>Ga0308309_10000936_pt1 | contig 17446 bp, 10 predicted proteins | sample HubBroMetageWFT5_FD_192491 | JGI IMG/M metagenome (GOLD analysis project Ga0308309, IMG submission 192491) | Warmed and freeze-thawed soil microbial communities from the Hubbard Brook experimental Forest, New Hampshire - Hubbard Brook CCASE Soil... | ecosystem: Environmental > Terrestrial >...
GGCCTCGCGGACCGCTTTTACCGAAGCCGGCAGAGACAATGCATCTATGCGCCGCTTGATGCCGCGGCGATAACGCGTCGCGCGTTTCTTTAAGTACGCCAGTTTTTGTTCGAGCGTCAGCGACATGAATCTTCCAACCAACGAGGAGCCGGCCTGTTGGCCCACGAAATAAGTGTCCACGAGCGCGAGCAGTCCGATTTCCTGTCCCGAATCTGCCAGACGGCGAGCCATTTCAAAGGCAACCAATCCCCCAAAAGAATACCCGCCCAGGTAGTACGGCCCCTTGGGCTGCGCCTTTCGAAGATGTTCGCAGTAAAGCTCGGCCATGGCGCCGACGACATTGAGCACCGGCAATTTCCCGTCGATGCCTTGTGCCTGAAAGCAAAAGAACGGCTGATCGGGCGCCATGTGGCGCGACAGTTCGTGAAAGCGCATCACTGTACCGCCGAGGCCGTGGACAAAGAAAAACGGCGGCTTCGTGCCCGCCGGCTGTAGCGTCACTAGCGGCGACCAGGAATCCTCGTCTTGTCGCACCAGCCGCACCATCTCTTCAATGGTGGGAGCTTGAATCAGCGCGGTGAGCGTTAATTTCTTGCCGAATTGTTTTTCGATTCGACTCGTCAAGCGCAGGGCCAATAGAGAATGTCCACCCAGGTCGAAGAAGTTGTCTCGCACTCCAACTTTCTCTTTGCCCAGAACCTGCGCCCACAGCTGGGCCATCTTCGTTTCATCGCCATTACGCGGAGCAACAAATTCCCCGGCGACGTCCGATCCCGCCGACTTCGGATCAGGCAACGCTCGACGATCCACCTTGCCATTCGGCGTGAGAGGAAAACTCTCCACCAAAACAAAATCTGGCGGGACCATGTACTCGGGAAGCTGCTTCTTCAGATAATCGCGAAGCTCGCCCGCCCCGACTCCCACCCGGCTTGGGATCACGTAGGCCGCCAGCTGTTTTGCTCCCGCCGCCTCGCGCGCAATCACAACCGCCTGCGCCACCGCGGGATGCTTCTCCAGCACTGCCTCAATCTCGCCGAGCTCCACGCGAAAGCCGCGAATTTTCACCTGGAAATCAATACGGCCCACAAACTCCAGATTGCCATCCGGCAGCCTGCGAACCATGTCGCCCGTCTTGTACAGGCGCGCTTCCGCATCGGTCGAAAATGGATCGCGAATAAACTTAGCCGCGGTTAGTTCGGAATGGTTCAGATATCCCCGCGCCAGCCCGACGCCTCCAATGTGCAATTCCCCGGGAGTACCGATGGGCACCGGATCGAGTTCCGAATCCAGCACGTAGACTCGGACATTCGCAATCGGACGTCCGATGGGAAGATTATCCGGAAACGGCTTTTTCGGATCTGGTTCGTACGAAGTGGCAATCACGCTTGCTTCTGTCGGGCCGTAGGTGTTGACCCAACGAACGCGCGCGCCTCCAGCCTTCAGCCACGCAGAGTACGCCGAAGACGAAGCCTTCTCGCCTCCCACAATCACCAATCGCAGGCTTTCCGGCAAAGTCTGCTCGCTCTCGGCAAGCTCGTGTACCAGTTCGTGCCAGTAGGCAGTAGGCAAGTTCAGCACCGATATCTTTTGTTCTTCGATCCATCGCAAGAATTCCGGCGCCGTCAGAGGAGTATGCTCGCCGCGTGGAATGACGCACCCGCCCGAAAACCAGGTGGGAAGGATTTCTTCAATGGCAATGTCAAAACTGATCGAAGCAAACTGCAGCACGCGATCCGCCGCCGTCAACCCGTACACATCCATCGCCGCCACGCCGTGGTTCACCAGGCCACCATGCCTAAGCTGCACGCCACGGGGCTTCCCTGTCGAACCTGAAGTGTAGATTAAATAAGCAAGGCTCTTCGGAGTCGTCCTGCTCTGCAAGTTTTCGCATCTTTCCTGTTCGAGAACTCTTGCAATCGATTCCAGCGTGACGATCTCCGCGTCCGTCTTGCCGATTGTCGATAGCAATTCAGGCTGGGTGATTAGAATCGGCGCCCGCGAATCGCGCAGGATGTGAGTCAGCCTCTCACTGGGATAATCAGGATCAAGCGGAACACAAGCACCGCCGGCCTTCATTACGCCCAGCAGACTGATCAGCAATTCTGGAGAACGCCGCAAACAAACCGCAACCGGCACTTCTGCTCCGACGTTCTTCTTGCGCAAGAAATGGGCGAGTTGGTTGGCGCGGCGGTTCAGTTCGCTGTAGGTAAACCGCCGCGATCCGTTCTCGATCGCGACCGCCTTGGGCATTGTCGCAGCAGTTGCCTCAATGAGTTCGTGGATGCACCGGTCTGCCGGATAAGGCTTATTCGTCTCGTTCCACTCGTTCAGTAGCAGTTGGCGCTCCGAGGAATCCGCAGAATCGGAGGCAGAAGATGACGGAGCCTGCGCTCTCCGGGCACCATCGCCGAGAGCCTCATCGGAACCCCGCCGTACGTCAGGAGACCGGCTCTCCGCCGCTGACTTTGTCGAAGCACCCGAACGATTCAATCCAATTCTCAAGGACGTCAGCCCACGCAATCCGAGATTTGTGCGCCACACTAACTCCTGCGGTTCCAGGTGAAACCTTGGAAATCGCCGCAGCAACGACTCGAAAACCACTTGCCCTTCGAGCCGGGCAAGAGGCGCTCCAAAACAGAAGTGCGCGGCATACCCAAAGGCGAGGTGGCGGTTGTCATGCCTGGTGATGTCAAATCGGTCGGGATCAGGGAATCGCTCAGGATCGCGGTTTGCGGCGGCCATCACGGCAATGACCGCCTGACGTTTCTGAATGTGTCTGCCGCCCAGTTCGCGGTCGTCCGGAGCCAGTCGGGCCGTATGCTGGCTGGGACTCTCAAAGCGCAGCATCTCCTCGACTGCCGAGGGAACCAGGGAGAGATCTTCGCGCAACTTTTCCATCTGCTCGGGATGGCGAAGCAAAGTGAGTACGCCATTTCCAATCAGGTTGGTCGTGGTTTCCTGACCGCCAACCATGGTAATGATCACGTTGGCGACAATCTCTTCTTCATTCAGCCGGTCGCCGCCGATTTCAGCCGTGAGCAAAGAATGGATCAGGCCTTCGCGCGGGTTTCGCTGCGTTTCGCGGACCGTTTCGCGAAAGTATGCGGTCATCTCTTCCACCGTGCGCAGCATGACTTGCGCGTTCTCGGGATTATGCTGGAAGTTCCCCAGCATCTCGGCAAAGTTGGCGGACCATTGTTTCAAACGATGCCGATCTTCAACCGGAACACCCAACATCTCCGCGGTGATGATTGCCGGCAGAGGCTCTCCCAACTCAGCCACCACATCGATCGAGCCGCGATTCTCGAATTCGTCGAGCAACCGGTCGACGATCTCCTGCATATGCGATCGCAGCACTTCAATGCGAGCCGGAGTGAAGGCCCGCGATGCCAGCCCGCGCAGTCGCGAATGCTGCCCCGCATCCATAAACAGCATCTGCTGCACCATCAACTGCGCGATCGGGCTCAGGTGGGCCAGTCCCATGGACGCCAGTTGTTCCGGCGTCGGTGTGCGGTCCGCAGAGTAGGAGTGCAGCACTTCCAGCACATCGGCGTAGCGCGTGACCACCCACGCATGGAGAAAGGGATCCCAGTGGACAGGATCTTCGTCGCGCAGCCGGCGGAACAGCGGGTAAGGATTGGCCAGAACTTTAGGGTCGAGCAGGTGATACAAGCTGAGAGCCGACTCGGCACCCTCAACACGGGATTGCGGCGGCCCCGAAGGCACTACTAATTCTCCTGCACGGGCGCACTCGGAATTACCGCGCCATCGCCGTTGCTGGCGCCCATTTTGGCGAGAATCAGATTCTCCACCTCTACCGACATCTCCTCCAGCGTCGGATGGTCGAAGAGGCTGAGCAGACTGAGCTCGACACCGAAGACGTCGTTGATCCTAGTGATGAGTTGCGTACCTAGCAGCGAATGCCCCCCGAGCAAAAAGAAATTATCTTTCGCGCTCACCCGCTCCACATGCAGGAGCGGCGCCAGAATTGCAGCCAGCCGTTGTTCAACAATGGTGTTCGGCGCCACGAATTCAGATTCGGGCAGCGTATTTGATTCGTTCAACGCAGGCAAACGGTTCTGATCAACCTTGCCGTTCAACGTCAGCGGCAACGACTGCACCTTGCAAAAAACCGAAGGAAGCATGTACTCGGGCAAGCGCCGTGCGAGTGCGTCCCGCAGCCCTGAAGCTGTCACCTGTACGTTCGCAGCTAATACAAGGTAGGCGGTCAGCCGCCCGTCGCCATTTTCCCGGCCCACCAGAGACACGGTACTAGCGTGGATTCCAGGATACGAGTTCAGCGCGCTGATAATCTCGCCCGGTTCCACGCGAAAGCCGCGAATCTTGATTTGCTCATCTACGCGGCCTAAAAACTCAATCTCTCCGTTGGGCAAAAAGCGAGCCAGGTCGCCGGTGCGATAAAGACGCCCTTGGCCGAAAGGATTGCGGATAAATCGCTCCGCCGTGAGCGCTGCATGATTACGATATCCGCGGGCCACTCCTAAGCCGCCGATGTACATCTCGCCTGTACTCCCGTCAGCCACGGGACGCATTTTCTCATCAAGGATATGGATCGTGTTGTTGTCGATGGGCTGGCCGATCGAGGGCAAACGATCCGAAGGATCTGCCTGCACACGGCCTGACGTCGCGACTACTGTGCTCTCAGTCGGCCCGTAGTTGTTAATCAGTTCGAACGGCAAATTTGACGTCGGGCGCTTGCGCAATGCCTCGGCTCCGGTCAACAGCAGGCGCAACCTGGTCTTCTGCGGCCACGGCAGCGCCAGCATGCGCTCTGCAATCGCCGTGGGCAGAAACGTGATGGTAATCTCACTGGCCAACAGCCAATCGCGCAGCGCTTCGGGGCTATTTCGAACGGTATCCTCGGGGATAGCGACGGTCGCTCCCGAAGCGAGGTAAGGCCACAACTCCCACACCGCGGCGTCAAAGCCGACGGCTGCCTGCAGCGTTGCGCGATCTGCGGAACTAACATGAAATGTGCGCACGTGCCACTCCACCAGATTCATCAGGTTCCCATGGGTGATCTCGACCCCCTTGGGTTGTCCCGTCGACCCCGATGTATAAATTACATACGCCAAGTTATTAGCAGTAACCTCGACCGGCCGCGGTGGACAGGTGCAAGCCGACGACTCAGAATTCAATTCGTCCGCATTCACTACCGCCCAGGGCCCTTTAGGCAGGCGCGCGCACAGGGTTGCACTCGACACAACTGCCGTCACTTTCGCGTCGGCCAGCATAAACGCCAAACGTTCCTCTGGCAGTCCGGGATCAAGGGGCAAATAAGCGGCGCCCGCTTTGAAGGTTCCCAATGCCGCAATCACCGATGCGGGGGAACGCTCCATGTAGACTCCGACCAGACTCTCCGTACCGACGCCCACCTTGCGCAGATTTTGCGCGATTCGGTTGGCCTGGCGGTCCAGTTCGCCATAAGTCAACGTGCGAGCACTGCCGACCACGGCAGGTGCATTCGGATTCGCTTGCGATCGCTGCTCCACCAACTGAAGGACAGAAACCGCTCCCGGGCCCGGAGCCTTCAGTTGCTGTTCTTCGATCAGTTGCGTTTCGCGTTTCACGTGATTCCTTTCGCCTTGCCACCGGCAAGGCCTGGTCACGCGTCAGTGCAGGGGGGTACAGACGCTACAAACAAGTCCTGGACCAGTAAACAAAAAATCCGGGTGCGAGACCGTGACGGAGGAAATTGCCTCCGCGGATGGCGGCCGCGCACGCTGCGGGTCTACTTATTTCTTTTCCGCACCACCAACTCTTCAATCGTGTTCACACTCTTCAAAGTGTCAGCGTTGATTTCATCGTCGCTGACTCGTACTCTCAACTCATCTTCCAGAAACGACACGAGACGAAAAATGCCGAGGGAGTCGATAACGCCGCTCTCCATGAGTGACTCGTCGTCCGTAAAAGATGAGATACCCTTGGGCTCGGCTAGTTGCACTTGTATGAACTCTCTGATCTGGTCCTTGAGCGATTGAGTCGCCGGTGTTTGGTTGCTTGCAGACATTGTCGAGCACTCCTCCTGAAACGATCTAAAATCTCAAGCCGCTTATCCGCAGTGTGACCGGCGCTACGAACCCACGAGCGTCGTGGCTGCGGCCGCACTCTCCTGCGCCAGCTGCACTCGATCCACCTTGCCGGTCGAGGTCTTGGGCAACTCATCGCGAAACTCAATGGCCTCCGGAATCATGTATCGCGGAATCTTGCTTCCGCAGTACGACTGCAATTCCGGTGCGGTCAGCGTCGTTCCGTCGTGAAAGGCGACCACAGCTTTGATCCGGCTGCCTACAATCTCGTCAGGAATCGGAATCGCTACCGCTTCCTTCACCGCGGCATGGCTCAACAACGCGCTCTCGATCTCGCCCAACTCGATGCGGTAGCCACGGCTCTTGATCATGCTGTCGCGCCTTCCGAGGAAGTAGTAATTGCCGTCTTCGGCCAATTGAACCAGATCGCCGGTGCGGTACATCTTCTCTTCAAAATTTGGTTGGAATGTGTTTGGCAGAACCATCTTCCTGGTCTTTTCCGTATCGCCCCAATAACCATAGGTAACTGCCGGACCGCGCACGTAGAGTTCGCCCGTACCACCGACCTCGGTAACAATCTCGGTTTGGTCGCTGACCGCGAACACTTCTGTGTTTTCGCAGGCGATGCCGATGGGCAATTTGTCCATGCCGGCCAGGCGTTCCCGCTCCACCTTGTAATAGGTGCAAACATTCGTTTCTGTCGGTCCGTAAAGATTGAACAGGTCAACGTGCGGCAGCAGTTGCGCCAGCTGCTGCAAATACTTCATTGGGAAAACTTCGCCCGCGAACAGAATGATTTTCAAGCGCTGCAGTTTTTCCGCGCTCAAATTTGCGTGCAGCAACAGCAGCGTAAGGGCCGAAGGTACGGAGTACCATACGGTGATTCCCTGGGTTTCAATAAAGCTGGCGAGTTTGGCGGGGAATAACGCCAGATCTTCAGTGATCAGATAGACCGAAGCTCCTGCCTCGAGCGCGTTGTACACATCGAAAACGGAGAGATCGAAGTGCAACGGCGCGTGATTCGATAGGCGGTCTTCGCTGGTGATCTTGAAAATATCCGCACACCATTCGATGAACGTGAGCGCGTTCTGGTGGGTCAGCATCACGCCCTTGGGACGTCCCGTCGAACCCGAGGTATAAAGAATGTATGCGAGATCGGTTTCCGTCAGGACCACCTTTGGAGCATGATCCAGTGGAAACTGCGACAGGATCGTCCACGGAAGTACTCCATCGCCGTTGGAAGACTTCGGCGCTTCCGCGACGAGAACGGTGAACGAGAGTGATTCCAGCGTCGCTGCGTCGAGCCCGCGGCGCTTGTCCTCGCGCGTGATCAAAACCCGGATGCCGCAATTTCCGATGATGTAACCAATGCGATCCGCTGGAGCTTGCGGATCGAGTGGAACATAAACTCCGCCTGCCTTCACAACTCCCAGCATCGCTACCAGCGATTCCACGCACTTCGGAAAATAAATCCCCACCCGGTCGCCCTTGCGCACCCCGCGCTGTTGCAGCAAATGCGCCAGCTGATTCGAGCGCTGGTCGAGCTCCCGGTATGTCAGGCTGCGTCCGCGCGCCCACACCGCCAGCTTTTCTGGATATCGTGCCGCGCTCTTTTGCAAAAGTTGTTGAAGAATGTACGCCATGTCTAACCTGTCCGTTCCGCTGCTTCTCGAAGTCGGGGAGTCAAATCAAAAATACTCAGCTAAAGTCCCTGAAATCCTGCGATAATCACGCGCTGTATCTCGGACGTTCCGGAATAAATCTTTCCGGAGACCGCGTCGCGCAAATCGCGCTCCATTTCGTACTCACTCATGTAGCCGTAGCCGCCGTGAATCTGAATCGCGTCCAAACACGTCTGTACCGTGGCTTCGCTCACATAGAGCTTCGCGATCGCAGCTTCGCGCAGCGCATTCCGTCCCTGGCTCTTCATCCACGCCGCTTTGTAGATCAAAAGCCGCCCGGTTTCCAGGCGAACTTCCATATCGGCGATCATGTTCGAGATCGCCGAGTACTTTCCGATCGGCTGGCCGAACTGCTGGCGCTCGCGCGCATAAGAAACGCAGGTTTCAATCAGCCGCTGCATCATGCCCAAATGGCTGGCCAGAATGCAGGTGCGCTCCCACACCATCGAGTGGGTAAAGATCGCCTGGCCGCTACCTTCCTTGCCCAGGATATTTTCTGCCGGTACTTCGCAATCTTCGAGCGCCACTTCCGACATGGGCGAGGTCCGCAGCCCCATCTTGTGCAGCTTCTTTCCCAGCACCAGCCCCGGAGTTCCCTTCTCCACCAGAAACCCGGTCACACCATTCGCGCCCTTCGACGGATCGACGCTCGCGAACACGACGAACAAATCCCCATGTGTCGTGTTGGTGATAAAAGTCTTCGTGCCATTCAGCACGTAGCGGTCGCCCTTGCGCTCCGCTCGTGTCTTCAAGCTGTACGCATCCGATCCCGAGCCCGGCTCGGTCATGCAATGCAGGCCGATCCATTCTCCGCTGATCAGCTTTGGCAAATATCGTTTCTTCTGCTCTTCCGTCCCGAATGCCATGAGCGGCAACTCGCTCGTCCACATGTGGGCGTTCAGCGAAAACAGAAATCCGTTGTCCTTGCATCCGTAGCCCAGGGCTTCCAGGGCGCAAGCCGTCGTCAGGGTATCAGCCCCGCCACCTCCATACTCCTGCGGAACCGGCAACCCTTGAATGCCAAACTGAGCGCACTTGGTCCAGAACTCCCTCGGAAATTCCTCATCCCGGTCCCGGCGAGCGATGTCATCGTTCAGTTCCTGCTTCGCAAAACGAATCACTTCCTTGCGAAACGCGGCCTGCTCCTCACTCCACGAAAAGTCCAAGCTTTCTTTCCCTTTCCCCTCTAGTTCCGAACTTTTTCTACTGTGGGAGTCTGCCGCGGGACCTGCTCCCGCGCGGAGGTTCCGTTACTTCCCTGCACCGCTTTTTCCGGCGCATTTCCGTTGGCGCCTTTGGATTTCTCCTCCGGCTTCACCGTACGCCAGGCGAACCGCTTCGGACGCCCCCCCGGCAGCTTGATGCGGGCCGGAACGCCCATGATCGTAATGTTGTCGGGTACATCGATCAACACCACACTGTTGGCGACGATCACCACATTGCTGCCGATCTTCACGTCGCCGACAATCTTGCAGCCCGCGCCAAAATAAACGTTGTCGCCCACCTGTCGGCATCCTGATCCGATCAGCGTTCCGGTGCTAACGGTGCAGTTCGCGCCCATCTTCGCAGGACCAATAATGATGCCGTACGGGGTGTGGATCACAAACCCCGGACCAATCTCCGCGTCCGGCGAGATAAAAATTCCGAAAAACATCTGGTTGAATCGCTGCCAGATAAGAGCAACCACCATCAACAATTGCCGCACAACCGGAACTCGAAGCTTTAGAACCCAATGCGAAAAGCGGTAACAAAGCACCGCCGGAGTTTCTAGCCGCATCAAGATTCGAAGCAGACCACTCTCCAACTTGCGATCTCCCGCTGCCGCCTCGAAATCCGCCTTTAAATTGTCGAACATAGTAACCTAGCTTAGTTCCCGGCTTGCTCGAGCCAACAGCAATTTTCTGTAAAGCCGGGGACGCCGTGATCTTAAAGTTTTTTGTAGATGGATTCAGGAATTGGAAATGTGCGCTGGTTCAGGACCGCGCCTAGCACTCGCGCTTTCGCGTTCTGTAGTTCCTGCGTCGCCTTGCGCGCGCTCTCTCGCCGCGATTGGTTCGCCTTGAGCACCAGCACCACGCCGTCGGCTCCAACGCCCAGAACCACCGCATCGTTGGCGTCGGTGATCGCAGCCACATCGACCAAGACGTAATCAAACTCGGCGCGCAATTCCGACATGCGCAACCGCATGCGGTCGGTCGACAGCAAGTTTTGTCCTTCGGCGACATTCGATCCGCAACTGACCATCCAGAGGTTCGCCCGTCCGACCGTCCGCGCGAAGCTGCGCACTGGGTCGGGCTTGATCAAGGCGTCCGAGAGGCCAAAATTATTTTCTGCAGAGAACTGCTCGTGCAACCCCGGCCGTCGCAGATTTGCATCGACCAGGCAAACCGATCCCGAAACCTGGCTGGCCAGCACGTCGGCCACACGGGCGCACACCCAACTGCAGCCGTTGCCCTGTTCGGTCGCCGCAAAAACGACGCTGCGCGGCGAATCGTTTCCCGGCATGATGAACAAACGCTGGACCAGCTTGGTGAACTCTTCGAGTTCGCTGGCGGAAATCGCCAGCGGCGAGGCCACCGGGCCCGAGAACACCACGGGCTGCTCCTGAAACGGCTCGGGCTCCGCCACCGGAGAAGTGGTGTAGAGAGCTTGCTCACGCCCAATTCGCTGCAACAGTTCGAAATTACGGCTCATGAATTCGTTTCTCCCAGTTCCTCAACCACTCCGGGCAACAGATTGTGCTACTAGACTCCGGGAATACGGGGCCTGATGTCAATGTCGCACCAGGACAGTGACGTTTTCCCCCCGGCCCTTCAATCTCAGGCTCGCGGAGCCTGCGCCAGATTGTTCCGCTGCGCCGGAGTAATGTTGTACTGGCGAATCTTATAAAGCAGCCCGCGATAGCTGATGCTCAACAACTTCGCCGCGCGCTTTCGGTTCCAGCCGGATTCTTCGAGCGCCCGGCTGATGGCATGGATTTCCGTCTCAGCCCGTAGCGATCGCAGCGCCGCCCACGGAGCCCCCGGCGCTTCGGGCCGCGCCACCGTACCACCAGAAACTTGCGCCCCGGCTGGGGTTTCGTTTTCCGTTTCCATCATGCCCTTCACGTGTCCCTCGCTCATAACCGACCTCTCGTCTTCTCTTTCTTAAGAAGATCTTTGATTTAAATTATGCAAACTGGGAGAGAAATTTCGCCGTGCCCACTCCTAGGAGAGTGCCTTGCTACTCACAGAGCTTTCAATCGGTTCTACTTCATAACCCTGCAACCGGATCGATACCGAACGCTGAATCAGTTCCACCGAGATCACGAGCATGCGATCGCTTTCCTGCCCTACCAAAATCCCCTCAGTTCCGTTTAATGAACCGCTAAGAATCCTCACTCGCTGCCCAACCTTCAGAAAGGGATGGCTTTCAAACGGAACCTTGGCCGCCAGCAACGCCTGTATGTCCTCGATCTGGCGGTCCGGAATCGGCGTCCCCTGGCCCTGTATGCCAACGAAACTTACAATCCCGTCCGTGTTCAGGACCTGTATCCGTTGCTGCGGTTCGTAAGCCATTCGCAGGAACGCATATCCTGGGAACAACGGCATCTCCACCAGCTTGCGGCGATCGCTCCACTGTCTCAGCTCCGTCGTAATTGGGAGAAAGGTCGCGAAGCCCTGGCTTTCCAACTGCCGGGCCGCCAATTTTTCGTGGCGCGAGCGCGTCTGAACCGCGTACCACTTCATCGTCGCGGTTGCAGCATCCATCGCGGGGCTTGCGATTGCGGGACTCATGATTGATGGCACGAAAGTCGTTTCTTGCGACTCCGCCCTGTCGGTGGTGGCTGCACCCGCCGACCACGAATTCGTTGTGTAGCCCAAATGCAATTCTTCCTCGCTGCCCGCAAGTTCAAGGCAGGCATGCTCGTCCGTCATCTGATTTCAGGGGGAGATACAGTTAACGACCCGCTATTCGGCCAGTGGTTGCCGGGTTTCCCGGTCTGCCAACCCCGCCTAAGTTAGGTGTAGCGTACGAAAGATTGCAAATTACTGCAAGTGGCCAAAAGCCCTAGTGCCGAAAGTCTCCAGTCTCGATTTCTTCTGAAAATTATCTACCTAACCTATTGAAAACACGAATAATGCAGTTAGGGCACGTTGGAATTCTTCTACTCTCGCTTGGCACGTTGGAGTCTTCTACTCTCGTTTGGTAGGTGGCACAGCAAAATACCCCGGATCGAGCTCTGTACTAAAGGAGCTTTGGATTTTGTCCATAGCCGCGGCGGCATGATCATTCTGCAGCGTCTTACGGATCTCGCCTTTGACCTCCTCTAAAGGCGACCGATCCTTCCCATTGAGCTTGTAAATGTAGTGTCCGCCCGGATCGGTCACGACCTGCGAAACCTCGCCGACCTTGAGCTCGAAAATTGCGGTTTGATCGGGCAACAGCGTTCTCCGCACTTTACCCATAGCCGTCGTTGGAGACGCCACCTTAACTCCCGCTGCGTCAAATGCTTCTTTTTGCAGCTTCAGCATATCTTCGCCCGCCACGGCTCGAGCTCTCAGCTTCTCCGCCAATTGTGTCAGTTCTCGTTCCTCTGCCTTTGCCGCAGCGTTATCCTCCCGGCCATAGTCCCGCTGTCCATCCGGTAATGCCTTGCGCAACGGCACCACGAGCCGGTCAAGCGTGTACTCGTCAAACATCTCCGCATTTTTCTGGTAGTAGTCTGCCAACTCCTGATCAGAGACATTGGCCGAGTTCTCTTGCACCTTACGATTCAACCCCTGGGCCAGAATCTGCATGCGCGAGAAATCGATCATTTCTTTATATGGCGATTGCTGATCGAGGCCCATTTCCTCCGCCGCGCGCGACATCACCATCAGCCGCGGATACATCTTCGCCAACTGCTGTTTGACCGATGCCGTCGCGTTCGCTCGGACGGCGGCAACCATGGTTTCAAACTGCTCTCGCGTGATCACGGTTTCGCAAGATGCAGGGGTGGTCGACTCACTCTTTCGCTGCGGACAAAAACCCTTAATTGTAATCACCGGAGCATTCATCGCAGTCGCGGGCACCGAAGCCTCGGATGACGAGAGCGATGAGGCTGGCGCTGAATTTTTCTGCGCGTCATTAACCGGAGCCACCCCAATACGAGCCGCCCCCGACGCTGGATTTGACCCGGTATTGACTTGGCCCCAGGCCAAGCATCCGCCCAGCAAACAAAGCAGGCACAACAAGCGGTTCATTGCAGATCCTCCGAAAGTCCTGCGGTTGAAAGAAAATTTACCACACAAAAAAGACAGGGAAGCGGCATGGGTCCCACCAGTGCCAGTCAGGTTCGCAAAGGTTCGCGGCTTTCAGCCGTTGAAGTTGGGCCTGAAGCGCGCACGTTTCCCCAAAAGAAAAGGCTGATCCAATTTTCCGGATCAGCCCTTGGATCACGCGATGTTGTTACTGAACCGTAAGCGCGATGGTGGTCGACTGCGACAACGTGCCGAAGGTTCCCATCGTCGTCACTGTGTAGTTCCCCGTCGGCGTGGTTGACGAAGTCTGGATGGTCAGCACCGACTGCTGCGCACTGCCGCCGAAGAGTTGAACCGAGGACGGATTGAAACTGCACGTGGCGCCAGTCGGCAATCCCGTTGGACATGTAAGCGCGATCGCCTGCGCGAACTTCGCCTGGGGCGTAAGCGTCACGGTAGACGTTCCCGCTTGTCCGGCCGTTACCGTCATGGTATTCGGCGAATCTGCGATGGCAAAATCCGGACCGTAGCCGGTCAGGCTGACCGTTTGCGGGGTACCCACACCATTGTCGTTGATGTTCAGCGTGGCAGTCTCTTGACCGTACTGGCTGGGTGTCAGAGTAATTTGTGCAGTGCAGCCAGCTTGCGGCGACAACAGCGCCGGGCAGTCGTTGGTCTGCGAGAAGTCGGCAGCGTTGGGACCCGTGAAGGTATATGAAGTGATGCTCAGATCCGCTCCGCCCGCACCGGTCAGGTTTAGCGGCACCGGCGTGCCAGCCTTGCCGAGCGGCCATTGTCCCGCATTAAGTTGGGTCGCACCCAGGTTCAGGGCCGGAGCAAGTGGAACGTAGCGAACCCGGTTGTTTCCTCCATCGGCAATGTAAAGATTGTCGTTGCCATCCACACGCGCGCCGAGGTTCGCCATAGACGCTTTAATCGCAGGGCCGTTGTCGCCTGAGAAGCCCGCAACGTAAGCATGGGCTGTCGCGCCAGCCACCGTGCTGAAAACTCCGGTGGCCAGGCTACAGCGCTGCACCAGATTGTCATTGCCACCGGAGATGAAAATATCCCCGATCGGATTGATCGTCAGCGCCAGCGGGTTGAACATGGAGGCGCTGAGGCACGGGCCGCCATCGCCTTTAAATCGCGCCAGGGTGTTGAGCGCGTAGTTATTGATGATGTCAGTTGACTGAACAACGTAACGCACAACATCGTTCCACTGGTCGGCGAAAATGATATTACCGTTGCTAACCCCCAAGCCGGCAGGATGGTTGAGCCTTGCCTGGTTTCCCAATCCGCCATTTCCCTTATAGCCTTGGGATCCAGTACCTGCAGGATTAGTCACAAAGTCTTTGGCTGGGTTCCACTCTCGCACGCGGTTGGCCTGGTAGTCGCTGACATAAACATTGTTGGCGCCGTCCAGAGCGACAAATAATGGGAATGCGAAGGTCGCGCTTAGACCCGGCCCATCATCGCCGCACTTCGCTGTCACCGGCGTGCAGGAAACATTGAAAGTTCCCAACACGGTGTCGATATTGCCCGGCGCAATGGTCACGGTCCCGAGAGTAATTGGAGAGGTGCCCATGTTGACCGCCCGGATAACGAGGTTGTTCGAGTCTGCGATGTATAGGTTTCCCGACGTATCCACCCCAATGCCGCTCGGGCTGTTCAACATGGCGTTGACGGCAGCCGCTCCATCTCCGCTGAAGCCCGCGGAGCCGTTCCCGGCAACCGTTGTGATCACGGCATTCGGCTGGCCGGGGTTCGTGATTTTTCGGATACGGTTGTTTGCCTGATCCACAATATAGAGATTGCCCGCGGCGTCTTCAGCCACGTCAAAGGGGTTAGCCAGCGTCGCATTGGTCGGCAAGCCGCCGTCTCCGCCCATGCTGCCCCCGGCAATCGTCGCAATCGTTGGAGTGGTTCCCGCGGTTACCTGGCGAACGCGTTGATTGCCGGTGTCCGGAATCAGAAGATTTCCAGCTGCATCTGCGAAGACACTCGTGGGACCGTCGGTTTGAGCTGCCGTTGCTGCTCCGCCGTCGCCGCCGAAGCCTTGTCTACCGCTGGAGTCGACCAGCGTGGTAATTACGTTACTGCCGCTCGCAACGTAGCGGATTCGGTTTGCGCTCGTATCCGCGATGTAAACGTTATTAGCCGCGTCAGTGAATACGCCCTTCGGAAGCCAGAGCAGGGCACCGCTTGGAGCGCCACCGTCGCCGCAACCGCTTTTCTGGTTCCAACAAGGTACTCCGGTACCAGCAAAGGTCGCGATGTTGTTTTGTCCCGCCGCAACCAGGCGAATCTCCTGATCCTTTGTGTCGGCGATATAGATGTTGCCCAGCGCATCCACCGCGACGCCATTTGGCATCGTGAGTTGCGCCGCAGTGGCTGGCCCGCCATCGCCACACGTCGGCTTCGTTCCCTGCGAGTTGGTGCAGGCCTGGCTGTTCCCCGCAACCGTTGCGATATCGTGTGGATTGATGGTCACGCCTGCGATCGTAATCGGCTTGGTGCCCATATTCACTACGCGGATTCGATTGTCCGATAGATCCGCGATATAAATGTTCCCTGCGCCATCAAGGGCAACGGACTCTGGCAGGTTGAGGTTTGCACTCGTTGCCACACCACCATCCCCGCAGACTCCCGCCTTGTCGCACTTCGTGCCATTGCCGGCCACGGTCGAAATAATGCCCGCCGGGTTCACTTTGCGAATGCGCGAACCCACCGCGTCGGCAAGATAAATGTTTCCCTTCGAGTCGATGGCCAAACCTGTAACTCCGCCGATCAAAGCGGTATTCGCCTGCTTGCCGTCGCCAGCGTATCCACCGAAGCCCCGCCCAGCGAAAACACTCAGCGTACCCGCAGTACTCAATTTGTATACATAGGCCGTGGACGGAGCAGCAAAATAAATGTTGCCACTGGCGTCCTTCACTGCCGCCGTGGGTCCTGGAAGGTCGAGGTTCAAAGGAGCCGTCGGGACAGCTCCCCCTCCGGCGATCGTGTAAATGTAATTCGGAGTGTAGCTTTGGGCTTGCGCACTCAGCGACAAAATCAGGCAAATGGCTACAGCAAATATTCCTGCGCAAATTGTCCTGCGCGCGATCACACGATTAGATTTCACGAACCCCTCCTGCAGAATTTGGCGATCCCGATCTTTTCAATGATTGGTTACACCCATGACGAATGGTCAATGTCGCTGGCCGTCCTGTTCAAGCCCTTTACTGCCACTGCAAATTTCGGTCACTCAGGGTATTAAAACGAGGGGAGTAAAGAATTCCGTCAAGGCTAGACTGGATAGTCTTGGGCGGATTGTTGTCTACGCTACCCGTCTGCACGAGAGCCTGCAAGAGGCAAAAAGCCTTGGTGTCGAAAGTCTCTAGGGAAGCAGGCCATACACATCCAACTCGGTCTCTGTGCCTACGTACACTTTCCCGTTGGCGACAGTCGGGATGGTGAATTTGACGGCGTTCCCGGCCTGATCCCGGGTCGGGGACTGAGTGCTGTTGTACAGTTCCGCCGCCGTCTGCGCATCGAGTGCATGCAGCACCGCCGGTCCGGCGAGTGCGTCCGCGGTATCCAGGGCCCAAACTATCCCGTTCGTACTCCCGTTGGCGGAAATCACCGGTGTCGCGCCCGGAGGCCCCAAGGCATAGCTGGAAGTCGCAATCGGCGTCGTCCCCAGCAGCCCACTCTTCATCTGGAAGACTCGCAGAGTGTCGTAAACCGCCCAGTAATAAAGATTGCCCTGCCAATAGGCCGGCGTGCTGTAGACGCTGTTCCCGGCAAAGGCATTAGGAATCTGTTGCACAACCTTATTGCTCTTGCCATTAAACCCGCCCATGCTTTGGCGGTTCACCAAATACAAAACTCCGTCCTTCCCGGCGCCTACAGCCAGGTAAGGAGCGGCGGCGCCGCTTTGATAGGGAAAAAGCAGCGGTCCACCCGAGCCCAAATCCAAATCTAGTTTGGTCTCCCTTAGCGCGTCGTACGGTGTGAAGTAGTCAATCACGCTCAACCCATTGAGCGTGCTTAGCTTCACGTAGCTCATGCCATAGTCGCCGCCCTTCTTGACCGCGTCGAAGGTGCCATTGCCCGACATAAAAAAGATGTTTCCCTGGGTGTCGGCCGCCAGTCCGTCCCCGTCCTGCCATATGCCGCCCTGATCGCCGTTTGGCGTGACGCAATACGCCGCCACCTGCGCAAGCGTGGTTTCGTCGTACCCAATTACCCAGCCGTGGTACGGATAAACAGTCTCTAACCCGTGCGAGGCCCAAGCGATGTAAATTACTCCGCTCACTAACAACAGAGCCGGCCGCTGGTTCGAACGGAGCGGATCGAAGGAAACATATCCTTTTACGGAGCTGGTGCCAGTGCCCTTCACCGATGCTGCGATTACCACTGGCCCGCCAAATTTCTCTGCTCCTGTGCGGAGGTCGAGGGCATGCAGACGCTGGAAATACACGCCGTTTTCTTTGGTGGCCGCCACCAC
>Ga0308309_10000938_pt1 | contig 17443 bp, 15 predicted proteins | sample HubBroMetageWFT5_FD_192491 | JGI IMG/M metagenome (GOLD analysis project Ga0308309, IMG submission 192491) | Warmed and freeze-thawed soil microbial communities from the Hubbard Brook experimental Forest, New Hampshire - Hubbard Brook CCASE Soil... | ecosystem: Environmental > Terrestrial >...
CTATCCAACGGCAGCGGTAATTCCCTTCTCGGCGAAAACCGGCGCCGGACGGGATGAAGTGTGGAAGAAGATTCGGCAGTCCGCGGCCGAGTTTCCGGCGGTCGCGTTCCAATCCTGAACTCTTCCCGTTACTGAAACTGGCCAATCCCTTCGCTGCCAGCCGTTCCCACTTCCTCTAAGCCTTCTGGTGGAAAGCTCCGTAGAGTAGGAGTGGACGCATACCGCAACGAAAATGCCGGGTACGAAGTTTCAATCCCGGGCCGTGATGCAGTGCGCGAATCCGTTGCCATGGCTGATGAATCCGATGCCGGCGCCGCTTATCTAGCCGCCTTGAAGCAATCCTCCGCACCGCAGGGGCGCGGAGCCGCAGCTGCGAGCGTGCCCGCGCCCACGAGCGCTGACAAGGTTCCGCGTTCTGCTCGAACTCGCCTCGCCGGCGCGATCGCTCCGGGCAGCGCCGACAAGCGCCGGAGTCCTCGCTACCGCTGCCAGGGCAGCGCCCAGCTCCGCGAAATCCAAACCGGCGTGACGACGTGGACAAACTTTACCGACATCAGTCTCCACGGCTGCTATGTGGAAGCGGCGGCCACCCATCGAGTCGGCGTCGTGCTTGGCCTGAAGCTCGAGGCCAACGGTTTCCGGGTTGAGGCTACCGGCGAAGTCAGCGTGGCCTATCCGAATCTCGGCATGGGGATCTCCTTCACTAAGATGACGGACGAAGCTCGCGAGCACTTGCGCGAACTGGTGCGTTCGATCTCGCGACCTTCTGTGATCCTGGGAGCGCGAGTTGCCATGCCTGCTCCGTCCACTCTGCAGCCAGAGGGTTCGGCGCAGGTTGCTAATCCCAGCGCTGCTCTGCAGGCGATGGTGAACTTCTTTGAAGACCGGCACATGATGGACCGGGAGGAGTTTCTCAGGATCCTGAGAAAAACTGAGTAGCAGTTGTCAGTACTCGGTTCTCAGTTGTCAGTCCTCGATCCTGAGCGCGTTCCCGCTTCTCAGATTCGCCACGCTTCCCCAAACGTCTCCTTTGATTGTTATTATGAAAGCCTATGGCGGTTTACCTCATCACGGGCATTGGCGGGTTTATTGGGTCCTCTCTGGCGCGAGAACTGTTACGGCGCGGCGAGCAGGTTCGCGGAGTCGACAACTTTTCCACTGGCAAGCGCCTGAACCTCACCGAGATTCTTGGCCAGATCGACTTTCGCGAGGCCGACATCCTCGATCTCGCCGCCATGAAGTCGGCGTGCGCGGGCGCGGATTATGTTTTGCATCAGGCAGCGATCCCGTCCGTGCCTAAGTCTGTACTGGACCCGATCGGCAGCAACCGCGCCAATGTGGACGGCACGGTGAACGTGCTGGTGGCGGCACGCGATGCCAAGGTGAAGCGTTTGATCTATGCGGCGTCGTCGTCAGCTTATGGCGATACTCCTACGCTGCCCAAGCACGAGAGCATGACGCCGGACCCGATTTCGCCGTATGCCGTCGCCAAGCTTGCCAGCGAGCACTATATGATCTCGTTTTACCGCTGTTACGGACTGGAGACGGTGGCGCTGCGCTACTTCAATATTTTTGGTCCGCGGCAGGATCCGTCGTCGCCCTACTCCGGCGTACTGGCCAAGTTCATCACGCAGATGCTCGGCGGCCAGCAGCCCACGATCTTTGGCGACGGCGAGCAGAGCCGCGATTTCACCTACATCGACAACGCGGTCGAAGCCAACCTGCTGGCCTGCAAAGCTCCTGCGGCGCAAGCGGCAGGAAAGATGTTCAACGTGGCAACCGGGCGGCGGGTCACACTCAACGAGACCTTCAAACTGCTGCAGGAGCTGACCTCATACTCCGGTTCTCCGATCTATGGGGCAGAGCGCGGTGGCGACATCAAGCATTCGCTGGCCGATGTTTCCCTGGCCGAGAAGAATCTCGGGTATAAACCCAAAATCAGTTTCGAAGACGGCCTGCGGCGCACCGTGGAGTGGTATCGAAGTTCGCGGCCGTAGAGCGGGCTTCGGCTGTCGGGCTTCGGGCATCGGCAAAGCAGCGCGGCGTTCTTACCTCTCACTTTTTTCGGTGAAACAGCCGAAGCCCGGCAGCCGAATCCCGCGTCAAAAGTCCACATTACGTTGGTGATCTACGTCGGGATTACCGGCGTGGGTAGAGTTGAAGGCATGACACTCTCGTCGATGGTAGTTTCGCGTGATTGGCAGGAAGTCAGCGTTCTCGAATGCATTCTTGGCGGCTTGCACATGGATGTGGCCGTTGAGAGCGAACCGCAACGAGCTTTGTCCCGGCTCACAAAATCTAAAGTAGACGCCCTGATTGTCGACTGTGATCTAAACGGCACCGGGCAACTCTTTTGCGAACTGCAGCGCGAAGCTCCGCGCGTCAGTACGGTGCCGCTGGTGATCATGGGTGCGCCGCAGGGCAGGCGCGACATGGAGGCCACTGGCGCGATGTTTGCCTTCGATAAGCCGATTTCCGTGGAGCAAGCGGTGCGCACACTCTCCGCCGCGCGTAACATGATTCTTGACGGACGCTTGCGCTATCACCGCGCCGGGATCGAAGTTCCCGTGACTCTAAGCAGCCGCCGTCAGAAGCGAGGAGGGGCGCAGCTTATCAATCTGAGCCAGGGTGGGCTGCAGGTTCGCGTCGAGAATGGATTCGATCCCACTGAGGCATCCCAGGTATCGTTCGCGCTCCCCGGGACCAATTGCGGAATGAAGGCCCAGGTAGAGGTCGCATGGTGCGACAAGCGTGGAAATGTTGGCATCCGCTTTGTGAAGATGCCGGCAGAGATGAAGCACACTCTGCGGCTTTGGCTGGCGCAGCAGTATTTCGCGAACTAAGGAAAGCAGTTCTCAGTACCCAGTTCTAGTTTCCCCCATCGAGACGCTTCAACGGAAGCGGCTCGCGCTTTCAGTTGGTTTTTCCCCTTGCAATCTGGACGCTGCCTGCGCCAGTCTTGCGCCCAGGCTTGGCCCTCCAAAAACAGCGAATACAGCCCAGTAGGCCGCGACTATGAAAGCTGCGGCTGCCGAGATCGTTCCCAGAGTCAGGGACCAGGGTGGAAGTTCGTGAGCGATGGAGAGAAATATCAGAGCGAACAGGAGCAATCCTGCGATCACGATAAGACCATCCACCATCCATGCGAGGGTGCGGCCTGAGAGCGGCTGGGAAAGCCAGCTTTGGGCATGCGGGTTATCGGCTGCGTCAAAAAGATCTTCCTCAAGATCTTGCTCGCGGTGATGTTGCAGGACCTGGGCGTGTTCCTGTCTGGCCGAGGCTGGCTGCAACCGGATCACCGGCCGCGGCGCAGGTGACAGAGTCAGCCCATCGTTGTCTTCCGGAGCGCTCGATTCTACAACCTCTTGTTCCCCAAGAATCGAGACGACCGAAGCCCCGAAGATCGAAGCTCCAGAGACCGAAGCTCCCGAAGTCGAGCGGGGATGGCCCGCGTCGCGGGCGATCGCATCCAGCAAGTTGGAGAAGATCCATTCGTTGATTTGATGGCTGGTGCGTGCGGGCAAGTCGACAAAACGGATGCCGCACTGCCCGGAGGACCGGGCCCAACAAACCTGACCCGAGGTTTCAACGCGCAAGCGCGGAAATCTCAAGTCGAAGCGCAGCCGGACGCGTTGTTCCGGCTGCAGCGGAGCAACCGCCTGAACGGCCACACCTTCGTGGCTGAGATTGCGGATGATTCCGCCGTTGGCTTGATCGAGCGTGACGTACGTTAGGGTCCGCAGCTCGTGCCGGTAATGGGTGCGTGCCTGGCGCGGGGGAAGAGAGACTGCCTGCATATTCTCCGCCAAATGACCGGAAGACGAATCGCTCGGACGGGGCCCGTTTCGTCAGATTCTAGTGTCTGCTCAAGGCATGCTGGCAGTGACTCGGTTGGTTCGGCAAAGCTTGGCTCGGCAGGCTTGGTTCGTCAGCCGGGGAGGATTCGACTTACCAAAGGCCATGGCCGGGAGGGCAGGCCGGTATCATTGCAAGTAGGGCAAAACCCGGTTAACTTACTGTTAAACCCGGCAAAAACCGGAGCCGGGATGACCGGCCCCGGAAAGCGGGATGGAGTCGAAATAGCTACGCCAAGTAGCCAATTGACAGGGACTCGGCGGGGTGATCACACTCAGAATAAGGCGTTTGTCCACCCAGCCAACGAATGGCCACAACTCCCACCAAACCGGCAATCGAAGTTGGCGATAGCGCGGCCGATGTGAACGTGCCGGCGTGGCCAGCGGACCGGGGTGCGTCCGCGTCCAGAGAAGGTGACTTCTATCCCGGGACCTCTCGGGCTCGTGGACTGCGGCCGTCGGGAGGCGATGCGCTGCAGGCGCTTCTGGCCTTCTCGGCGCTGCATCAGCAGGTGCGGCAGCGGCGCGCGCTAGCCTCGCGGATCAAGGGATTTGAGACCATTGCGCCTCCAGCAGAGTTCGAGGCCGCCGAGCAATTCGTATTGGATGACGTACTGCGGTTGGTCGCGGAACGAGCCATTGCTATCACCGGAGCGGATGGATTGGGCATCGCTCTGGCGGAAAACAACGAGATTGTTTTGCGGGCTTCGGCGGGCGCGATCAAACCGGACGTCGGCCAGCGCATCCAGCGAGATTCGGCCTTCTCCGGAGCATGTTTCCGCACCGCGCAAATCATCCGCTGCGATGACACCGAGACCGACGAGCGTGTGAACCTGTACGCATGCCGGCAACTGGGCGCGCGATCCATGGTAGCCGTGCCGCTCTGCGGCCGGCGGCGCGTGATCGGATTGCTGGAAGCATTCTCGGCCGAACCCTTCGGGTTCAACGACAGCGACGTAGGAAGCCTGGAGCTGCTGGCCGAGCTGATTCTCGGCGCTCTCAAACCTGAGGACGAAGATCGCTTCGCGCAATCGGCGGAAGTGGCGGAAGCAGCATTGACTGTACCCGCGATTCCCACGCCAGCGATTCCGCCAGCGGAAAAGGCTCCTGTCGAGCAGGTCGTTGCGGCAAAGGCCGTCGAACAGAAAGTCTCTCTACCCGCTGAACCTGCGCCTCGAGTCACCGACAAGCCCAAGCTCGCGTCTGCGGAGACAGCAAAGGCAGCCTCTGTTCCTGTTCCTGTGCCTCTTCCTATGCCTGCGTCAGCGCCGCTGCCTCAGCCCAGGATTGAACCGGAGCGCGTGGCCGATGATGCGATTGCCCCACAGATCGTGCACGAAATCGGATCTTCGTCCGACCATCAACCCAGGATCGTGCTCATATTGGTGGCAGTGATGATCTCGTCGCTGCTCGCCGGAGGAATTTGGTGGAAGCTGAAGAATGCGCAGCTCGACGACGTGTTAGTAAAACCTGAACAGAAGATCACGAAACCGGGAGCAGTGAAGCAGCCGACCGGTGACACGACATCATCGGTGAACCCTTCTTCGGCCAACTCATCGGGTAGCAGCGCGGACGGGCAGACAAATTCCGGGACCGCAGCCGATGAGGATACAAACGCTGAACCGGCAAACGGGAACGTCACTCCGCAGGAACTCGCCAAGCTGCCTCGCATTACCGGGATTCGGCATTGGTCTTCGGCGGAGACCAGCACGGTGGTGCTCGACCTGGAAGATCAGGTGCAGTACGAGGCGCATCGCCTGACCGGTCCGGATCGCATTTATTTCGATTTGCACGATACCGCGCTGGCTTCTGAACTTGCCGGAAAGACCATCGAGATTGGCGACGCGCTGCTGGCGCGGATCCGCGTGGCGCAGCCGGTCACGGGTTTGACCCGCGTGGTGCTCGAAACCAGGGGCAACTCGAATTATTCTGTCAGCCTAGAGCCGAATCCCTATCGACTGGTAGTGCAGGTGCGAAAGCTGGGCGTGGACACCAAGGCCCAGATAAATCTTTTTCCGGGAGCGGCGGCGGAGAAGAAGTTGGCGATTGTTGTCCCGCCTCCGACGCGTGAAGATTTGCAACTGCGAGCCCGAGTGCCGAAGATGCGCATCGTTGTGGATGCGGGCCACGGTGGCTGGGATTTGGGAACCGTCGGACGGCAGGGCTTGCTGGAAAAAGATCTGGTGCTCGAAATCGCCCAGCGCCTGGGCAAGCTGCTCGAGAGCCGTCTGGGTGCCGAGGTGATTCTCACTCGGATCGACGACAATTACATTCCGCTCGACGAAAGAGCGGGCATCGCGAATCAGGCGCAGGCGGATCTGTTTATCTCGGTTCATGCGAACTATAGCGACCTGCCTTCAGCGCGCGGCGTCGAGACTTACTACACGAACTTCTTTGCGGCGCCGAACGCAAAAGATTTAGAAACTCGCGACCCGGAGCACGCCAAAAGCGGAAGCATCGCTACGCTTTCGCCGGCCGATCTACATGACAAGATCGAGCAGTCACGTCGTCTTGCTGCCAGCGTGCAACGGTCGCTTTACGGGACTCTCTCCGCGCAGAATCCGGGGCTGCGCGACCGCGGCGTGAAGGAAGCATCCTATGTAGTTCTCACCGAGACTGCGATGCCGGGAATTCTGGCCGAGGTTTCCTTCGTCAGCAGTCCCACCGACGAGCAGAAACTGCGCAGCGACGGATACCGCGAGCAAATTGCGGAGGCGCTGTATAAGGGCATTGCGCGGTATGCGGCTGCTTCGCGCGGTGTCAAGGTCGCTAGCGCCGGGAAGTAGTCGGCCTCTTTCCTGTTTTCTCTATTCTTGCCCGACGATTCTAGTGCTGCTTCTGTTCCTGGGCTGCAGTCTCCTTCTGGTACGCGGCGCTGAGTGTGCCCTTACTCTTCGCGATCGGCAGCAGAGTCGGGTAGAACTGGACGAAGGTAGTGTCCACCGCGGCGTGCTCGGCATGGCAGGTGTAGCAGGACATATCGGTTGGAACCATCTTGGCTGTCTTCGCGTTGTCGAAAATAAAGAAGGCCCATTTTCCGGGGAAACGGGCTTCGTCTTTGACGTGGACTTCCACGCCCATGACCTCGGAACCCTGATAGCTGCCCGCCTGATTAATCGAACCCTTATCCTCACCTCCGCGGTTCTCGAGCACTAGCATGGTCTTGTCGGGCCAAGTGCCGGTCTTCAAGAATGCGTTGTAGGCCTCGGGATTGACGAAGAGGTTATCGAACATGTGGTGTCCCGTTTGCGTGGCCGGGTTATAACTCATGTCGAAGCCGGTGGTCAGGTATACCCATTGGCGGTAGTGGTCGGGAAACTTCAGCTGGGCGTCGCTGGTATATTCCGGGCCCGAGGGCGCTGGGGCTGCGGAGGGGCGCAACACGGCCACGGACAGGAAAAGCAGTGCAGCGAATAGGGCTATCGTGGTTTTGCCGATCATCAGTTTTTTCGACTCCTAGTGGGTTGTGCCCGCAAGAATTTTGTCGACCAGCGGTTTTCTCGATTTCGCTTCTATTCGACACTATCTGAAGGGGTCTACGATTTCCAGCCCGTCAACGTGTCGCATGTTTTGCATATCTTCGGAGAAAACCACGCTGCATCCGGCTTGTTTGGCTGCCCGAAGAACCAGAGCATCCCAGAACGAAAACCCGTGGAGCCGGTGCAAGTCGATCGCGGCGAGAATATCGGCTACCTCGGGGGCGGCGACATCGAATTCGGCCAGCAGCTCAACCTTGCGGCGGACAATGTGTGCCTCTATGCGGAGTTTCCCTGTGGCCGTGACAAAATATTCCTGGAGAACCTGAAGCGACACAACCCCGGTCCTCGCGCGCCGGTGTTCGGCCACAAGATCAAGGGCCCGGCGTTGTTTCGCCGGCGCCGCCTTGTCATCAGCGTAGATCAGGATGTTCGTATCGAAGAAGCTACGAGCGCTCATGAATCTCATCCCGATTGAAGCGCCAGCCGCGCGAATTGCCTCGGCCCGAGAGTTGCCTGAATTCTTCAATGCTGCGCTCAGCATCGTCTCCACCCGCAACCGTTTGCAGGTAGTCTCGGACCAGTTGATTGAGACTCTTACCCAGGGCTTCGGCCTTCCTTCGAGCACGAGCTACGAGCTGCTCATCTATGGAGAGAGTTACGTTCATGTACACAGTATATGTGAGCACGTATTATGTGTCAATGGTTAGCGGATGTGGCAAAGAAGCGAGGGCCGTCCCGTTCGGCTCCGCTCAAGGCAGACTCTAGTCGCAAGGAGCGCGATTAGGATGAGGCACCGTCGGAAGTTGCGGCGGCCCGCGCTGGCTTTACTTCGACGTTGTTCGCTCGCCTCTTGTTTCGGATGGCGCCTGGTCCCGACAGCCGGATGATTCCTGGGTCACGAGCTCGTAGCCCTCTGGCGGCTGGAATGTGGCTGGATCGGGGTCGCTTTGGGTGAGGTTCGTCAGCTCGCGAGTCGTCTTGCCTTGCCGGGGATCGTTTCTAACGTCTAGCAGAACCAGGCCGTTCAATCCAGCGAGGGCGGTCCAAATCTCGGAGATGCTGACCAGGGGCGCGTCGTTTCCCATTGCGCCTGCGGGAATGGTTGTGGTGTAGCGGCGTCCGTGAGCTTCGATGCCCTGGATCGACTGAGTTCCCAGATTCTCGGATCTGAACTGCGACTTCGGGGCGCTGGTGATAGAAACGTCGTCCCTGGTGATCGTCAGGCAATGATGATCCGCCGCGGTGGCGGACAGTTGAAGTAGGCGAGCGACCTTGCCGGGAGAGTGCCAAAAGGTTTGGGTTCGGGCCACTGGATCGTAGACCATGACATGAGTGAATGGCGCCCGGTCGGCCGATGTGGTTGTCGTTGCCGTCATTCGCCGACCCTGCGAGTCCAGCGATTTTACTTCCGTGGTCTCGCGGATGATGGTGGTTCCGTCGGCGAGGACTTGCTCATGCGTGACCTTATACTCCGCGGTGTAGGGCGTTTTTGCGGCCTGCGCACTGGTTTCGGTCGTTACAGAAGTTTGGCTTCGCGCGGCCTGGGCGGAAACTAACAACGCTAATCCCACTAGCGCAACCAGCGTCGTGGCTTGGTCGATAGGTTTTCGCATTTCAGCTGCTCCACTGAGTTGAGCGTGGCGAACAGTCTTACATTAGGCCCGGGGAAGGCGAACTGCAAGAGTTATCCAGGAATTGCAGATTCGGGATCTGAGTCAAGATCCTACGGTGTCGGCAGATGGAGTTCCCACCTTTCGCGAACGACGCGAAAGATGGGGCACCCGCTGTTTGATGGTGTCGGCTGCCGGGCTTCGCCCGGTGGACAGCCGAGGGCGGCTGTCCCCACATGAGATTGCTGGTTGCGGCGTGGAATCAATTTGACGGTGGGACGCCGCCGTATTTCTGGAGCCATTTTAATTCTTCGCGGACTTTGATTTTGCCGTGCCAAGGATTCTTTCCCAGGCTGTGGCCTTCGCCGGGGAAGATCAGCAGGGCGTTTGGAATGCCTAGCGAGTACAGAGCGTGCTCGAGTAGGTAGTCTTCCATCACCGCGACACGGATGTCGTCGGCGCCCGCGACCATGTGCGTGGGCGTGCGGACTTTGTCGATTTGGAAGATGGCGGCTTCGTCGTGATAGCGCTGCTGCGCTTCCCAGGGACGTCCGCCGAGGAAGTAGGCGTCGTCCATTGTGGTGTCGTCGTTGCCCCAGTTGCCGACGTGCTCGACCGCGCCTGCGCCGGTGACTGCGGCTTTGAAGCGCGTGGTTTGCGTGATGAGCCAGTTGGTCATGTATCCGCCGTAGCTGTAGCCGCCGATGGCGAGGTGATCGGGATCGGCGATGCCATCTTTTACCAGAGCATCGACGCCTTCGAGAATATCTTTGCCGGGACGGGAGACGATTTGCGGAACGATCTGTTCGAGGAATTTGTCGCCGTATCCCGTGGAGCCGCGATAGTTGGGCTCGAAGACCAACCATCCGTTGGTTGCGGCAAGCGCGGCCACTGGTACCAGTCGGTTTCGAAGTGGTTGCCGTCGGCGTCGGCGGGACCGCCGTGGATGAAGGTGAACAGGGGCAGATGCTTGGCTTCGAATTTGCCGGGAGGATAAATCAGCATGCCTTCGACAGCGGTGCCGTCGGCGGCCTTCCATCGGTATGGTTTGCCTTGGGGGAGTTCGCGCTCGGTGAAAAGTTTGTTGAATGAAGTGATGGGACGCGCCTGGTTAAGCTTGTCGGAGCTTTCGGCGAGATAAACTTCGGTCGGCCTCTGCAGCGACGAATAGACAAAGGCAATGCGGGGAGAGTGGAGCGCAGTGGAGATGGTTTCGTACGTGCCTTCCCATCCGTTGAGTTTGTGCAGGGACTGTCTCGGTTGGGTGATCGAATATGCGGCTACTTCGGTGCCAGCGCGGGCGCTGGCGAGCACTCCGTCAGCGGACACGGCGTAGCGGTCGACTGGACCGATGAAGTCCTTGCTCCACTGCTCGATGGCGCCGGATCCCATATCAGACTTTTCACTATCTGGCTTTTCACTGTCAGGCTTTTCACTGTCGACCCAGTAGAGATGCGGCTGCAGGTCGCGATAGGGGCCGGTTACGTCTCCGACTTCGACGATGAAAAATATGTGGCGATTGTCGTTGGCCCAGCGCAAGGCGCCTTCGACGGCCTGATTGTGGGTTAGCTGGCGTGGTTGTGTGGTGGCCGGTTTGCTTTGGCTGCCGGCAGTCGCGGGTGAGGGCGCACGCGCGATATCTACGGCGTAGATTTCTACGTCTTCGGCCTTTTCCTGGCGCTGGTTGATGGAGTTGGTGACGAAGGCTAGCTTGGTGCCGTCGGGCGAGGTGATGAGATCGTCCACTCGCAGCGGGGAGGTTGCAATTGGGCTCGCGCCGGGGCTGAGATCGGATTCCTTCTCGGAGCCAGGTTCTTCTTCTGTGCCTTCGGCAGCGCGGTGGGCTAGTGCGGCAGCGACGTCGAGGGCGAAGATGGTGTCACCGCGTTCGGCGGTGCGATATTGAATGACATCTTTCCATTGCTTTTTGTAGTCGTCTTTTTGAGTTTTGTTCCAAGGGTTGCGCGTGGCGAAATAGATGGTGTGGGAATCGGCGGACCAGGAAAACGTGTGGACTTCTTCTTCACCTTGAGTCAGGGGAATGGCTTCGCCGCCGCCGGGGGAGATCACGTAGATCTGGCTTACTTCTTTGTCGCCGTCTTTGTCGCCGTCTGAGTCAGAGTCTTTTTCGGAAGAGGTTTTGCGGTCGGAGAGGAAGGCGATCCAGCGTCCGTCGGGAGACCACTTGGGCTCGGAGTCGTGACCGGATTGCGTGAGTTGAATCAGTGCATTCTCGCGGCAGAGCCAGAGGTCGGTGCGGAAGATCTTCTGGTCCCAGTCGGCGCGCTCGGTGGTGATTACGACGGAATTACCGTCGGGAGAGATGGCTACGCTGTTGTAGCTCGCCGAGTTGAAGAATTCGTCGAGAGTGAGTTTGGGTTTGCCCTGGGCAAAAGCTAGCGACACAGGGGCCAAGAGTGCGGCCAACCAGAAGAACTTTCTTAAGATTTTCATAAGGTGGGAAGTAGGTTTATACATCGGTGGGTTTGGAATTAGCAACCTTCGACTGGGATCGAGTTTGACTCGGAGTCAGCGCACCGAGGGAACGGCTCAACCGCGGTAGTTTCCAAATTCTTAAACACAGGGGACACAGGGTCACACAGGAGAAAAGCCTTCCTACTTGCGATTACTGTGCCGGGTCGGAGTTCTTGAGGGCTTCGTCTAGAGGCTGGGCGGGATGGGACGCCGCTTGCAGGACGCGCCAGCCATCGTCATAGCAGCGGAAGCTGGCGGTCGAGCGGTAGTGGGCGTCGGGGGAATAGAAAATGGCTCCGACCTCGTTCAAGGGAATCCATCGCCAGGTAAATTCAACGTCGGCGACATTGTCCTGCTTGGCGATGCCGGTGATGGCCACCAGCTCGCGGCGTGCGGTGGGGATGGTGAAGAATTGTTTTTCCTCGTCACCGGGAGCGATGAGACTTTGAAACGTATCGACGCCGGCGGGTGTAAGCGTGACATCCCAGCAGGGCGGCGGAGCTAGAGCTGGGGGACATGGGGCGTTGGCGGCGGAAATCCAGCCACGATGCTGGAGAGCGAGATAGTCGGGCGAGAGGTAGTCCTTGTTGGCGATGACGCCGAGGCGCAACTGAAGTTGCTGCTGGACGCGGAAAGTATTGGAATTCGCGATCAGATCGGCGGCTAGACGGCGAGTGAGGAAGTCGCGCGGGGAGCAGGAGGTGAGCAGCAGTGGGAGCGCGAGCGACAGTGCGGTTGCGGATAGTTTTCGCATGAAAAAACGGAAATCGATAGCGATGCGAGCCAAACGCGCGATTATTGCGTCGCCCAAAACGCGACGCGTCGCGCGGCTCGCCCGGATCCTTCGCTGCGCAAAGAACACTTGCTCAGGATGACAAGCCTAACGGATTGTAACGAAAAGTGATCTCTTGCGTGGCAAGAAAGGGCGGGACGTGATTTGGCCTGCGAAGTGGGTGGACCAGCGGCCGGGGATTGCGGTGGCGCACTTGGGGCAGTGGCCGTCTGGCGTTAGCCGATAGTCTTTGATCAGGTAGCCGTAGCGCTCGATCAGAGTTTCATTGCAGTCTGGACAGCGTGTGCTTTCCCATTCGCCGACCATGCCGGGGAGATTTCCGGCATAGATGTAGCGAAGGCCGGACTGGCGGCCGATTTCGACGGCGCGCAAGAGGTCTTCGGAGGTTGTGTTGCGGGGACTGGTCATTTTGTAGTCGCCGTGGAATGCGGTGATGTGCCAGGGAATGTCGGGGGAGATTCCGGCGAGGAATTCGGTGAGGCGGCGGAGTTCGTCGGTGTCGTCGTTGAAGCCTGGGATTAGAAGCGTGACGATCTCGAGCCAGAGTCCCGAATCGTGAATCCGGCGGATGCTATCGAGGATGGGAGCGATGCGGCCGCCGAGTTCGTGGTAGTGACGGTCATCGAAGCTCTTGAGATCGACTTTGTACAGATCGAGCCAGGGACGCACGTATTCGAGAACTTGAGGAGTGGCGTTCCCGTTCGAGACGAAGCCAGTGACTAGTCCGGCGGCTTTGGCTTGCTTGAAGACGGCCACTGCCCATTCGCTGGTGATTAGCGGTTCGTTGTAGGTGCTGACCAGAATCCTTGCGCCTTGGGCGATGGCGTCGCGCACGAGAAGTTCAGGCGAGGCTTCTAGCGGAGGGGCACCGGCGTTGGAATCGCGCAGAGCTTGCGAGGTTACCCAGTTTTGACAATAGGCGCAGTGCAGATCGCAGCCGAGCATTCCGAAGCTGTAGGCGAGAGCGCCGGGATGGGCATGGAAGAATGGTTTCTTCTCGACTGGATCGCATTGGGTTCCGGCGGTGTATCCCCATGGGACGTAGAGCGTGCCGCCGCGATTGTAGCGGACTTTGCAGACTCCAGGCTGGCCTTCGGGGATGGGACAACAATGTCCGCAGGCGAAGCAGCGCACGCGATTGTTCTCGCGCTTTTCGAAGAGGGCGGGATCGGCTTCGCGGACTTGCTGGTCGAGAACGGTGCGGAGGGTGGGCACGGCGACCTCTCACTCTATTCTAACGCTGTGTGAACTAGCCAGAACGTGAACCGCGGTAGAAACGCCTTGCGAGGCTTATGGTGACAGACGCGGATATGCGGTCCTTCGACTCCGCAAGTGCTTCGCCTTCGCGAAGCACTTCCTCCGCTCAGGATGACGACGTCACTACTCGGGATGACAGGGTGGTGGAGGGTTCTTAGCGGCCGGGAGCGGGTTTGGCGGTGGACTCGCGCTGCTCGTACCAGATTTCTGCTTTTTGTTCGATGGCTACGGCTTGGGCATGTGTCATGCGGGAAGCCAGGATCTCGGCAAAGGTCTTGCTGTTCTGGTCTCCGGCAGCGCGGGCCAGGACGGTCCAGAAGTAGGCTTGGGTGAGACTTGCTGGAACGCCGCGGCCTCCCCAATAACGAGTGCCCATCGTGGCTTGGGCCTTCACGTTACCGTTCTCGGCTGCTTTGATGAACCAGGCGGCAGCTTCCTTGTCATCCTGCTTCACTCCGTTGCCCGAGGCATAGCGCATGCCTAGCGCATATTCGGCCGCCGGTTCTCCTTTGTCGGCGAATTGGCGGAGTTGCTGGAGGGTTGCGGTCTCGATTGCCGGGTTTGACGGGATCACGATGGCCGGGGGCGCTTGCGTCGAAGCGAGAACCGTTTGTTCCCCAATTCGTGCGCGACCCTGGAGCTTTTCCTGAATCCATGGGGCGAGGGTGTAGCCCAGCACCAAAAAGATGACGGCCGCGACGACGACGAGGAAGTACAGATGGGCGCGAGGCAGGCGAATACCGCCTACTTTGTCGGCATCAGCCAAAGCATCTTTTTTTTCGGTCTTTCCTTCAGCCTCGGGCTCGCGAGCGAACAGAATGCTGCCCGGTGGGGGAGAGTATTTTGGAGAAGCGGGAGAGGGAGCGGGTTGATGGACACGCACGGCGCGATCGACCGAGGTAATAATGGTCTCCGCGAAACGCTGCAGCACAGCACTGTCGTTCTCACGAAAGGCATTCGGTTGCGCGGAAAAAACTTCGAGCAGGCCAATCACTCTTTCGCCTAGTCGTACGGGAACGGCGAGCATGGAACGAATGCCAAGGGCGCGGCAACTTTCGGGGTCGACGCGCTCATCGGTCTCGGTATCATCGCAGCGCAACATTCTTCCGGTACGGACGCATTCTCCGGAAAAACCTGAACCCACCTGCAAAGTTGCGCCCACGGGTGGAGCGCTGGGGCCGGCGCTGGCCCGGCAGATCATGGTGCCGGAATCCTTGGCCGCAAGGGCAATTGCCGCGCCGGAAGTCTGCAGCAGGGATTGGGACCGGGAAGCGACCAGGGAAAGAACGGCTTCGAGATCGGAGCCGAGGGACTCCGCTTCACGCTGCACTGCGGAGGCCGCGGTGAGCGTGTCGGTATAGTTGGGCCTGGGTGCCGCAGACGGGGAGACCGCGGGAAGCAGTGCAGCGGAAGACGCGGCATTGGCGGCCCCCGCTATGGCATTCAGGAACAGCCACTCCTGCAGACGATGCAGACCGGAGTGGTTCAGAGCTGGGAGGCTTAGACCGACGCGTCCTTCCCCGTCCGACCACACTACGCGGGCAGGAGTGGAAATCTGTCCATTGGCCTCGGCGAGATCCAGAGATAACTCCACCTGCTGGCCGGTTTTCATTGGCGAGGCGCAGTGCAGTGCCAGGCCGACCTCGCTGATGTCGAGGACCTCATAGAGATCGACCATTCCGGTGTTAGAGGTTGCGCCGAAACTTGCGTACGCGGGCGCATGCACTTTCTGACGCACACGACGACGGCGGTTCAGGGAAACAGGTCGAGATACTTCAGCGATAGCCGACATAGGGACACCAGGATCCTAGTCTTGCTGCTACATATTAACCCCATATTGTGGAAAAGTAGCAGGAGAAATCGGAAGGTACCGGCGACCGGGGAAGCCCAAAACTTAAGACTCTATGCCGAACGGCGCAGGAGCCGGGCCTGATGCAGGCTGGAGATGCGGGAGATGGCAGCAACCATCATGCTGGAAAGGAGTTGCATGGTGGCCACATCGCGCTCGTCAAAGGCGCTGGGGGAGGACGAAAGGACTTCGAAGACGCCCAGAGTGCGGCGGAAGTAGCGCAGGGGAGAGACCAGAATGGAGCGTACGCCTAGACGGCGGCAACTGGCGAGGTCGACGCGCGGGTTGCGCTCGGCATCGTGACACAGCATGACTTCGCCGGTGCGGACGGCTTCGGCGGAGATGCCAGCATCGGTTTGCAGGCGGACACCGAGGTCGGGAGCAGTGCGGCCAGCGCGGGCGCGGCAGACGATTTCGTCGCCGGCGCGCAGGGCGATGGCGGCGCCGGTCGCGCCGGTGAGATGCTGGGCGCGCTCTGTGATGGCGCTGATGGCAGGCTCAAGATCGAGTTCAGCGGCGTGAATGTCGACTTCTTGTCCGACGGCTTCTCCGGCATGTACGGCGCGAAAACCTGAAATGGGATGGGCCGTATTGGCGACGCGAAGCTGGCTGCGAAGAGCGATCGAGGGCACGCGAGCGTGGTCGTCGGCAATGTTCGTGACTTCCTTATTCAAGATATGGGGATCGGGGACGGTACGCAGCAGATCGCGGACCAAGCTGTCGAGTTCGGAATCGGTGATGAGATGAGCCGTCTGCTGATGGCGAAGGGATCCGCCGAGTACGCGTGAAAGACTGAGCAGCGCGGGATTTCCGCAGGCCAGGCAATAGGGCCGGCTATTGGTGGTGATCAGTTCACACTGGACGCAAAACGTGGCCGACTGAAGAGGAACGAAATGAACGTCCTTGAAAGTGTTGCCATAAATCGTCTTGCCAAACATGATTGCCTTTCCCGCCGAAACTGAGAGACATCAAGGTAAACAGGGATGCGGCGGGTTAGGCAGTGGCCGCGATGGTTCCTGGTGTGGAAAAATCAGGGATTCATAACGGGGAGCTAATTCGGGCAGACTTCGTGAAGCTGGTGATTCCTCCGCTGCGGCTGTTGATTGGGCAAGGAGTGCTGGGTTAGAATGATGGAAAGCTTCGAACGAACGATAGGTTCGAACCTGGATCGGAACGACCGGGAGGAACTATGCAGTGGACAACACCTACCTTTGAAGAAGTTTGCTTGAATTGTGAGATTAATTCTTACGCCAGCGCGAAACTGTAACCGCCTCGCGTGGCGTTTGCTCGAGCCTGAATGTTCAAACCTGAACTGCGCGTCAGTCAGCGCGTGCGCCGCCGTAATTCGGCGGCTCGTCCTTCGACAAGTTGCTAGCCCGCCTGGGCCGCGATAAATCCCTGATCACAACGTTTCCCACGAGAGTCTCATAAAGCGTGGGTTCGAGTCCTTACGCGGACCCGCCCCGTGCTTACGGAGCCGCAATCTTATAAAAAACCACTCTCCCCGAGGGATCGATTTGCTGGAGCAATTCAAAATCGCGAACGTCGCGGGACAACACAGCACATCCGTGTTTTCGTGCGGAGGCGAATAGCAGAGCGTCGTTCAACACGCGCCGCCGGTGCTCCGTTCCGTATCCCTGGGTTCGGGCCAGCGTGCCGGAAAGTACTCCGGCTTCCCGCCAGATCTCGGGATCGGGCGTAATCGTTCGGTAGCTAGACCGTCGGTCGATAACCGCGGCAATTTGCTCGATGATCGCGGCCGTCTGGGGTTGGGCGGGATCCGGCAGCCGGTAGCTGGCCGCCAGTTCAGCTTCCGTCACTGGGGAATGCCAATCCTCGGTCGCCCGTAGCATGGCTTCGCCTTGTTGCGGAAAACGGCCTTGCAGGATATCAACGTAGACCGTTGTATCATAGAGCAGCTTGGTGGGTAGATGACTGGTTGTTCCAAGGAACTCCAACTCTGATTCCGCCCGCGGTCTAAGACGCGCCCGGTCTTTTTCGGGCTTGAACCGCCCAACAATGCCTTGAAATTCAGAGGTCACGATCTGTCTCGCCGACAAACCGTGCCGCGAAAGCAGCCAGCCCGAGTAATCCTCGGCAACCGCGATGTTGGCCAGTGCCACCTT
>Ga0308309_10000939_pt1 | contig 17431 bp, 12 predicted proteins | sample HubBroMetageWFT5_FD_192491 | JGI IMG/M metagenome (GOLD analysis project Ga0308309, IMG submission 192491) | Warmed and freeze-thawed soil microbial communities from the Hubbard Brook experimental Forest, New Hampshire - Hubbard Brook CCASE Soil... | ecosystem: Environmental > Terrestrial >...
TCGCGTCGAGTCTGATCGCTCATCAGGACCCGATCCGGCGACCCCGGGAATCAACCGAGCTCGACTATGAAGCCGAGCTCGCCGTGGTAATCGGCAAGCCGGGGCACCGCATTCCCGAGGAGCAGGCTTTAGATCACGTTGCGGGCTACTCCCTGTTCAACGATGCGACCCTGCGTGATTTTCAGCTCCGCACGCCGCAATGGACGATAGGCAAGAATTTCGATGGCACCGGGTCGTTCGGCCCCTGGCTTGTGACGCCCGATGCCGTGCCGCCGGGTGCCCGTGGATTGCGCATCCAGGGCCGGTTGAACGGCCGCGTGATGCAGGATTCGCGCACCGATCGGCTGATCTTCAGCGTTCCGGTGCTGATTGCAACGATCAGTGTCGCGATGACACTGGAGCCAGGTGACGTGATCATTACCGGCACGCCAGGTGGCGTCGGAGCGGCGCGTAAGCCACCCGTATTCATGCAGCCCGGCGATATCTTCGAAGTGGAAATCGAGAAGATCGGCGTCCTGACCAACCCCGTGCAGAACGGCTGAAAAAGCGAAATGGAGCCACTCCCTTGCCATATTCTGATTACAAACATTTCCAATTCAGGTTTGATTCTGGAGTCGCATTCGTCAGCATCAATCATCCGCCGATAAATCTTCTTGATGAAGTTCTGTCGCAGGAATTCGACAAACTAGGCAGGGAACTCGAGGTCGATGAGAGCGTCCGGGTTGTAGTCGTGCAAAGCGCCCTTCCTGATTTCTTTATTGCCCACTCTGGTTTGGGCCGGGTTGGAGCCGCTTCCAAAGTGGTGTCGCATACACCTGGTTTTCGTCTTACGCAGACGATCGGCGAGCGATTCAGGAACATGCCCAAGGCAACCATTGCCAAAGTCGAGGGACGGGCGCGGGGTGGAGGGAGTGAGATCGCGCTGGCCATGGACATGTGCTTTGCCGCCGCTGGCAAAGCGATCTTCGGCCAACCAGAGGTGGCGATCGGGCTGGTTCCGGGTGGGGGCTCAACGCAAAGATTGCCACGGCTCATGGGCCGGGGGCGCGCCTTGGAGGTGCTCCTGGGCTGCAATGATCTCTCGGCAGAACTGGCAGAGCGTTACGGCTACATCAATCGAGCGCTGCCAGCAGACGAGCTAACACCTTTTGTCGAGAAACTGGCTCACCGCATCGCCTCGTTTCCTGCGCATGCCATCGCTCACGTCAAGGCGGCCGTAGATACGGGAGCATTTGGTTCCATGGCAGAGGACCTGCTGGTGGAAGCCTATGAGTCAGATCTGAGTGTCGCTAGCGAGGTGACGCAAGCCCGCGTGAAGGAAGCATTGACGGTCGGCGCCGAAACCTATGAAGGCGAGCTGGAGATGGATTACCTATCGAGGCTCTCCCCGATAAAATGACCCCGCGACGGGTGATGGCTAACGCATAGTCACACTGCCGCCCGTTATTGGACGCTCCTGGGGCCTACCCAGCTTTGTCCTTTCTTCTTTGCCACTGGACCCGATGGGCTAGCGAAGCAGCTTAAGCCTACCGGAGCTCTACCTTCTCAAATCCTTCAGCGTTTTTAGATCATCGACGACGTATGCCAGAGAAGCACGTATACCTTTGCCACAGCGCACGGGCGCCAGGTCCGAAACTTCTTCATCCCTGCAGACGGGTAATTTGAGAGACCCTTCTCCGATCCACGCTTGCTCAATTTTCACGTCGCGTGGGACGTTCTCGACCAGCTCGTGAACTGCCGGCTGGTCCTGCTTATCCGCGGCAAGACGCGGAGTGTGCAAGAGATTAATCACTGGCCTTTGCGCCAACTGCGACGGATCTTTGACCGCTTCCTTCAGCGTAACCAGAGCCTCGGCAAGTCTTTGTCCGCTAGATGTGATCGTTCCGGCAAACTTCGATCCTGGTGCGAGGGCGGGACCTGCCTTCCCTGTCGCCGCGTAATACCTGGTCTGATGTACCTGCGCCAGGCGCTTGGGATAACCCTGCGTCCAACCGCGGGCAATCGCCGCGTCGTTGTCTACGAAAATATAGGGACAATACGAGACCGGCTTGCCTTGGAATAACGCATCGACGAGTATGAAAAACTCGCGATACTGATAACGGGCCGGGTCAAGATATTCTTCGTCGTTCCCGCTGAATTGCCAATCGTAGAAACAAGCATTGGCATGACCGTTGGCGGAGCGATCGGCGTCGAGCCCCTGTGGCAAAACGGCCGCCACCGCAGCAGGCTCCGCCCAAAACTCAACGTTAAGAAAGTCCGAAGAGTAATACCAGGGCGGAGCTGGGTTGAGTGTCGATTTGCCTTTCGGAGTAAGCGGATAATTAAAACCTTTGAGCATTTATTTTCTCCTTTCTGTTCTTATCATCGGAAACCCAAGGTCAATTGCACACAGCCACGATTTGCCTTTACCCGCTGCGCTGAACGCCGCCCGGAGCGGGCGAGAGGATAACGGTCAGTGTCTTCGCGGCCTGAGCCGGGTGGACGACGATCCCGCCAATATCTCCGGAACCAGAGGGACCGGTCATCAGAACGCTGTATGGCCTCTGTTTGAAGTGCGGATGTTCGCAGGCATCATGGATATTCGCGACGATTTGCTTCGGGTCAAGCAATACAACGAGATCGTGCGCCAGGAATGCAATCGTGTTCACCTGCAATTCGATGTCGGAGAGCAGTATGGAACCGGTCTCGGCCACACCCATCGGCGAGCGCAGAATGCAGACGTCGATTGTGCTCGCCTCCGACCATTGCTTGAAGCTTGCCGGTTTGATTGTCCCGGCATATTCGGGGATCGCCGAACAGATCACCTTGGCATCCGGAAACTTCGTGCGCACAAACAAATCCAGATCAGACACATCGTCATTCACTACGACTCCAGCCATGCGGGCGATCGACTCGCGAAAGCTGGCCACAAGGTCACCGGATTTATTCATCGGAAAATGAGGGATGGTGGGCATCGGCTGAGCAGTCGGCTGGTTGCCTCGAACTAAGTCCAGAATCAGGTTCCTCGAAAGTGCCTGAACGGAGGTCACAATTTACCTCCCTCGTTCGCGTCGGCGCGATTATTTCTATACCATTCGTGAAATGTCTCTCTAGCCGCCTCTGGCACGTCCCGGTGCTTCCCCCACGCATTCAGGCGGTTGTAAACGGCGAAGTGGGGAAGGACTTCCAGTGCGGCTGACAGCGTGGTCGTCGCGATCTGGTAGAGTGCCGGATGGCTGAGCACCTTGTCCGCGACCCGCATGGCCTCCTTTTTCACGACCTGAATCTGGTCGTGCTCCTCCATGACTTCGCGCCACACATAGATCTGTTCATGGATGTCGATCTTTACCGGACACACATTCGAACAGCTGCCATTCAGCGTCGAGGCGAAAGGAAGTTCGTTGTACTTATGAACTTCAAAGGTGGGCATCAGGATGATGCCAATCGGTCCCATATAAGTGGAGCCGTAGCTCAGCCCACCGCTTCTGCGGTACACGGGGCAGGTGTTCATGCATGCTGCGCAGCGAATACATTTCAGAGAGTGCCAGAACCTTTTCATTCCGAGCCGCGCTGATCTTCCGTTGTCGACCAGGATGACGTGCATGGCCGCGCCTTTGCGCGGTCCGCGGAACATCGAAGTGTACTGCGTGATCGTGTCGCCAGTGGCGCTTCGAGCGAGTAAGCGGATGAAGACCGCCAGGCTTTCCGTTGTAGGAATGATCTTTTCGATCCCGACCGAACATATGTGCAGTGGCGGCGTGTTCGCCGAGAGATCGGCATTGCCCTCGTTGGTCGCCACCACAATGGCTCCGGTTTCCGCGACGACGAAATTTGCGCCCGTCATGCCGGCGTGCGCCTTGAGGAAGTCTGGCCGGGTGTTCTCGCGCATCACCCCGGCGAGGTAAGCCGTATCTTCATTGTAGGGATCTGAGCCATACTTCTTCGAAAACAGGACGGCCACGTCCTTGTTCGTTTTGTGTATTGCTGGACCGACGATGTGGCCCGGAGGCTGATTGTCGAGCTGCTGGATGCGCTCGCCGAGGTCCGTCTCGGTGACGCGAATACCTCGCCTCTCGAGGAACGGACGCATTTCACATTCCTCCGTCAACATGGATTTGGACTTGACCAACAAGTCGATTCCTTGTTCGGCAAGGAGGTTATAAACAATTTGGTTGTGCTCGTGAGCATCCCTGGCCCAGTGCACAATCACGCCGTTGGCTGTGGCCTTAGTCTCAAATTCAATGAGGTATTGCGACAGGTTCGACAACGTGTGCTCTTTGATTTCAGAAGCTAATGTCCGGAGTTCCTCCCACTCAGGCACCTGTCGGGCTGCGGCATCGCGCCTCATTCTCATCGCCCAAAGCAGCTTATCGAGCCGTTGCTCGTGGACGGTGTCAGCCAGAAATTTCTCGGCATTCTTCGCCTGATCAACTGGTGCGCTCATAGAGACACCCCATTCAGTATTTCCGCGAGGTGATAGAACGGAATATCTTGCTTTTGCCTGCGAGCACACCCCTGCAGATGCATCAGGCAGGACATGTCCGGGGAGACAATGCAGTCGGGCGACGCCTTCTGCATGAAAGTCAGCTTGTCGTATCCCATCATTGCGGAGACCGCCTCCTCGGTCGCCGCAAACGTACCACCGAAGCCGCAGCACTCGTCCACGCGTTCGAACTCGATGAACTCAATGCCAGGAACGCCGCTGAGCAGAGCTTTTGGTTTTGAAAAGACAGCGTCATGTACGCGTTCGGACATCGATGCCATGTTTAGCCCACGAATCGCAGAGCAACTCGTGTGCAGTGCGACTTTATGCTCGAATGTCGCCCAGGGGAATTCTCGGATCTTCAGAACGTCGTGGAGGAACTCAACCAGGTCGTAGGTGTTTCGGACAAGAGTTTTCTTTTCTGGTGAGTCCACTCCCGCAGTGAATTTGTTGCGGATATGGTGAGTGCAACTGCCGGACGGGGTGACCACGCAATCAAAGGAGCCGAAGACCCGGGCACAGTGCTCTTCGGTCGCTCGCGCCTCTTCATAGCAGCCGCTGTTGGCCATGGGCTGGCCACAGCACGTCTGTTCCTCCGGATATACAACATCGACACCTAATCTTTCGAGCAACTCAAGGGTGGCGACTCCGACGTGCGGATAGAACATATCAATGTAACAGGGAACCATTAGCGCGACTTGCATCGTCATTTCGCCTTGTAGGACTGAGATTGCTCGAGCAGGCCGGAAGCTTGCGAACGTTCCAGTATGCCGCCGCTTGTGTAAGCAAGCTCACTGCCATCGCGATGCGGCCTGGTGAGGAATTCCGCAAGACCTCAAACCACGTATTTACGCGGATAGGACCGCGCAAATCCATGCGAGCCGGAATGGACGGGAAAGAACTTCTGTCATCGCCGTGACAGAAACGGCGGAGTCAACAGAATGACACCCCCAACTCGTGTCAGTGTCAAGTGTCACGTGACAGGACAAGACATGAAGCGAAAGAGAGCCGATGGCCCTTTCGCGATAAGAACGAATTTGCTAATATGCCCGCGATTTGGGTTCGTTCGATCTCGTCGCCCTAAGTGGAACTACACTTGCTCCAGTTAAATCGGAGAGCTCCAGCCCTTCGAGATATCTGTCTTCTCAAGGAGCAACTTTAAATGTCCACCTCGCCTTTGTCCGCCGGATCCGAGGCAGCGGCACCGAAGCCGTTGCCGCCTAAGAGCGATGCAGATCACTCTGTCCCTCGCCAAGGCCCCAGTTGGCAGAACTACCTCACGACTATTTGCGTGGTGCTTCTCACGGTTGCTGTTTTAATCACTCTCACTCGTAACTGGAATGCTTGGGAAGGCGGCAGGGCCGAACAAGTGACCGACGATGCCTATGTTCGGGGCGATCTTACTCCGCTCAGCACCAAGGTGCCAGGCATAGTGCGCTCGGTGAATGTGACGGACTACCAACAGGTACACCAAGGCGATCCGCTCGTCGAATTGCAGGATGATGACTATCGGGCACAGGTGGATCAGGCAAAGGCTGCGGTTGAAGCGGCGCGTGCCGCTATTGTGGAAAATCTTCGTCAGCGGGAGCTACAGGATGCGCGCATCGCTAAGGCGCTAGCGGGTATCGATCAGGCTAAAGCGCAAATCGCAGCCGCTGAGGCTGGCAAGGATGCCGTGCAGGCTGAATTGATTCGCGCTCGCTCAGAACGCAAGCGTCAGGAAGGACTCTATGAGACTCACTCGACAACTCAGCAGACACTTGAGACTGCTGTCGCGTCGGAAGGCAGTCTCTCGGCCCAGTTTGCCAGTCGTGAGGCTGATCTCAATCAAGCTCAAAGCATGCTGCGCAGTAGTGAAATCTCTGCTGAGGCCGAGCGCCGTAGCAAAGCCGTGCTCGAATCGCAGGAGGCGCAACTTCAGGCCGACCTCCATGCCAAGCAGGCGAGCCTCACTGCATCTGAAGTAAACCTTGGCTACACGAAAATTGCCGCGCCGGGCGACGGCACCGTTGGCGAACGCCAAGTTCGGCCCGGGCAGCTCGTCTCCCCCGGTACAGTTGTGATCTCTTTCGTCGCTCTCACCAAATGGGTGCAGGCGAATTATCGCGAAACCCAGTTGACCAACGTGAAAATTGGCGACCCTGCCGAACTTCGCATTGATGAATATCCTGGCCAAGTGTTTCGCGGCAAGGTAATAGAGATCGCGCCGGCCAGCGGATCACAATTCGCACTCTTGCCGCCCGATAACGCCACCGGCAACTTCACGAAAGTCGTGCAGCGTATTCCTGTGAAGATCGCACTGGACGATTCGACGCTTGCGACCAAGCTACGCCCCGGACTTTCTGTGGTGGCGACCGTCCGCACCAAACAATAACCGGCAACCTATGGCAGCTTCGACCATCCCGATTCGGCCGTCTGCATTGCAGATTGCGCGCGGCGCTGCCGCGGCTATCCCATCGGAAGTTTCGACACGCCCTCTGCTCGGCATTCTCGGAGTCATCACCGGCGCCGGACTCGTCACTCTCGCGGGTCGTCTGCTCGGCCTCGGCATGGCCGATCTGCGAGGCCACATTGGCATAAGCGTCGATGACGGCGCCTGGCTCGACAGCGCCTTCAATGCATCGCTCATGTTTATCGGCCCCTTTACCGTTTACATCGGAGGTCTGCTGGGTCCGCGGCGGGTGCTCTTATTTGCAGCAGGACTTTTCACTCTAACTTCTCTTTTTCTCCCATTCATCCATAGCTACAGTCTTCTTGTTGCCCTGCTTATCATTGCGGGGCTGACCTCAGGCACTTTCTATCCGCTCACGCTGACGTTTGCTCTTCGCAACATCCCTTTGCGCTACCTTCCTTTCACCATCGCTTTTTACGCGACCTTTGTGGACGGAGCTGTAAACATCGCGCCTTCGCTCTATGGCTGGTATCGAGACTATCTGTCTTGGCATTGGATGTTCTGGAACTCTGCTCTAATCGCGCCGTTAATGATGATCTGCATCTACTACGGCATTCCGCCATCACCGCCGCGCAAAAAAGGCTCGACGGTACCAAGCTTCGCTGGGTTTCTCTATCTGAGTTTAGGATTAGCTTTGATTTTCGCTGCCCTTCAACAAGGCCAGCGACTCGACTGGTGGCGCTCCGGTGTGTTCAACGCGTGGTTCTGGTCCGGGTCCTTGTTCCTGCTGTACTCGCTTGTTCGCAGGCTACGAGGTCCCAATCCGCTGGTGGCGTTACCTTATTTGCTGATGTGGAACACCGTGTTGCTTGGATGTCTCCTCTTCTGGTTCCGCTTCACGCTGTGTACAACCATCATTCTCATTCCACAGTCGCTGGCCATTCGTGGTTTCGAAGCCGACCAGATCGGCCCCGCGATTATCTGGAGCGCCATTCCGCTTATTCCGATTACCTTCATCGCAGCATACTTGCTCTTGCGCAAGTTCGATCCACGATTGCTGTTTGCCGTAGGCCTCGCTTGTACAGCGTTCGCTGCCTGGATGTGCGCGCAATACACGTCCGCATGGGCGGCGGAGAACTTCTACCGCACGGAATTGCTGGTCGGCGTCGGACAAGCTTTTGCCTTTATCGGTTTGGTCGGCTGCATTGTGCTCCAGGCAATCTTCACCGGCGGCCTGGCAAAAGCAGAATTTGCCCTGAGTTTTTCGGCCTTCTTCCACGTCGTCCGTCTGTTCGGCGGAACCGCAGGCGCCATCTACATGGGGCACTTCATCACCGAGCGAGAGAAACTTCACTCGAATCTTTTGGGACTCCACGTCAGCGGGAGCAACTGGATCACTGATCAGAACATTCACGCCATGACGGCGAGCCTTTACGCCAAATCCTCTGGCGTTGCCGCCGCTGGTGCGCGTGCCGTCGATCTGATTGGGGCCCGGCTGCGGCTCCAGGCTTATAGCTTGAGCCTGATCGACGGATTTCTACTCCTCGCCTGGAGTTGCTTTTGCGCCTTGATCCTGGTTGCGCTGCTACGTCCTTCGCCTTTGAACTACGGCGATCTCAGCGCCATGCAGCAGGTGCCCGGCGCCAGAAAGGGGTCGAATCAATGATCTTGAAATCAATGATCTTGAAATCAATGATCTTGAAATCAATGATCTTGAAATCAATGAAAAGAAATGCAGCGATCTTCCTGCTAGCAGTTATAGCCTTTTCTGCCAGCATTGCGGCGGGCCAGGAAACAAGCAATGCCGCGCCAGCTCTGCGCCGCATCACGCTGCAGGAAGCCATGCAGTTGGCGCTCAAGCACAACCACGATATTCGCATCGCCGGCTATACGGTCGAGGAAAAAGAGTACGCGAAGCAGGTCGCGAAGAGTGCGTATTTTCCAACGATACGGAATGACAGCAACTTCATGCACCTGACCGATACAGAGTTGATTGAGATCAAGACCGGTAGCCTCGGTGTCGCCGGCGGAACTTCGATTCCGCCCGTGAATGCGATCATCAACCAGGGCGGAGAAAACCTCATCACCAGCGGAACTCAGCTCACTCAGCCATTGACTTCACTGCTTAAGATCAGACGAGAAAACGATCTGGCCCAGGCCGAGTTAAAAGCATCGCGTGAGAAAGCGCAGCTTACTGGAAACGACGTTGCGCTCGCAGTGCATCAGGTTTACTACCAGATACTGATTGCTCAGGCGCACCGTAGCGCTACCGAGGCCCGAATAAAAGCTTCAGAAGCCCTTCAAAGCGAGCGCGTCGAGCAGGTAAAACTCGGCAGCGCGCTGGAAGAGGACCTGATCGACAGTCGTGCCCAGCAACTGCAAGCCAAACAGGAGTTGCTGACGACCGACTTCCAGTTGACAGATTTGAAACTGAAGCTCAACGACTTGATTGGCCTGCCACTCTCCACCCCTCTGGATCTTGATTCAGCTGTTCCCGAATTTCAGGAGACTTGCCCGCTCAAAGATTGCGTGACTGTGGCCATTGAGTCCCACCCGGAGATCCTTGCCGCTCAAGCCCAGGTGGAAGAAGCGGAGGCCGCGGTTCGTTTGGCCAAGACGGATATCTGGGTTCCGGATGTCGAAGCCTTTGCCCGCTACAGCTACCAGGAAAATGTTCCGTTTCTGGCGCGCAACTTCGGAACGTTCGGGGTTCACTTCGGCTACGACCTGTTCGACAGTGGCAAGAAACATGGCTTGCTGCGTGAACGCCAGGCGCAGTTGTCTCAAGCGAAAGAAAACCTTGCAAAGTTGACAGACGAAGTCGATCTCTCCGTGGAAACCGCGTATAACAAACTGGAGAAGACGCGCCAGATGGTGAAGGTTTCCGAGGAAGTGCTAGCTCTGCGTACCGAGTCGACCCGTGTGCGTCAGCAGGAACAAATACGGGGAGCGGCGCTGAACTCGCAGGCGGATGCCGCATCGGCTCAGGAATACGATGCCAAAGCGCTCCTACTGCAATCGCAGATGGACTACTTGCAGGCCCATGACGAACTTTTAGACGCAATGGGCAGTGCGCCTAACTGATTCTTAATAACCTTGTCGATCCACGAAACTAGGGCACCTCGGTCGGCAAGGTGAAATGAAAGATTGCACCTCGTCCGTCATTGACGTTTGCCCACAAACGGCCACCATGCGACTCCACAATGGTGCGACTGATGGCAAGCCCCATCCCACTGCCTTGCGGCTTGGTGGTGAAGAACGCAGAAAAGATTTGGTCAACACTTCCAAAGGGCAATCCTGGCCCGGTGTCGCTGACCGAAAGCAATACTTGACCATCCTGCAGTTGCGATTTCACCGTAAGCTCTCCGCCGGATTCATTCATCGCTTCGATGGCATTGAGCATGAGGTTCATGAAGACCTGCTGCAGTTGCACGCGGTCCGCCATGATTTTAGGGAGTCCGCCGGCAAGCTCCGTCCGCATCTCGATCGAGAATCGCGTCGCCTCACCCCGCAGCAATGTGAATATCTCGTGCACGATTTCGTTTACGTCGATCAGCTCGCCCTGTGGCGGAGCCTTTCTGTACAGCGACCGGATATGATCGATGATCTCAGCCGCACGATTCCCGTATTTGTCGATTTTTGCTGCTGCTGCGCGGGCCCGCTCAAGGTTGGGAGGTTCGTGCGCCAGCCATTCGATGCAGCTGTTGGCACTGGTCATCGCGGCTGCGATGGGCTGCTTGATCTCGTGGGCCAGGGATGCCGCCATCTCACCTAACACGCTCACACGATTGGTGTGTGCCAGATCGGCTTCAAGTTGTCGCAGCTTTTCGCGCTCGTGCTCGGCGGATTTGAGCTCCGTAATGTCGGTCGAGCTGCCCACGAACTGCTCCAAGTCGCCGGCGTCGGAAACGACGGGATGGGCAACCGTGTGGATCCACTTCACCTTCCCGTTCGGCAAAACGGTGCGGAACTGATGATCGTAACCGGCTTTTTCAACGATTGCCCGTTCGATAATGCCGCTTAGCTCAAGGCGATCCTCTGGGTGGATGCGTTTGAAATATTCTTCCCATCTCGGTGCTCCCTCGTCTGGATCGAAGCCGTAAATCCGGTACCACTCTTCGGAGAGGTGCACTGCCTTCCGATCCGCCGAGCGCCATGCCCAGCTGCCCGTATGGGTCAGCTTTTGCGCCTCGGTCAAGTGCGCTTGCCGCCGCTCCAGTTCCTGGGTCAGCAGTTCTTCGTCGGTCACATCGATCGCGGTGCCGAAAAATCCCTTGAGCACTTCTCCTTCAACAACTGGAATTCCAACGCAGCGAACGTATCGTTGCTCGCCATCGGGCCGAACAATCCGTTTTCTTACGTCGCAGCCCATGCGTTCCGCATTCATTCTCTTTATGGTGTTTGCCATGGACTCCCGGTCTTGAGGGTGCAGAGCGGCCAGATACTCTTCGAGCGTCGGCGCGCCCTTCTGCGGGTCCAGCCCGTAAATTCGAAACAGCTCTTCAGACCAGTAATAAAAAAAACCTGCCGGATTGTATGCCCAACTTCCCAGGTGTGCCAGGCGCTGTCCCTCGCTGAGATACCGCTCGCTCTGGCGCAGCTCCTCCATCAGCCGCTCTTGCTCAGTAACATCCATCGCTGTCCCAAGGAACCCGCGGAAAGTTCCTCCTTGCATGACCGGAACACCCGCGCAGCGCACGCTTCGAATCTCTCCGTCAGGCCGCACAATTCGTTTTGTGAAATCGAATGCAAGTTGGTCCTCCATCATCTGCGCAATGCCTTGCTTCATGAACGCGTGGTCTTCCGGATGTACAAGAGCCAAATATTCTTCTACTGTGGGCGGCTTGCCAATCGGTTCAAGACCGTGGATGCGAAACAGCTCAGACGACCAGTAAGTGAATCCGGTAGCCTCGAAGGCCCAACTGCCCATATGGGCAACCCGCTGCCCCTCAGTGAGATAAAACTGGCTTTGTCGAAGTGCTTCCTCGGCACGCTTGCGCTCCGATACATCGATCACGGTGCCCACGAACTCGCTGAGATTGCCGGATCCGTCGAGCACCGCGTGACCTATGGCGTGAATGTCCCTGATCCCTTTTTCCGGATGAACGACCCGGTAATCCAATTCAAAATCGGCTTTGTCGCGGATGGCTTTCTCGAACCGTTCCCGGACCGCCGCTTGATCGTCTGGGTGAATTCGATGAAAGAATTCCTCGAATCGCGGTAGCGCTCCGGCCGGATCGAACCCCAACACGCGATAGCACATCTCGGACCAGTACCTGATATCGCCAGTCGCCGGGTTCCATGCCCAGCTGCCAGTTTGACTGAGTCTCTGCGCTTCCGCCAGATATGCTTCGCTTTCACTAAGCCTCTGTTCCGCGCGTTTGCGATCTTCGATGTCGGTGACGACCCCATACCACTTGACGATAGTTCCATCCTCATCTCGGAGAGGCACTCCCCGGTCCAAATGCCAGACGTATTGACCATCCGAGCGGCGGAAACGCGCCTCGTCCTCATAAGGCGTGCCGGTAGCAAGCGCTTCCATCCATTTACCTGCATGTCGTTCAAGATCATCAGGGTGAATTGCCGCTTTCCACCCTGATCCGGTCGTTTGTTCCGCCGATATCCCCGAGTACTCAACAATGCGCTTGTTGACGTATGTATTGGAGCCGTCGGGTAGAGCGCTCCACACGGTCGCGGGAATCGTATCGATCACGTCGCGAAGCTCTTTTTCACTCTTGCGAAGGGCATCGCGCTGACGCTCCAAATGGCCGAGTCGAAGGCGATAAACTCCAGCAAGAACTGCCAAGAAGAGAAACACGGCTAGAGAGCGAAACCATGTAGTCTGGTAGAAGGCAGGAGCAATCGCGAAGTCCAGTGTCGCGCCCTGCTCGTTCCACGCCACGCCATTATTGGACGCGATTACACGAAACTGATACATCCCCGGACCCAGGTCCGTATAAAAAGCTTCGCGACGAGTGCCGGCGTCCTGCCAATCGTGATCATGCCCGTCAAGTCTGTAGCGAAACCTCACCTTTTGGGGAATAAGAAAACTCGGCGATGTGTAGCCGATTTGGAGATCACGAGTCAGACGTGGAAGTTGAAGACCTTCTTGCGGTTTATATTGCTTCCGATCCGCAATAACGGACTCGACGTAGACCGGCGAAACAGTCCCGTCACCAGAAAGATGTGACGGGTCGATCATCTGCAGAACCACATTGTTCACAAACCACAGGCGCCCGTCAGGAGATCTCGCGGCCGGATCGAAAGACACCCTACCGGGTCGAGCTCCGTCCAGCGTGTCGAACAGTCGAGTCTGAACGATAGTATCTGGATGAGTCCACCATCGTTGGACGTCCGAGGCTGCAATCTCTATAAACCCACAGGGCGTGTTCAGCCATAGGTTTCTGTTGCCGTCGAACACGAAGCCAGTGACCCCGTCGCAAGGAAGTCCGTTTTCCTTTCCCAGGTGCTGAAATTTCCCGGCACGGAGCATCGCCAGTCCGTCATCGGACGCGGTGATCACCGACCCATCGGGATCAACAGCAATCTGATAGGGCCACGAGCCGGGCTTCAACTTCAAGGGAAATGTACGCGCAATGCCCTCCCGGAAAAACGTCAAGTCACCCGTGAGCGCGGCCAGCCAAATTCCACCCTTCGGGTCTGCCGCAATGGCCTTAGCCTTCGGAACTTGAGGCTGGGAGAACTGCTCGCGCACCTTGAAATCGCGGATGCGGATGAGTCTTCGTTCTTGAGCGCCTTTGCATTCTGCCCAAATATTGCCGTCGACATCCTCCGTGAGGCCGAGCACCAAACCCAGCGGGCGATGATCGGGTTCCGGAATACGCCGGAAGTGGCCATCTTTGTAGATGAAGAGTCCGTCGTCAATGCCAACCCAAAAGTTGCCCTGATGGTCTTCGAGCAGTGAGCTCACCTGCTGTCCGGGCACGCGAACCGATGAAACGGCGCCGTTTCGAACAAAATTGAGAGCGCCGAGATTTGCGACCCAGACCGTTCCGTCTTTAGTCACCATGACCGACGCAGCCCCGGTTGGTCCAGATCCCGTGGAGGTCGAATAGGTAGTCACCGTAAGATCGCGAAAATTGTCAATTCCATCGGACGTGGCCGCCCAGACAGCCCCGTCGTCGCTTTCGAACAGATCAAAAACCGTGTCGCTGGATAAGCCGTCGGCTCGTCCAAAATGGTCGACAGTTTGGCCGTGAATGCGGTAGATCCCACTCCCAAACGTCGCAATCCAGACGTTCTTGTCGGAATCTTCCATAATCCCGTGGATAAAGAGCTTACTTCCGTCGAAGTTCGGCAGAACAACCGGTGTCAGAACCCCATCGCGGAATCTCTCAAGCCCGAGTCCCGGTCCGGCCGCCATAATTCCGACCCATAAGGAACCGTCGGGGTCCTCAAGAAGGTTGTGGATGCCGACTTGCCCCGCGTTCGATTGAAGGTGCTGAGGGCTGTAGATCTCAGGGGCTACACCCATTTTCCAATGCAGCAATGACGTGTCGCCTCCGATCCAAAATCCTCCTTTCCCATCGGGGGTGAATGAAAACGGGAGGTGAATGGTTATACCGTCTGCTTTCCCGAAGCAGCGGATTTTCGTATCCGTTGCGTGACACAGAACTCGGTCCGGATTCTGGCTGGAAAGAGTCCACACAGATCCGTCAGGATCTTTGCGGATGTCCATTACCGGAACATCGTAATGAGTAATCACGACATTGTCCCGAACGTGAGAGAGCTCGTTTCGAGTCGCAATCCAAAATTCTCCCGCTCGCACACTGACCGGGTGGAGAACTGGTGCGGGAGCGATCGGAGCCGACCAGGGAGTAAAACGGACGCCGTCAAAACGCAACGCGCCACTGTTGCCGCCCACCCAGAGATATCCGTCTTTAGTCTGTGAAATCCAATAGGGAGTGTTCGGCAAAAATCCGTCTTGTATACGCCACGCAGTATGTGCGTATTGGGTAAGACGTTTGTCCGGATCCAATGCTTGCGCCGTGCTTAACGTGAGCCACACCGATAACAGGAGAATCAGAAACGATCGCGACACGTGAGATTCCCGGGCTTTTGATGTGCGCCTGGCGCGGGGCAACGTGGAATCGACATGTGCAACCATGGCGCGGAATTTTACCAAACTTGCCCTCGGACGGATGTCAGGTCGTATTGGCCGACCGCATCCCGCTTCATGACTGCATTGGTTTGACCTGAGACCAGTACAGTCCGGCCTCAAATCTGCGTATCCTCTTGCGCTCCTCCGGGAACGCTGGTTCTCTCATGAACGATCGGCCGCGAGATACCCAGTCTTTTCATTTTGGCCAGGAGCGTGGTCCGTTTCAGTCCCAGTTTGGCGGCTGCGCCCCGGGGTCCGCCCACGATCCAACCGGTCTGCTCAAGCGTCTCCGCGACCAGAGCGCGATCCGAGTCTTCCCAGTTCATCGGCGATAGCGAAGACTGTACGTTGGAACTGAGAATAATAGGGCTGGTTTGCTTCTTGTGCAGAGGGTTCGGGAGCACACCGTCACGTGAAAGAATAACCGCACGTTCAACCAGATTCTGCAATTCCCGTATATTGCCCGGCCAGGAATGCAACTGGAAGGCAACCATGGTTTCTGAAGGAATGCTCTCGATTTGTTTTCCGATGCGGCGGCTGAAGATCTTCACGAAGTGAGTTACCAGCTCGGGAACGTCTTCCCGGCGCTCGCGCAACGAGGGCAACCGAATGGGGAAGACGTTCAGACGATAATAGAGATCACTGCGGAATTGAGCGCGCTCCACCATCTTGCCCAGATTCCGATTGGTGGCAGCAACCAGCCGAACATCCACCTTGTGAGTTCTGCCGCTTCCCAGTCGCTCGAATTCCTGTTCTTGCAGCACACGCAGCAACTTGGGCTGCAGAGCAGGGGGAATATCGCCTACTTCGTCCAACAGTAGCGTGCCCTTGTCGGCGATTTCAAAGCGCCCGACCTTCTGAGCGATCGCTCCGGTGAAGGCGCCCTTCTCGTGACCGAACAACTCGCTTTCCAGAAGATCGAGCGGGATCGCGGCGCAATTCAGCTTGATAAACGGGCGCCCGCAACGCTGGCTTGCATTGTGAATGGCATGGGCGATGAGTTCCTTCCCGGTGCCGGTTTCGCCCTCGATGAGGACCGTCGAGTTTGTGGGAGCAACCTGCTCGACCTGGGTGAGGACCGATTCGAGGGCAGCGCTACTACCGATGATCCGCTCGAACGTTCGCTCGACCTGATCCATCCCAGGGCCCGTGATTGCTTCAAGATTTCCCACAGAAACCTCTACATTCTTCGGTGCGCGACTGCGATAACCCGAGCTTCATATTTTCAGAGCGGTATGAACTCTTTTGAGTAGCAACTGGTGATCGAACGGCTTTGCCAGGAACTCTACGGCACCGCTTCTCATGGCTTGAATCCGCATCCTGGCATCTCCATGAGCCGTAATAAAGATGATGGGAATGTTGCATTCCTCTTCTTTCAACTTGGTCTGCAACTCCAGACCCGACATCTTCGGCATGCGAACGTCAACGATCAGGCACGCGGCCTTACAATGCAAATCGGATTTGAGGAACTCTTCCGCCGATCCGAAGCACCGTGCCGCAAGCCCCGCCGCCTCCAAAAAATCGCGCAGAGAATCTTGCATGGCCTCATCGTCATCGATGATCGCGATCAACCCGGATAGTTGGTCCGACAGCATGACCAGAGAGTAGCGTCATCACAGATTTTGGCGCAATCCAACTTTGGTCGGGCAAAACTAGACTTTAGTCGGTTAGATTTCTACTTTCGAAGAATTGGCGATTCTATGCCGCGAGAAGGACTCAACCGGCTAAGAAGATTTGAGTTTGTCCGCCATTCTGACCAGTTCAGGCAAGGATTTGGCCTGCATCTTTTTCATGACCTGGCTGCGATACATCTTGACCGTCGCTTCGCTGGCGCCGAGTTCCGCTGCAACCTGCTTGTTGAGCATCCCGGAGACGACCAACTTCATTACCTCGCGTTCGCGAACGCTGAGTCTCTCAGAACGATGGCGCAGTTCATTTAACTCTCGCTCTTTAAGCCGCCGGGTACGATCTCGCGTAAGCGATCGCTGGACCGCATCGAGCAGATCCTGATGCCTGAATGGCTTGGTAAGAAACTCAACCGCGCCAGACTTCATGGCCTTGACCGACATCGGTACGTCGGCGTGCGCCGTGAGAAAGATGATGGGGATATTTGTTCTTCCTCTTTTCAGCTCGTGCTGAAGATCCAGACCGCTGATACCAGGAAGCCTCACATCCAGAATCAGGCAACTGGGGTCCTCACCGCGCCCTACCGCCAGAAAATCTTGCGCTGTTCCAAAAGACTGAGAGCGCAGGCCGACCGACTCCAGCAGCTCCTGAAGAGACTCGCGAACATCAGCATCATCATCGACGATGAATACGGTCGATACGTCTTGCGCACTCATTTCCCCGTGCCCCTATCAAAAGTACGGTGAAAAAAACTATGTCTTACCCTTCTGTTTGCTGTGCCGACTCAGTTGACTAGTTCGCCCCGATCATATCCGAACTGTGTGAAGTT
>Ga0308309_10000940_pt1 | contig 17422 bp, 7 predicted proteins | sample HubBroMetageWFT5_FD_192491 | JGI IMG/M metagenome (GOLD analysis project Ga0308309, IMG submission 192491) | Warmed and freeze-thawed soil microbial communities from the Hubbard Brook experimental Forest, New Hampshire - Hubbard Brook CCASE Soil... | ecosystem: Environmental > Terrestrial > Soil...
CAATCAAACGCAGGGCAACTATGAAGTGAACGACGCTGATCGTTCACCGCTTCCGATAACGCATAAACAATCGAGGAATCTATGGAAACCTATGCTTTTGCGCACTACAAGCGTGTAGGTGCGCTTGTGCTCATTGGGTTGGTCGCGGCCGTCACCGGCTGCGGGGGCGGCAACACCACGACCGTCGCCACGCCGCCGCCGGCCTCTCCCCCACCGCCGCCGCCGCCTCCTCCCCCGCCCACCGGCATCGTGACACTCAACATCAATTCAACCACGGCCATGACCGCGCCGAGCCAAATGCCGACATTCGGCGGCATGACTTTTGGCGCCGTGGGGACCTACGACAAGATCCGCGGCACCGCGAGCGGGACGCTCGATCCGAAGGATCCGAAGAATGCCGTCATCACGGACATCGCTCTCGCACCGGTCGATGCCAATGGATTGGTCGAATACAACATGGATTTTTATATCTTGAAACCCACGGACCTGACCAAGGGCAATCACAAAGTATTTTTTGAACTGCCGAATCGCGGCAGCAAACAGTACGGTTCACTGAATCTGTCCGGCGGCGGCAATGATCCAACCACCGCAGCCGACGCCGGCACGGCATTCCTGCAGAATCAGGGCTACACGATCGTGTGGGGCGGCTGGGAACCCACGGTGTCACGCGCCAACAATTCGATGGGTATCACTTTGCCGGTGGCGGTGAACGCCGATGGTTCAACGATTACCGGACCGGTGTACAACTACATCGAATTCGACAATGCGACCACCATGGCCGCCACGGTCGCCTATGCCACCAATACCACCGACACGACGCAGGCGACGCTCACCGTCAAGCAGCACCTGACCGACACCCCGACCACCATTCCCTCGACCGGGTGGGCGTGGACCGGCCCCACCACCATCGCGCTGTTGCCGGCCGGGACGCCTTTCACGCAAAGCGCCATTTATGAATTGGTGTACACGGCCCAGAACCCGTTCGTGGCGGGCATTGGTTTCGCGGCGATCCGCGACTTGGCGTCGTTTCTACGCAATGCGACGGCGGACACTGCCGGAACGCCGAACCCGCTCGCGGGCGACGTGATGCGCATGTTCTCCTACGGCTTGTCGCAACCGGCTCGCACCATGAACGATTTCATCTGGCTGGGCTTCAATCAGGATCTCAACGGCAAGCAGGTGTTTGACGGGACGCTCAATTGGGTCGGCGGCGGCGACGGCGTCGCGCTCAACTATCGCTTCGAGCAGTCGGGCATGACCGAGCGCAATCGCCAGGAGCATCTGTATCCGGAGGGGATTTTCCCCTTCGCCTACCCGACCATCACCGACCCGTTGACCGGAAAGACCGATGGGCGCGACTCGCGTTGTGCGGCATCGAATACTTGTCCGCTGATCATGAACATCAATTCAGCGAACGAGTATTGGGTGAAGGCAAGCTCCATGCTGCATTCAGACGCGAACGGCACCGACTTGCCGGATGCCGCGAATACCCGGACCTTCTTGATCTCCGGGTCTCAGCATGCTGGCCCGGCCGCGGCGAACTCCCTCGGTGTATGTGCACAGTTCCAAAATTCAACTGATCAACTTCCCGCGGTGCGCGCGCTGTTCGAAGATCTCGATCAGTGGCTCGATGGCACACCTCCGCCGGATAGCCAGGTACCCACGGTGGCGAATAACACGGCGGTGTTCGCGACGGTCAATCCCGCGACCGAGGCGATTGGAATCGGTTCCGTTTCGCAGATCGCACTCGGCTTCCCGACCATCCCGGGACTTAACTACGACGGCCTGGTCACGGTCCACAATGTCTGGAACTGGGGGCCGCAGTTTGACCAAGGAATCATTTCGGTAGTACCGCCCACGCCCACCGGCAAGGTCTACCCGAATTTCGTTTCCAAGGTCGACGTGGACGGCAACGAAGTGGCGGGAATCCGCCTGCCGCCCGTGTCGGTTCCCGTTGCGACGACGGCGGGTTGGAATCACCGCGCGACCGCATTCGGCGGACCTGACGGCTGCGAGTCTTCGGGACTTCTCGTGCCATTCGCTCCCGATCAAGCGACACGCACGACGATCGGCGATCCGCGTCTTTCATTGACCGAGCGTTATGGCACGCATGCGGCGTACGCCTCTGCGGTTGCCGCGGCGGCCACTTTGCTGCAGGCGAAGCGCTTCTTGTTGCCGATGGACGTTCAGACCTACATCACCAATGCCCAACTGCCCATCACAGTCACGGGCAATCCGATCTACGGAACTTACACCTGGTAATTGAGCCTCGAACCGGTGCCGCCATGCAGGCGGCACCGGCTTTTCATCCCCTTGGCGGCCCGTTCAGGGCAAATTTCACGCGCATGTGACGGCGGGCGCGTTTGGCGCCCTCGAGACGCTAAAGACGCCCCCTGCCGCGCCGATAGGAGGCCTAGGACAGTCACGGTATCCCAAGGTCCCGGAGCGCCCATCATTTCTTCGAAATCACAGGCTTTTACCCAGCTCCGGAAGTTTGCAAACGGCGCTTGGGACTGGTTCATCGGGGTCTGCGCCGCACTGGCCAACTTCCACCCCACATCCGCGCATGGCAAGGCCTCGCTTTTCAAGGGATTGGAACAGGTCACCCGCAGTGCGGGAGTGCGGATCTGGGAGTGGGACGTCGTTCGCAACACCATGCATTTCAGCGGCGACCTCGCCGAGATTTACGATGCGGAACTGGCAGCCGCCGACTCGGATGCCGACGCCATGATGCTCAACAAGGTGCATCCGGAAGACCGTGCTCGCTACCGCACGGAGTTCATCAAAGCGCTCAAGGGCGAGGCGCCGATGGAGATCGCCTATCGAGTCAAGGAGCGCGACGGCACCATCCGCCCGGTTCAATTGCGCGGCGAGGTGTTCCGTAATGCCCAAGGCCGCGCGATCCGCGTTTTGGGCTTGACCATCGACATGAGCGATCAGGCGCATGCCGCGACGCTGCTGGCCGAGCAAGCTGAACGGCAAACTCAGCTTTTGTCGCGACTCAAACTTGCCACGGAAACGGCCGGCATCAGCATTTGGGAGAGGGATCTGGTGACGGGCGAACTGATCAATGACGGCAGCTTGTGGCCCATGTTCGGCCTGGCTCCGTCAGTCACCCTGAATCCAAAAGAACTCATCCACGCGGATGACCGCGCCCAAGCGGCCGCCGCAATACGCGCCCTGCTCGCGGATCCGACCCAGAATGCAATCCTGCCGCTGCGTCACCGTACCGCCAATCCACGCCCCGAGCCCCAATACGTCCAAACGCACATGCGCGTGTATCGCGACGCCAATGGCGCGCCCCTCCGAATGATGGGGGTGACCTGGGATGTCACCAAGGAAGAAGTCCACGCCTCCGAGTTGGAAAGCAAAGCGGCGCAGGAGAGTGCGCTGATCGAACGCTTGAGCGTGACCACCAAAGCCGCGGGAATCGCGCCGTGGGAATTCGACATCAAATCCGACTGCTTTTCCTGGCATGGAACGCGCCCTCCCTGCTTCGGCTTGGACCACGTGCCGCTGAAGGACTACTTTCGAAGTCTCACGGATATCATTTTGCCGGAGGACCGCGAAATTTTGCTCAAGACGCCGCGCGACGCGATTGCCCAGCAGTTGGATTCCTACGAATACGCGTTCCGCGTCAAGGGTATCGATGGTGAAGTCCACCATATGCAGAACTACGCCCGCATCATGCGCGATGAGCAGGGACGGGTTCGCTACATCGTCGGGGTAACCTGGGACATCACCCGCGACGTGCTCACGACGGAAATGCTCAAAAGCCGCGCGGATGAAAATCGGCGGCTTGTGGAACGCATCAATGTTGCCACTGAAAGCGCCGGCATCTGTTCCTGGGAACTCGACTTGGTCGCGCGGCGCTACTTGTGGCTCGAGAATCCGATCGAGGCTTTGACCTATCGCGGTACGCCGGACAACCTCGACGTCGAGCACATTGAAGAGTTGGTCTTGCCGGAGGATCGGCGCTTATTCCGCGACTCGGTTGCGGCGGCGCTCGCCGACAAGACCGACAGGATCAGCATGCGTTACCGCGCGCGCGGCGCGGACGGCGCGACCGTTCACGTGCAAAACTTCGGGCGGATCATCCTCGATGAGAAAGGCGCCCCGTCGAAACTGCTCGGCGTGTCCTGGGATGTCACCGAAGAAGTCGTCGCCTCGGAATTGCTGCGGCAACAAACCGAGGCCGCGCATGCGGCGAGCCGCGCCAAGAGTCACTTCCTGGCGAATGTCAGCCACGAAATTCGCACGCCGATGAACGGCATCATTGGAATGACGGGGCTCTTGCTGGATACGCATCTCGACCGCACGCAACGAGACTATGCGGAAACCATCCGTTCCAGTGCCGATTCGCTGCTCACGGTCATCAATGACATCCTGGATTTCTCAAAAATCGAAGCCGGCAAATTGGAATTGGAGTCGATCGAGCTCGACTTGCGCGCCAATGTCGAGGATGTGGGCTCCGCCATGGCGTTCCAGGCGGCGACCAAGGGGCTGGAGTTGATCGTCAATGTCGAACCGCAAATCACCGGGCGCGTGCTCGGCGATCCGCAGCGGCTGCGGCAGTGCTTGGTGAACTTGGTCAGCAACGCGATCAAGTTCACCAAGGAAGGCGAAATCGTCATCGAAGTGCGCAATCGGTCGAGCGGCGCTGGTCCTCTGACCTATTTCGAGGTCCGCGACACCGGCATGGGAATCGCCGAGAAAACGCTGGAGATGCTCTTTCAGCCGTTCGTGCAGGCCGACTCCTCGACCACCCGTCACTTCGGCGGAACCGGCTTGGGCCTGTCCATCGTGCGCAAACTGGTCGAACTGATGGGCGGCGAAATAGGCGTCTCCAGCGAAGTGGGTGTCGGCTCGAGATTCTTCTTCACACTGCCCTTGAAGCCTGCGGCAGTCATCAGCCCGGAACGCCGGATTCGCAGCGAAGCAGGCGGCCGGGTCCTGATCGTCGATGACAATGTGACCAACCAGCGCGTCTTGAGCGCACAGCTCGTGCACGCCGGCTACTCGGTCACCACCGTGGGCAGCGGATTAGCCGCGCTGGACGAACTGCAAAATAGCCTGGTCTCGGAACAGCGCTTCGATATGGTGATTACCGATTTTCAAATGCCCGACATGGATGGGGCGATGTTGGGCGAGCGGATCATTGCGATACCGGAGCTGGCCGATACTCGGCTCGTCATGCTCACGTCGCTGGATCGGCACGGCGACACGCCGAGATTGGCGGCTCTGGGCTTCGCCGCCTATCTAACCAAGCCGGTGCGCGTGCGCGAATTGATCGATGCGGTTGCGCGGGTCATGAGCGGCGGTCCGCGGCAATGGCAAATGGATACGCAGCCGATGATTACGCTCAATATGCTGACGCAACCGGCTGCTCAGCAGCGCTTTGCCGGACGGGTGCTGCTGGTCGAGGACAACTTCGTCAACCAAAAGGTTGCCGTCAGATTTCTCGAACGCTTGGGATGCACCGTGGAGGTCGCGAGCAACGGCGCCGAGGGCGTGGCTGCGTGCCAGGAACGGCAGTTCGATATTGTCTTGATGGATTTGCAAATGCCCGTCATGGACGGCATGACGGCGACGCGCAAGATCCGTGCATCGGAGACGTCGGGTCACATTCCGATCATCGCGTTGACGGCGAACGCCATGACGGGCGATCGGGAACTGTGCGAAGCGGCGGGCATGGACGGCTACTTGACCAAGCCCATTGAGGTTGAGCGGCTGCGAAACATCCTCGTGAAGTTCGGCCTGGAAAGACCCGATGCGCCCGTCGCGGACGCCGCGCCGGCCGATGGAACGACGCATTCGGCGGGATCAGCGGCGCCGGTCGATTTGGGCGAGTTTCAAAGGATCACGGATGGCGATCAGGCATTTGCACAGGAATTGGTGACGACATTTATCTCGAGCGGCGAACAGCAGATGGCAGAAATCGGCGCCGCGCTTTCGCAGACTGATCGCGCGGCCCTGGCCAAGGCCGCCCACAAGCTGAAGGGCGCGTGCGCAAATATCCACGCGCATGCTCTGCAGTCGCTCGCCGGTCGCCTGGAAATCGACAGCAGCGCCGCGGAAATGCGCAGCCTGGAACAGGGCCATGCGTTGCTGCGCCGCGAATTCGATCGGGTGAAAGCATTCCTGAGCGACCCCGCCGTGATTCCTCACGCTGCCAAAGCGGCGTCGTAAGACAGCCGTCGCGCAACACTCACCGGTAGCTCCGGCGTAGTGATATTGACCGGCTCTAGTATTCGTCAGTCAGTACCGCCAGCTCTTCAAGTCCGCTCCGGCAGGAGCGGAAGCCTTGATGCGCTCCAGAATCTGCGGCAAGTATTGAAAGTTGTAGTGCAAGCGCGAATAGGCGTTGGCCTGCTTCGGGTCGCCGTTCCAACAGTGTTCGGCGCGATCGCCATACGCCACCGATCCTGCGTAGGCCGGCTTCAGCGCCTCGAGCCGCTCCTGCCCGAAGTACACCGAGTCGGTCAGATAGTAGTTATCGCCGTTGCCGACGTAGAGATGTATTTTCCCTTGCAGCTTGGGCGCAAGGCTCTTCCAGTCGCGCGCAATGATGTGGGAAAGATCGAAGTGTTCGCGCCAGTACGCCGCGACTGACGGGTCGATGACTCCGGTGACCTTGTCGAAGATCGGCTTCGGATAGCCGTCCGGGCCCACCGGGCTGAACACAGCCTGCCAGATATCGTACTGCCCGCCCGAGCGGCTGCGGTCTCCCTGTGTCAGCTCCATGTAGTTTTCATCGCGCTGGGTGGCAAACACTTCGCCCAGATAATTACGGAATGCGGGACGCTCCACTGAGGACGCTTCACCTTTCAGGGTGTAGGCGTTGGCGTCCTTGTAGAGATCGATGATGGTGTAGGCGCGAAAATCGATGGGATCGGGGCAGGCGGCAAAGGCGCCGTTATACATCTCGGGATAGAACACCTGTGTGGCGAGCGCCTCCCAGCCGCCGGTCGAGCCCCCATAGGTAAAGCGCGCCCAGCCGGCGCCGATGCCGCGGAATCGGCGCTCGACCTCCGGGATCAATTCTTTGTTGATGGCATCGCCATAAGGACCCAGATTGGCGGAGTTCACGGCGTAGCTGTCATCGTAGTAGGGATTGGCGTGTTCGATTTCGATCACCAGAAAGCGCGGGAAATCGGCGGAGATCCATTTCTGATAGAACGCATAGGCTTCTTCCTGCTGGATGCGATTGTAGCCCGCGAGGTGAAAGCGCTCGGAAAAGTCCGGCTTCAAATCCGGATCGGGCGGTGTGGTGCGAAAGCCGGAAATATCGTCCGGATAATGGCCATGAAACACCATGAGCGGATAGCGTGCCTCGGGATGCGTGTCGAAACCCTTGGGCACCAGGATGTGCGCGCCCAGGAAGACGTCGCGGCCCCAGAAACGCGATAGCAACTCGCTGCGGATGCGAATGTGCTTTACAAACTCGGTATCGGCCTTGGGTTGGATGGGTTCAATCTGTTGATCGAGAATCAACGCAGTCCTCACCGGATGAGAGGCGTCCACGTGCAGCTTGATGGGCTTGGAATACAGATTGCCGGGCTTGCGCGCCCACTGCTGGCCCTCCCCCTTGTCGGGCGGTAACTTCAGCGTCCGGCCGTCGGCCAGGTGATAGGTCTCGTAGCGATTCAGCACGGCTTGCACGTAATAGTCGCCGCTGGGAATCGCCGACAAATGCGCGGCCGGCCAGCCGAACGCCATGTCGTTGAGCACCGCCTCCGCGCCCGGTGCCAGGCCATCCACGTTGAGGCCGAACAGATACGGGCTGGCAAGCGGTTCATTGGGTTCGACATGGGTACGCGGTTCGCGCGTCATGTCGCGGCTCAGCAGCAGAATGATCCGCCCGTCGATCGGTCCACTGTTTTGCGAGGCCGGGTAGCTGATCGCAAATTCAGGTCCCTTGGCCGGCGCGGCCGCCGCGCTGCCGAGCAACCCGAGCCATCCCAAGATCCAGGCGAGCTTGCGCATCGAATATCCTTCTTATTTTTTGTCGAGTGAAAAAACCAAGAGCACATTGTTCGGCGCGCCGCCGAGCGCACCGGCATATCCGGAAATGATGTACAGCATGCCGCCCGCGATCACCGGCCCGGCCACATCGAGTGATCCACCGCTTTGGTCTCGGACACCGTTGATGGTTTGGTATTTTTGCGCCGCGGTGTCGAAATCCCAGGCGATCGCGCCGTCCTTCACGTCATAGGCGCGCAAATGCCCATCGATGGTGGTCGAGAACACCAAGCCGGGGATCACGCTGGGCGCCGCCGATTGGCCGGTCAAACATCGCCCGCTGTAGCTGCAGCCAACTTTGGGCGCGGCGGTGTACCAATGCTGAACGCCGGACGCGGGGTCTAAGGCATACAGGCCCGCCTTGCCGCGCGGTGGCGGCATCCCCAGGTCGGCGACCGCGACGTACAACTGCTTGGCATCCGCCGCCATGCCCCATTCGATGCCTCCCAATGCGCCGCCGTTGCCGACCTTGTTGCGCCACAGAGTTTTGCCATTGTCATCAGGGTCCATGCCGAACGCGACGCCGGATTTCTGGCCCGCGAGAATGATGTCTTTGCCATTCGGCAGCGTGAACAGAATCGGGGATGCGCCGAAATCGTGATCCGGCCCGACCACCGTCGGGCAATTAACGGTGCCGCTGCGATTGCAACCCATCAAGAAGCTGTCATTCTCGGTCACTTGATTGCGCCATTTGACTTTGCCGGTCGCAAGATCGAGCGCGATGATGGCATCGGAGCCAGTCTCCTTGACGTCCGTGTAGGTATCGCCGGTGCCGATGTAAACCACGCCCCGCTTGGCGTCGATGGTGGGCGCGGACCAGACGGCCGCCCCAGCCGGACCATACATTTGAGTGCCCGCGGAATTCTTGATAGTCGGCTGCGGCTCTTGCTCGATCGCATAGGTTTTCCATACCAAGCGCCCATCCCGGGCATTCAACGCGGCCAATCCGCCGCGCGCCGTACAGCAGCCATAGGAACCGACGCCGCCGGCGGTTTCCTCCCACGACGAAATGGGCACATAGAGCAATCCCTTGTGCAGCACCGGGGCGCCGGTCAGCACGGCGCGCGGATGCGTCTCGAGCGTCATTTTCCACTGCAATTTTCCGCTTGCCGGATCGAGCGCATAGACCTGACGCTGGAAATCGCCGAAGAACATCAAATAGCCGCTGGGGGATGCACCCCGCAGCTGTCCGATGACCGGCGTCGTGCGCACGCCGGCATCCGCATCGAAGCGCCAATGCATGCAGCCGGTCTTGGCATCGAGCGCATAGACCAGGCCGCTGGAACTGGTGAGAAACAGCCACCCGCCCACGATGGTTGGCTGCCCATAGCGGCCGCCCGTATAAGTCATGGACCATTTCACCGTGAGTCGCGCCACAGCGGCGCTGGATAAACCGGGATTGGGTTGGGCACGTGAATTGCGCGCATCGATGCTCCAGCCGTTCCAGCCGGGCCCTGCCATAGCGAATCTCCCGGCGGCGGCGCACGCCGGCGGATCGGCTGCTTGCTCGGTCATACCGTCCGCGCCAAGGTAGGTGGCGATCGCGTGTATGTCCTCGTCGCTCAAGTCCGCCGCCATCGGCTGCATAATCCCGCTCTTCAGCGCGGTGGCGATGTCATCGGGAAAGCGTCGCGCCAGCGCAGTTTTGGAGGGTGCACGATCGATCGCCGGATCGTGGCAGGACGCACATCTGCCCTTGAACAGGGCAGCACCGCGGGCGACACGGGCCGCGGCGGCCGAGGCGGAATCCGCGTTCGGGGGCTGTTCCGCGACGACTTGAGACAACGCAGGGGCTGCACAGGAGATCGAAACAAAGAAGATCCAGATCGGAAAACGCATATCCCCCCGCGCGGTCATTCTTATCGACGGTTCCAGCGGCTGGAGCCCCTTTTGGTGGGCATGGACTTCAACGCATTGGCGGCAGAAGGTCAACTCAAGCTTAAGAAAAACCGAACTCTCATCGAGGTTCCCGCTCGAACATAGTATATTTACCGGCTCATCGAGGATTCCGGCGCTGTGCCAATAAGAACCGGCGGACGTTCGAGAGCTGCTTAAAACTATCGCGCGTCGAGATTCCCTAATTGCCCAAACCAGCATTCCCGCACAACGCACCATGTAAATCGCGCGTCAGGCCCCTCTTTGCCGGCACAATTCTCGGGCTGCTCGCCGGCTGCGCGGTCGGCCCGAACTTCAAGAGGCCCGCTGCTCCCGAGGTGAGCGATTATGTTCCCGCGCCGCTCTCGGCCACGACGAGCACACCCAACACCGTGGCCGGGGAATCACAGCGTTTTGCGGGGGGTGCCGATATCGCGTCGGACTGGTGGACGCTGTTTCATTCCGCGCCCCTCAATGAGCTGATCGATCGCTCGCTTTCCAGTAATCACGATCTCAAAGCGGCGCGGGCAGCGCTGACGGTTGCGAGAGAAAATATGCTGGCGCAGCGCGGCGCCTACTATCCGAGCGTCTCGGCCAATTTTGACGCCACGCGCCAAATGCAATCGGAGCAAATATCGCCTGCTCTGAACTCCAACACATTTCTTTACAATCTCTTCACCCCTCAGGTCAGTGTGTCGTATGTGCCGGACGTCTTCGGCTTGAATCGACGCACGGTCGAGTCCCTCGCGGCACAAGAGCAAGAAGCCCGCTTTCAAATGATCGCGACCTACACCACGCTGACCTCCAATGTCGTGGTCACCGCGATTCAAGTGGGGGCCGCGCAAATGCAGATCGATGCGACCCACGAACTCATCGACAGCGCCGAGAAGACACTGAAGATCCTCAGGTATCAGCTTGACAAGGGTTATGCCGGCGGCCTGGATGTGGCCGCGGTCGAGGCGCAGCTGGCGCAGTTTGCCGCCACCCTGCCACCGCTCATCAAGCAGGAGGCCCAGCTGCGCGACCAACTGGCCGTTTTGGCCGGTCGTTTTCCGAGTCAGGCACCGGCGGTGAATTTTGATCTCGCGACGCTGCAACTGCCGCAGGATCTGCCCGTGAGCCTGCCTTCGACGCTGGTATCCCAGCGCCCGGACGTGCTGCAGGCCGAGGCCAACTTGCACGACGCGAGCGCCAAGATTGGAATTGCCATCGCCAATCGGCTCCCCAATATTGTGTTGACCGCCAACGCCGGCAGCTCCGCCCCGCAGATGAGTCAACTCTTTACCTCGGGCACCGGCTTTTGGGGAATCGGTGCGTCGCTGACCGCTCCCCTATTCCAAGGCGGCATGTTGTTGCACCAGGAGCGCGCGGCCAAGGCCGCCTATGAGCAAGCCGCCGAGCAATATCGCAGCACCGTTTTGACCGCCTTTCAGAATGTCGCGGACACTTTGACCGCCTTGGAACAGGACGCCGAAGCCGTAAAGGCCGCAGCCAAGGCCGCGGATTCGGCCAAGGTCACTCTGGACTTGACGCAGCGACAATGGCAAAGCGGCTATGCCGGCTATCTGGCGTTGCTCAGCGCTCAACAAGCCTATCAACAAAGCCGGATCAGTTTGATCCAGGCCCAAGCTAATCGCTTCGCCGATACGGCCGCTTTGTTCCAAGCGCTCGGCGGCGGTTGGTGGCACCGGACGGAACTCGCAAAACAGCCATGAAGAATAAATTGTATATAGCGCGAATGTTTATTGCTCTGGGGATCTCGGCACTGTTTTTAATCAGCGCGTGCTCGCCCAAGGCCGATGTCAACCCGCCGACGCCATCGGTGACGGCGAGCAACGTCAAGCTCACGCCCGAACAGCGGCGCAACCTTCGCCTGTACAAGGTCGCTCAATCCACTTTCCGCAAAACGGTCGAGACCACGGGTGTGGTCGACTTTGATAACGATCAAGCGACCAGCGTGCTCGCGCCGTTTTCCGGCCCGGTATCGCGCTTGCTCGTTTCCTTGGGCGAACACGTCAAGCTCGGGGCGCCGTTGGCCGTGGTCGACTCGCCGGATTTTGCGGCGGCGATCAGCGCCTATCGTAAAGCCATCGCGACCGCGAAGACCCTGCGCCGCCTGGCCGATCTGGACCAGGATCTGATCGAACACAATGGGGTCGCCAAACGCGAAGCGGATCAGGCGGAAACGGACGCCGTCAACGCCGAGGCAGATCGCGAAGCGGCCTTGCAAGCGCTCGTCTCATTGCAGGTACCCGCGGACACGATCAAAGCCATTCAGGAAGGCCGGCCCGTCACGCGCGTCGATGGCGTGATCCGGGCACCGGTGGCCGGTACCGTGGTGGAAAAACTCATCACCCCGGGACAACTGTTGCAAGCCGGCAGCACGCCGTGCTTTACCGTAGCCGACCTCTCACGCGTGTGGGTGCTGGCCCAGGTCTTCGGCAATGACCTCGAGGCCGTTCGAGTCGGCGACGCGGCCGAAGTCATCACGGGAATCGGGGAGAACACCTTTTCGGGCACGGTGGATAACATCGCTGCGCTGGTGGATCCAGACACCCGCTCCGTGGCCGTTCGCGTGGTCGCCAAAAACCCGGCGGACTTCCTCAAGAAGCAAATGTACGTCCGCGTGCTGATTCACGCCCAAAAGCAAAGCACGGGGACGCTGATTCCGGTGTCTGCCGTGTTGCGTGACGATGTGAACCTGCCGTTTGTCTATGCGGTGCAAGCGGACGGCAGCTTTGCGCGGCAACACGTGACATTGGCCTACCGCAGCGGCGATCAATACGACATCGCCGAGGGCCTCAAAACCGACGACGAAATTGTGGTCGACGGCGGCTTGTTTGTGCAGTTCATGCAGACTCAATGAGCACTGATCCGACCCCGCCCGGCTCGACGCCGCGCTCCGCATCCTTCATGAACCGGATCGTAACCTCATCGTTACGCCAGGGATTTCTGGTGCTTCTCATGACGGCGGTGCTCATCGGCGCAGGAACGCGCTCGCTGGACCGCCTGCCGGTTGACGCCTATCCCGATCTGTCGCCGCCCATGGTCGAGCTCATCACGCAGTGGCCGGGGCACGCCGCCGAAGAGGTGGAGCGGCTGATCACGGTGCCGGTGGAACGGGGCATGAACGGCATTCCGCAAATGGTCACCATCCGTTCGATCTCACTCTACGGTCTTTCCGATGTCATCATGACATTTGGAAACTCAACGGATAAGTATTTCGCGCGCCAACAAGCCTTCAATCGAATCGGCGATGTGACGCTGCCGAGCGGCGTGTCCCCGTCGATGTCGCCACTGTCCTCGCCGTCCGGTCTCATCTACCGCTATGTCTTGCAAAGCAGCGACCGCTCGCCGATGGAACTCAAGACCTTCGAGGATTGGGTCATCGAACCCGCATACAAATCCGTGCCTGGCGTTGCGGACGATTCGGGATTTGGCGGCGGCACGATGCAGTACCAAGTGTTGCTCGATCCTGCAAAAGTTGCATCGGTCGGACTATCCGTCACGCAGGTTGAAGCCGCTCTGACGGCGAACAACAGCAACGGCGGCGGCGGATTTTATTCTCAAGGCGGACAGTTCTACTACGTCCGCGGCTTGGGGCTCTTGAGTACGATAGAGGACATCGGCAACGTCGTGATCGCCGTGAACAACGGCACGCCGGTTTTGGTCAAGGACGTCGGCCGGGTGGTGATCGGCATCGCTCCGCGCCTGGGCGAGTTTGGCTATGAGAAGCAGGATGACGCGGTGGAGGGCGTGATACTGCTGCTGACCGGCGAGAAAACTCAGGACGTGCTGAAGCGGGTGGAAGCGAAGACCAAGGAACTCAACGAAGAAATTCTGCCGAAGGATGTAAAGGTCCTGCCCTTCTACGATCGCAGCGATCTGGTCGACCTGACCACCCAAACGGTCGAGCGCAACCTGCTGCGCGGCATGGTGCTGGTGGTCGTCGTGCTGATTTTCTTCCTCTACAATTTTCGCGCCGGCCTGATTGTCGCCGCGACCATACCGCTGGCTTTGTTCTTCGCATTCGTCTGTCTCGACTTGCAGAATGCGTCCGCCAACCTGTTGTCCATCGGCGCGGTGGACTTTGGCATCTTGGTGGATGCTGCGGTCGTCATGGTCGAAAATATTTTCCGCCAAGTCGCGGCGCGGCGCGGAACCGCGCTCAACATCAAAAGCATCATCGCCGAGGCTGCGGCCGAAGTGGATCGCCCCCTGTTTTATTCGGTCGCGGTCATTGTTGCCAGCTTCCTGCCCATCTACGTACTGGCCGGACCTTCGGGCACGCTGTTCAAACCCATGGCCGACACGATGGTGTTCGCATTGATCGGCTCCTTGATCGTCACGCTGACGCTGTTGCCGGTGCTGTGCGCGTGGTTCATGCGCAAGGGCGTGCAGGAGAAGCGCAATGCGGCATTCGAGCGCATCAAGTCGCTCTATACCCGGGGCCTGGATTTTTGTCTCGAGCATGCTTGGGGAACGGTCATCGCTTCCGCAATTTTGCTGGGCGGATCGCTGCTGCTCGTTCCGCGCATCGGCGCCGAGTTCATGCCGCACTTGGACGAGGGCGCGCTGTGGGTTCGCGCCACCATGCCCTACACCATCTCATACGACGAATCGGCCAAGCTCACGCCCAAAGTGCGCGAGATATTGAAGTCCTTTCCGGAGGTCACAACGGTTGCCTCGGAACTCGGACGTCCTGACGACGGCACCGATCCGACCGGCTTCTTCAACGTCGAATTCTTTGTCGGTCTGACGCCGTATTCACAGTGGTCAGGCGAATACCGCACCAAAGCCGGACTCATCGAAGCCATCAACAAGAAGCTATCGTCATTTCCCGGCGTCAATTTCAATTACACCCAGCCGGCCGAAGACGCGGTCGACGAGGCGGAGACCGGACTCAAGAGTTCTCTTGCAGTGAAGATTTTCGGCTCCAACTTGGACACGCTCGAGCAGAAAGGCAGAGCCATAAAACAGATCATGGAGCAGGTGCGCGGAATCCGCGAGGTGACCTTGGTCCAGGAATTGGGCCAGCCCAGCCTGACCATCAAGATCGACCGCGCCAAAATCGCCCGCTACGGACTCAACGTCTCGGACATCAACGGCTTGATTCAGACGGCTATTGGCGGCGACGTCGCGACCCAGGTTGTGCAGGAGGAAAAGCAGTTTGACCTGATCGTCCGGCTCGAACGCGAGTATCGAGACACTCCGGAGGAGATCGCCAACATTCTGGTGGCGACGCCTGGCGGTCAGCAAGTTCCTCTTAAGGAGTTCGCCGAAATCAAGGTTGCAAGCGGTGCGTCCTTTATTTATCGGGAAAACAATTCGCGCTACATCGGCGTGCAGTTCTCGGTCGAGGGCCGCGATCTGGCGGGCGCGGTCACCGACGCCATGCAGCAGGTCAGCTCCAAGATCACGCTGCCGCGCGGCTATCGTTTGGATTGGGGCGGCGAATACTCAGAATATACGGCCTCTCGTCACCAACTGAGCATCATCATCCCGCTGACTACTTTTCTCATTTTCCTGCTGCTCTTCGCCCTCTACAGCAACTTCAAGTTCCCGTTTATCACCGTGCTCGGCGTGGTGCTCTCGGCACCCGTTGGCGGCATCGTGGCCTTGTGGATGACCGGCACACCCTTTTCGGTCTCGTCGGGGATCGGCTTCTTGGCTCTGTTCGGCGTCTCCGTGCAGACAGCCGTGGTCTATATCTCGTACGTCAATGAGCTGCGTCACGGCGGCACACCGGTTGCGGAAGCCATCCGTGAAGGCGCCATACTGCGGTTGCGGCCGATCATGATGACCGCGCTGGTCGCCGCGCTGGGATTGTTGCCGGTGGCCTTCGCGACGGGGGTCGGCACCGACACGCAACGGCCGTTTGCTTTGGTGATCGTCAGCGGCTTATTCACGCGCCTCTTGATCAGCGTCTATTTGATGCCGGCCCTGTACGCTTTGGTAGCCCGACCGGACGATCGGCTGGAAGTCTAACGCCGGCCGGCGGCGATCACGAATCGTCGTCCAGCGTCGGCACGCGGGAATTAACTTCCTCGGCAATCTTGGCCGGATCTGCGCCCGCGACCGGATAGGACTTCGACCAAACGACCGAGCCGTCGCTCACCTTGGAAATCTTTACCGATAGCACCTGCGCCGCCGCATCTGTTCCGATGGCGCCGCAAAGAACGTAAGCCGAGTGGTTCGATCGCCCGCGCTCCAGGGCGGACTTCGAGTCATCGCATGCGGCGGATTCCTGACTCAACCCCACCTGGCCGTGATGCGCGATGGCGAGCTTGCCGTACACCAGCGCAAAGGTGGAATCGGCAATTTTTGCCGCTTCCGCATTCCCGGCCGGCGCCGTAAACGGTATCGCCAGCAGTGGGCTGCGCTCTGCCGGCGTTTCTCCCGCACTGTCGGAGGTGATGCGCGCAATCTGCGCCGCAAGCTGCGAGATATCCTTCTTGTCGAAACTGCCGTGATATGTTTGCGAGATATCGTGCAGCTGTTGTGCATCGCTCGACGACAGTCTCGATGAGTGGTGATCATTCGAGCTGCAACCCTTCGACAGCAGTACGATGCACAGCCACACGGAGATGATGACCCTGATCCAGCGGGGCAATTGTTTGAAGAAGATCCAGCCTGACCGAAAGGCCCAACCCACCACGTGAAACCAGTACTGCGTTTTCGACTTGCCATCCTCAGACGGAAACGCCGGGTAAACCGGCGGCGGCGGACTGACATTGGGCGGCCCTGCGATCCGGGTCGTAGGCGCCGGCGCACGCGGCCCGGCCACTGGCTCCCCCGACACGAGCCGCTTGCAGAGGGATTGGAGCGCCGCGTTGGGTTGTCCGCCGGGGACACGCGCCCATTGGATCGACAAAAACTTCTCCGGGACGCGCGCGCCGGATTGGCTGGTGTCGTCGATAACGACCGGCAAGAGAAAGGCGTGATCATCCGCCATGTCGAGAGTCCTCTCGACCGCCAGGCGCCATTCTCGTCGAAAGTAGCCTTCATGCCGGGCTTCGGTCTGCGCCGAAATGATCGGCATGAAGTAATCGCATTCGCGGATTTGTTTGCGGATCTTTTGATCCCAAGCGTCTCCGCCGCCCAGATCGCTTTCGTCGTACCAGACTTCGAGGCCGAAGGTCGGCAATGCGTCCCTGAGCACGCGCGCGGCCTCACGGTCCGACGAGGCGTAGCTTAAGAATACGGTGGGTGCGGAAGTGGAGTTCATCAGGCTTGCACGTCGGACAATGCCTTGATCAGGGCGCTGCATGTAAACGTCGTGTTCCTCTGTCGCTCCGCGAACGATGCCGGTCAATGTCGTGAACCTCGCCTGCGCGTATTTGGCTCGCGCATCATTCCCCCAAGCATCCTGCCAGGCAACGATCATCTCCTGCACTTCGTCCCACCGGCTCTTGGAATGTACGCGGACGAGATTTCTCATCCAACGAATCGCGCGCGTGAGGCACATCCAAGCTAGCATCCCCGTGGTCACCCGTTGCAGGCTCGCCGAAGGCAGCGCCGCAGG
>Ga0308309_10000942_pt1 | contig 17397 bp, 19 predicted proteins | sample HubBroMetageWFT5_FD_192491 | JGI IMG/M metagenome (GOLD analysis project Ga0308309, IMG submission 192491) | Warmed and freeze-thawed soil microbial communities from the Hubbard Brook experimental Forest, New Hampshire - Hubbard Brook CCASE Soil... | ecosystem: Environmental > Terrestrial >...
AATACGGGTGGTTCCTCGCCGTCGTAGAATAGCTGGTAGAGCGGAACTTCCATGGCTCGAGCCAGCTTTTCCAAAGTCTCGATCGCCGGGACGGTGTGGCCGTTCTCGACGCGTGAGATGTAGCAGCGAAGAAGCCCGGTGCGCTTCTCGATATCACCCTGGGAAAGTTTTTTCGTTTCACGCAACAGACGGATGCGTTCTCCAATTATCATGGCGGGTATTGTTACATGGACTACTGTCTCCCGCAAGAGCCAATAGTTGCGTATTCGGTCCCTGCGAGGAATACTGACTGCTAGTCAGCGAACTAATAAGTATTGTTAGAGGCTTCGCCGTATTATCGCAGCTGGAACTAAAAGTATTCGCCGACGTAACCAAAATTGTATGGCAGACGTCCCAAAGAATATGGCGGCAAACGCTTCGGCCATCTCCCTCCCGGCCCGTGCGAGAAAGCGGGACGAAGAAGCGGAACTCGTTCGTCTGGCCCAGAGCGGCGAAGAGGCTGCCTTTGAAGAACTTATACGCCGGCACCAACAACGGGTTTTTGGCCTGGTGAACGGTATCCTGCGCCGGCGCGAAGATGTGGAGGATGTTGTCCAGCAGGTTTTTCTGAAGGTTTTTGTTTCGCTGAAGCGATTTGATCTGCGGGCTGCTTTTTCCACTTGGCTGTATAAGATTACGGTAAACGAATGCTGGGATTATTTGCGGAAGAAGAAAGTGCGGCCGTTGGTTTACGAGACGGACCTTTCTGAAGATCAGATTTCGCGGTTGGATGGTGCGGCTTCAGCCGAACGTCCGCCTGAAAGCCCGGCACGGCGTGCTGAAGTGCAAGACATGCTGGACCAACTGCTTGACGAATTGCCCGAACGTGACCGCGAGCTGCTGCTTCTGAAGGAAGTGGAAGGATTTTCAGTGCAAGAATTGGCCGAGATTTTGAACGTGAACGTAAATACGATAAAAGTGCGACTGTTCCGCACGCGCGCGCGCCTGATGGATCTCTACAACCACCGTCTGAATGTCGATTCGAGCCATACAGCCGCAAAAGGAAGAGTGAAAAGTGATGGAAGCGGAATTTAACAAATCAGCGTGTTTGGATTTTGAAACGTTGCTCGAAGATCATGTCACCGGCGATCTGAGCAATGCCGATGCTGCAAAGTTAGCGGACCATTTGGAGAGCTGCGTGGCCTGCACCTCGGCTCTGGAGAACGCCGCTCCGAGCGTGGATTTGCTGCGGACTCTTTCGCCAGCGGCAGATCCGGGGCCGGGTTTTTCTCGAATGATGATGGCCCGGGTTCGGCAGGAATTATCCAGGTTGAACGAACAGAAGTCCATTTGGCAGCCGTTTATTTCGTTTGCCTGGCGCTTTGCTGCGACGGCGTCACTGGCGCTCGCCTTGCTCGTTACCTTTGACGCGGTTCGGCACAACAATAATTCGGAGATTGTAGATCTGCGCCCAGCGGGGACTCCCGAACTTTTCCCTGATCCAGGACGCCTTCCTGCGAATCGCGATGAGGTATTGATGATGGTGGCGGACACAAACCATGGAAAACGATAAAAAGCGCGGCGAAGCGGCGCTGCTTGTATTGGTGGTGTTTCTACTCGGGGTGCTGCTAGGCGGCGTAGGGAATCATCTATGGGGCGAGAGAGTCTGGGGTAAGCAGAACCCGGCAGGTCAGCCTACTAAGGGACAGATCGTCAATAATCTGACGAGAGAGTTGCAGCTTACTTCGGATCAACAGAAGCAGTTAGCCGCTATCGTTGACGATACGAGAGCGCAATGGCGAACGCTCTATTCCACCATCGAACCAAAGCACGAAGAGATTCGCCAGCAAAGCCGCGATCGAGTTCGCGCTATCCTCACGCCAGAGCAAAAACCAAAATTCGAAGAGTTTATGAAACACCTCGACGAGCAGCGCCAGAAAGACGAACAGCAGCAAGTTCGTTAGTAGGCGCCCCGCCTAGAAGGGGATATCTTCATCGGTAATTTCCGGCCCCGGAGCGCCCGGCTCTTCAAGCATCGGCCCGCCTTCCATGTCGGGATCAGACGGCCGTCCCTGGCCGCCGCCGTGGCCAAAGCCTGCACCGGCTCCTGCCGCCGCGCCATCCGCTCGTCCGCCGAGCATACGGAAATTCGTGGCGACGATTTCGAAGCTGGTTCGCTTCTGGCCTTCTTTGTCCTGCCATTCTCGGGACTGAATGCGTCCTTCTATGAATATCAATGAGCCTTTCTTCAGGTACTGCTGGGCGATTTCCGCTTGTTTCCCCCACACGACAATTTTGTGCCATTCCGTGCGCTTCTGCCGTTCCCCACTTTTGTCTTTGTAGGTTTCGTCCGTGGCCACGGAAAAATTCGCCACCGCTTGGCCGCCGCCGGTATAGCGCGTCTCTGGGTCCCGGCCCAGCCGTCCCACGAGAATTACTTTGTTTACCGACATGAATGTTCCACCTGTTCAGCTAGTTTTGGTTTATTGGCGAGTATAACCGAAGTCAGGCGTGGCTGAGCTAAAAAAGTATCCGGCAAGGCTGTGGGCTGCGGCGACGATGTAGGAGAAGCGATAGAAAACCGCGCGGGCGTTCGCCTGAATATTTGAGCGCAAAAAATCTGTTAAACTCCGGCGGATAACAAGAATCTTTAGAAACTGGAGGCTATCCGTGGCACAGAATTTCGAGAATCACGCCAAGATCGTTCCCGCGTTTCACTATTTTGTTCTGCCGGTTCTAGCCATCAATCTTGTCCAGTCCATCTTTCGGGTAGCGCATCACTTCTCGCTGGATACTGCGATTTCTGTGTTGCTCGCGGCGGCCTTCATACTGCTCGCGTTTTGCGCGCGAAGGTTCGCGCTCACGGTGCAAGACCGAGTGATTCGGTTGGAGATGCAGTTGCGATTGCGGAACCTGCTGCCGCCCGAGGAGCATCGCTGCATCGCGGATTTTACAGTGGGCCAGTTAGTGGCGTTGCGTTTCGCCGGCGATGCGGAGTTGCCGGGGCTTGCGCGGAAGGTATTAGACGAAAAGGTCAACGACCGCAAGACGATCAAGAAGATGATTCAGAACTGGCAAACTGATTTGCTTCGCGCATAACCTGTGGATATGGAGTTGGCCGGAGAATTTCCCTATTCTTTGATCGCGTCGCTCAGCTACAGGCTGCTTGGAGCCTTCGGGCAAACGGGAAACGCCTCGCTACGCTGAGAGAAAAAGAACACCCGCGCGGGGCGCATCGGAAAGTCCCCATCCGCGAATTCGCTCCGCACGCTTGGGAAACTTTAGCTCGCTCGGTTTCGTAGGTTTTAACCAGGAAGCCGTATCTCCTGGACGCCGCCAGCCTTCTCAGCGCCGGACAAGCAGAAAATAAAGAATAAATTATTACAGAAGGAAAATTAGTGTGACGCGGCCGGGCGTGGCGTGGCAGATACGCCCAGCTCCTTCAGCTTCGCTTGCGCCCGGCGTGCCTCATCGGAGCCGGGGAAGCGGCGCACAAGTTCGCGCAAATCGCGAATGCCGCTGGATTTCATTCCCAATTCCAACTCCGCGAACGCTTTCTTCAGCATCGCGGCGGCCAGCTTGAAACTTTTGGGATAATTGCTCATCACGATCTCGTATTGGGCCAGCGCATCCTGATAATTGCCCTGCTGATACGAAATTTCACCGAGGTAGAACTGCGCGTTCGAACTGAGCTCGTTGGTCGGGAAAGTCCGGATGAAATCACTAAACTCCTGCCGCGCCAGATCGTATTTACCGGTGCTGAAGTCCCGCAGCGCGTTTTGATACAGCGTGTCGCTGGAGACCGAAGACATCGTCGAGGGCGCAGAATTGTCTCCCGCGGGCGGTGGCGGCGCTGCCTGGTTCGCTGGCGCGTAGTTCGGCGCGGGCCCGGAAGAATTGGCACTCGGCGTGATTGGTGCCCCGCCGGAGATCCTTCCGTCGATACTCTGCAACAATCCTTGCACGTCATTCATCTGTTGGCTCAATTTTGCCACGCGCGCTTGAATGTCCTGCAAATTATCTGAGAGACCCTGCGTCTGGGTGCTCATTGTGTCGATGCGCGAGCTGCTGTTCGCCGTGGCTTCCTGCACGTTCTTTTGCAGAAGGCCCATTTGCGAATTCAACTGGTTCGTAGCATCGAGCGATTGTTGTACCAACGTCCGCAGCGTGGCATTGTTCGTATCGATCGCGCTGCGAATGTCCCGCTGTCCCTGCAACAATTGAGACACCTGTTCTTGCAGTTGAATCATGTCTTTTGAAACGGCGCCGGTGGGCTTGGGCGCAAGCATGGCTCCACCCAAAGCGCCGGCTAATACTGCCGCGAGTGCAAGCGCAATCCATGGTGTGCGCAAGGCATGCCTCCTATTTCACTTTTTTACTAAGAAAGTTGTGCGGGACGTCTATTCTTAAATATCAGGCCGTCCCGCAGTAGTTCGATCTGACTTTGTCCGCGTGATTCTTAGTGTGCTGCTACGAAATGCGCGCGCCGGTTCTGTTGCCAGCACGATTCGTCGTGTTCGGTGCAGAAAGGACGCTCTTTACCCCAGCTGACAGTATCCATTCTGGTCGCGGAAATGCCGAGCGAGATCAGATAGTTCTTGGCTGCTTGCGCACGACGTTCACCGAGACCGATGTTGTACTCAGTAGAACCGCGCTCGTCGCAATGGCCTTCGATGGTCACGCGAATCTGCGGATACGACCGCAAAAACTCCGCAGTCTTGGCCAGATTATCGCGGGCATCGGCGCGAATGTCCGACTTGTTAAAATCGAAGTAAGCGTCCTTCACGTTCTGCTCAAACAGTTCGCTCAAGCTTTGATTTCCGGAAGGGGGAGCCTCCACCGCCGCAGCGCCAACGGTCACGCGTGCATCCGAGGTAGCCGTGCCGCCCGGACCGGTTGCTGTGATGGTATAGGTGGTCGATTCCGCCGGGTTCACCGGGGTGGTGCCTTGTGCTGTAACTTTGCCAACGCCGGGCTCGATATCGAGATCGGTCGCATCCGTTGACGTCCAGCTCAGCGTGACGGTGTCGCCGCTTTTTACCGAAGTGGGCGAAGCGTTCAGCGTGACGGTCGGTTGTGCGGATGTTGGTGCGGGAGCGGTTTGTGCCGGAGGCCGGCTGGCAACTTGTTTCTTGCAACCACCTGCCAGAGCCATGAATGCGACGACTCCGAGCAACCATCCCAACCTTCTAAGACTACTATCCTGCATTTATTGCCTCCTTCGACGTTCTGCGAAGGCTAAGCAGTTTACGTCGCGTATAATTTATGCAACTCGATCTACGATCTGGCCCGTACTAAGAATGCCCATCCCAAGAAATGATTTCTGAGAGCGAATTATCTATGGGAATCATCGCGGCGACCAGTTCGGCGATTCGTTCTGTCCTTCATATGTCAACTGTCGCGGTTCACTTCCATCCGCCAGCATCGACCAAATTTGCCGCGTGCCGTTTCTGGTGGACTCAAAAACAATGTGCCGCCCGTCGGGCGCCCAACTTGGGCGTTCGTTGCGCCCGGCGTCGCGGGTGAGCTCCACCAACTGATGGCTGATTACATCCATAACATAGATGTCGAAATTGCCACTCGGGCGTCTCCAACAGAAGGCTAAAAGCTGTCCATTCGGAGACCATGCGGGATCCACGCTGTAGCCCATATCCGGCAGCTCAATTCTATGAACGTCCGAGCCGTCCGTGTTCGCCAGATACAACACCGGGTCTCCGCCTCGATCGCTTACAAATGCAATTTGCTTCCCGGTCTTCGGATTAAAGGTAGGTGACGTGCTGACACCTGCGGCAAAAGTGATTCGACGGAGATTTCCACCGCTAACATCGGTCACGTAGATTTCCGGATCGCCGTTCTGGCTAGACATAAAAGCGATCTGCGAGCCGTCGGGCGACCATGCCGGCGAACTATTCGACCCGCGATAGCGCGGAAACGAAATTAAGCGGTCGGACGCAGCGGAATAAATGCAAATTTGCGGAGAAGTGATGCCGCGAAATGGAACGTAGCAGGTGAACGCGATTTTGGTGGCGTCAGGCGACCAACGCGGCGTGAGAGAGATGGATTTCAAATGGGTAAGCTGGTGCTGGTTTCCGCCGTCGTAATCCATGGCCCAGATTTCTTTGTTTCCGGCTTTCGTGCTCACGTAGGCGATTTGAGTTAGCGCGATACCGGGCAAGCCGCCGCTTAGCCGCAAAACGATGTCGTCGGCGAATTGGTGTGCTAGACGGCGAGCATCGGCGTCCGTTGCCGCTCCACGGTAAATCTTTTGCAGCGCGATGGGCGCGGAGGGGTTATGAACATCCGAAAGAAATCCCGCCGCGGCGAGATTCGAACCTTCCACAGAGAGGTTTCCGTACGCCACCATGTATGCGTTGGACGGCGCGTTGGCCCAATCAGCAAATTTCAATTCGCTCGGCTGGCTTGGCGATTGAGGAGGATAAAAGCTCGGGCTTACCAGATCGAGGATGCCGCAATACTCCAGGTCGCTCCAAAGCACGTCATGAAAAGTCTTTTCCAGGGCTGGCGGAGCCGGCACCCGCACAGCTAATTCTGGAACGGCCAGCCGTACTTTTGAGACGCCGAGGCCGGTGCCTGTCTTGAACCAGTCTTGAGCCGACGCAGTTCCTGCACAGAACAGCAACACGATGGCGAGCGCCGCAAAGGTCGCAAGTTTTCTAGTCATAATAGGAGTCTTTCGATTCGTTTTCATTCCATCCTTATCATCGTTTGTAATCGAACCAGAATTCCACTCCCACCTTCGAGCCCGAATATTCCGCCGGCAAACGCCCGAGCGGGCTTGAATCACGCACCGCGCGAACCGCCGATGTATCTACAGACGCGTTGCCGCTGGATTTCGTCACCTGCAGATTTGTGATTGTGCCGTCTTTCAAAACATCAAACGTAACCACCACCCTGGGTGCGTACTGAAGTCCAGGATCGACAGTCGCCTGGATCCAGTTGCTGCTCACGCGCCGCTGAACCGCTTCCACGTACCACGAAAACCGCGCGCCGAAATTTCCGCCGCCTGCATCGCTGCTGATGCCCATTCCGGCGTTCGGGGCTGTTCCGGAGCCCACCGCGAATGACGTGTAAGGAACCGTCGGCGTGCCACCTCCCCCATAGGGCACTGCGTTTTGCGGGGGTGGCGCCTTATTTTCCAGCACCTTGGATGGGCGCGTCACATACTTTGGCGGCTTGACGCGATCGAATTTTGGAATCGGAGTAGCATCGGGCTGTTTTTCTGGAATTTTAGGAGGCGGTTCGGTTTTGTACAGGCCTTTCGATTCGTCCACCACGCGATTAGGGCTGGCGAGTTCAGGACGCGGCATCGGAATTCCCGGGACGCTTCCAACCACGCCCACCGAGATCGCGCCGCCCGGCCCGCCCCAGGATTCCTCGTGCGGCGAATAATGCGCGGAAATATAAAGCAATGCCCCAAGCGCGCAGTGGAACACAAGCGACGCCGCAAAGAACTTTCCAAGCGGGCCCGTTAAATTGTCAGGAATCGAATTTTCTGCGTAGGAAGCCATTTCACTTGATTTGTGAGCGCTCGCTGAGCGGTTGGGTCACCACGCTTATGTTTTGAATTCCGGATTGCCTTAGCGCATCCACAACCGTCGCCCAACTGCCGAAGGGAACTGTCTCATCGCAGCGTACGTACACCGCTTGGTGCTGGATATCGCGCGACTGCGACACAACTTGCTGTCCAAGATCGTGGATGTTGATTGCCTTATCGTTTAGATAGACGCGTTGCGCGCGGTCGATGGTGACCACCATGCGAACTTCGGTAAGTTCTTTCACCGTTTTTGTTTTGGGGACGTCCACTTCGATCCCAGACTGGAGGATCGGCGCAGTGATCATGAAAATAATCAATAGCACCAAAACGATGTCGATGAACGGAACCATATTGATTTCAGAAAGAGTGGTTCCCGTTTCGCGTTGAATCTGTGGCATGGCTATTTTTTATGCGCTGTACAGCGTTTCGATTTTCGCGACAAACTCCGAGGCAAAACTATCCATACGGGCGGCCACGGAGCGGATGTTTCCGACGTAGTAGTTGTAGGCGATAACCGCGGGGATGGCGGCGAAGAGTCCCGCGGCGGTTGTGATTAACGCTTCTGCAATTCCCGGAGCGACGGCGCGAAGACTGGCGGAGCCTGCGTCGCCTAAGCCCGAAAATGCGTCCATCACGCCCCACACAGTGCCAAACAATCCGATGAAGGGCGAAACAGACCCTGTAGTTGCCAGCCACGGCATCCATTTTTCAAGACGCCGGACTTCTTCTCCGGCCGCTACCTGCATTTCCACTCCAACAGCATTGGCATTCCGTACTTTCGTGGGTGCTGCCGCCACGCCAGGACGATTGTTGGTTCTCCCCAATTGTGCCTCAAGTTCGCGGTAGCCCGCCTGATAAACAACTACCAGCGGAGTTCCGCCCGCGCCTGCACGCAGCGTGTTGGGATCAGGAAGACCGCGTCCGGATCGAAACATTTGAAGGAATTTTTTGGTTTGCGGCTCGATTTGTCCGAAAAGCCGCGATTTTTGAAAGATGATTGCCCAGGAGAACAGGGACAGGACAAGCAGGATGCAGAGTACGACGCGTGCCACCCAGCCCGTTTGTTCAAGCAGTGCGAACGGGCTGGCAAAAATAATCAGCGCCAGACCTAAAATGATATCCCCCCAGAAAAAAATTATAAATCTTTACCAAACAACCGTAGCACACGCATACAGGAGGGTCAAACAATTCACCCGCTGAAAGTTTTGTTTGGCGCACACCGCGAAACAGCGAGAAACGAGGCTAATGCAGCGCTACAGTTGAGCCGGGGCGCGGATCGTTTCTCACCAGCGCAAACGAAAGCAGAAACATGCACGCGCAGCATATCGAAAGAATCCAATAGGTATCGATATAGGAAAGAGTGGCTGCTTGTGCCTGAAGTCCAACATAAATTCTGGCCAAGGCCTGCCGCTGCGCGTCGGGCAAGCTGAGGCCCGCGTGATTGAGCTGTTGCGTCAGGCCATTTAGTGTCTCGCGGAACAGTACGTTGTAGGGGTTGACGTGGTCGCCGAGAGCGATTTGATGAAATTGCGAGCGTCGTGCGATGATGGTGGTCACTGCGGACGTTCCCACGCTGGAGCCGATGTTGCGTGTGAAATTTACCAGTCCCGCGACAGCATTGCTTTTTTCACGTTGTATGCCGATGTATGCCGCAGTCGTAGTTGGCACAAACACGAAGCCCAGCGGCACATACTGGACGATGCGCAGCCATGTTGCATGTCCAAAACTCATTTCCTGATTGAATTGCACGACGGAAACATACATTCCGATTGCCAAGCCGAACCAACCGAAAGCGATCAAGTAGCGCAATTGAAACAGCGACGTGAGCCGGCCGACGAAGGGCAATTCAAAAAGCAGGAGTATTGCCGCCGCCGATAGCACCAAACCCGCATTTTCCGCTGTGTATCCCAAAATTGTTTGAAGGAATTGCGGCATCAGAACGGTTGTGGCGAAGGCCATGGCGCCCACCATGAACAACATCATGTTCGCGGTGGCAAAATTCCGATTTTTGAAAAGACGCACGTCCACGATAGGGTCTTTGTGAAACCACTCATAGAAAACCAGCGTGGTCAGGCACACCACCGCCGTGATCGCAAGAGTGACGATGACGTGTGAACCGAACCAATCGTCCTCCTGGCCTCTATCGAGCATGATTTGCAACGCCCCAACGCCCAATGCGAGTAACGAGAATCCGATGTAGTCAAGCTTGATGCCGCCTTTTGCCACGCGCTTCAGATAAGGCGGATCTTCCACCAGTTTGTAAACCAGAAACAAAGCGGCGATGCCTACCGGTAAATTAATGAAGAAAATCCAACGCCACGAGTAACTGTCGGTCATCCAGCCGCCCAAAGTTGGTCCGATCGCAGGCGCGCACACCGCCGTAATGCCGTAAAGCGAAAATGCCAAGCCGCGTTTTTCCGGTGGGAAAATGTCGGCGAGGATTGCTTGCACCATCGGCTGCAAACCGCCTCCACCCGCGCCTTGCAAGACGCGGAAGAAAAGCAGAAGACCGAGGCTGGGGGCGATTCCGCAGAGGAGGGAACTAACCGTAAAGATGGAGAGGCAGGTCATGAAGAAGCGCTTGCGCCCAAAGATGGTTACCAGCCAGCCGCTGATCGGCAACACGATGGCGTTGGCGACCAAGTAAGACGTGAGCACCCAGGTGCTTTGGTCGTTGCTTGCGCCCAGGTTGCCGGCGATGTGGGGCAGGGCGACGTTGGCGATGGAGGTGTCCAGCACTTCCATGAAGGCGGCGAGCGAAACCACAACCGCGATCAGCCATGGATTGGCTTTTGGCTTCCAGGTTTCGTGCGGGAGAGTTACGGCGGCAGCGCTCATCTCACCTTTCTTTGCGCGTGGTGGGAACGAACGATATTACCGCGAGGCCTGAAGATTACACACGGAAGAATAGGATGTTTTGATTTTAAAATATGACTCGCTTACTTCGAAATCTAAATTTTATGTGGTCTTCAGGCCGTCGGGAACCATGGGCATCGAGCGGAGGCGAACGCCGGTGGCGTCGCAGATGGCGTTGCCAATTGCGGGAGCGATCCCGACGATGGGCGTTTCGCCCGCGCCGGCAGAGGGAATGTCTTTGCGGTCGAGCAGCACGACTTCCATTGCGGGGACGTCACTGAAGCGCGGGACGCGGTATTTCGAGAAGCGCGCATTTAGAATTTTTCCATTTTGAAATTTAACGTATTCGAAGAGCGCACCGCCCAGTCCCATTATGTTGGCGCCTTCGATTTGATTGCGCAGGCCGTCAGGGTTAACGATAGCGCCGCATTCGAAGGCAGTGACAACTCGCACGACGCGAACTTCTCCAGACTGCTTATCAACACGGACTTCGGCGCAGGTGGCTATGTTGCCTGCTTTCTCGAATCCGCCGCCCATGCCGAAACCCTGGCCTTCGACGGTCTTGCGAGCGCCCCAGCCAAACTTTTCGGCCGCGGCTTGGAAAACGGCGCGCAATCTTTCATCCTTCAGATTTTTCAGGCGAAAGGCGAGTGGGTCCATCTTGGCGGTGCGGGCGAGTTCGTCCATAAAGGACTCGCGAGCGAAATGATTGGCTGTAGCGGCTAGCCCACGATAGGAACCCTGCCGCAGCGCGGAGCGCGAGGGATGAAACCCGATGCGCTGATTCGGAATATCGTAAAAAGTGTTAATTCCGGATCCGCCAGAGTTGTAATTATAAAACTCCCAGGCGGTGATGGCGCCGTCGCTGGACATTCCGGCGGTAATATCCATCACCCCGGCCGGGCGAAAATACGCCCAGGTAAATTCCTCTTCGCGAGACCACTGCACCTTCACCGGGCGTTTTGCTGCGCGCGCAAGGCGAGCGGCTTCGACAGCGGTTTCACCGGTGTGTTTTCCGCCGTAGCCGGAACCCGTATCCAGCATGATTACGCGGACATTCTCCTCCGGAATCTTGAAAGCTTCGGCAAGTTCACCTCGCACGCCGAAGGGGCGCTGCGTTCCAGTCCAAACTGTTACTTTATCGCCAGACCATTGCGCGAGCGCGACGCGCGGTTCGAGCGGGGCATGCGCAATGTATGCAACGGTGTAGGTCTGCTGTAAACGATGGTGGGCCGACTTCAGCGCTTGTTCCACTGAACCTTTTACGTAAGGCGCGAAATCTTCGGGACCAGTTCCGGCACTGCGAACGGGATGCTTCTTCAAGAACTCGAACAAGTCGGCGTTGGAAGGCTGCTGCGTATCGGGCTTCCAGCTCACATGAACAGCCGCGGCGGCTTGAGTTGCCAGTGCCTGATCCGTCGCGGCGACTCCGATAAAATCGCCATTGTGAACTACGGTTACTCCGGAGAGTTTTTCCGCTTCGCTGGTGTCAACCGACGCCAACGTTGCGCCGAAAGTATCAGGGCGCACAATTTTTCCATGGAGCAGGCCTGGGAGCTTTTGATCGATAGGATAGTCGTGCCGGCCGGTCACGAAGGCTCGGCCATCGACTTTGGGCGCGGATTGTCCGGCGATTCGCCACTGTGTGGCGGGGATCAGCGGCTCCCCGGAGGGAAGGTTTTCGGTTAGCTGCTGGCCCTTGACTAGCTCGGAGTATTCGACGGAGCGCTTCGTCGGCGGGTCGATTATTTTTCCGTCTTGCGCTACCAGACCGGCGCGATCGGTTTGCCACTGCGCGGCGGCAAGGCCGATCAGAATATCGCATGCAGCGCTGGCGACTTTTCGCAATTGCAAATTCATCGTGGGAGTGGTGCGGCTGCCGAATGTTCCCATGTCGAACGGAGTAAGCTGCGTGTCACCCATCACCATCTCGATTTCGTCGATGGGATAATGCAATTCTTCGGCCACTCCCTGGCTTAGAGAGGTACGAATGTTTTGGCCAACTTCCACTTTGCCGGTGTACACAGTGACTTTGCCGTTTTCGCCGATGTGGAGCCATGAGGCGATGTCTTTTGGCAGGTTGTCTTCGCTGGCGCGGTCACGGGAACCGGATTCTTGCGCGGCGGCTGTGCTTTTCAATGCCATCACCACCAGAAGTCCTGCTCCGAGAAATTTGAAAAAGTCGCGCCGGTCGGTCTCGAAGTGGTACGCGGGACCGGCATGAAGTTCGTATCGTTCGGGCTCCATTACAAATTGCGAATCTTTGGTGGCGCTCATGAGCGCTGCTCCACAGCCGGCATGGCTTTCGCCGCTTTCTGGATCGCGGAGACAATGCGGGAGTAGGTGCCGCAGCGGCAGATGTTGCCTTCCATGGCTTGCAGAATGTCGTCTGTGGAGGGTGAGTGGTTGGAATTCAGGAGCGCGGTCGCGGACATGATCATTCCTGATGTGCAGTAGGCGCATTGCATGGCGGCTTCGTCGAGGAAAGCTTGCTGTAGAGGATGCAGGTGCTCGCCGACGGCGAGGCCTTCGATGGTGGTGACCTCGTTATCGCCAACGAGGCCTATTTGCGTGCGGCAAGAGCGTTTGGCAACTCCGTTGATGAGGACGGTGCAAGCGCCGCATTGGCCCTCGCCGCAGCCATACTTGGTGCCGGTTAGGTCGAGTTGGTCGCGCAGGACGCTGAGCAGGGTCCATTGCGAGTCAACGTCAATCTTGCGGACGGTTCCGTTTACTTTTATTTGCGTTATTTTTGCCATAAAAGTGCGGTCGGGGAGGGAGAGATTTGGTGACGAATTTTAATTCTCAGATAGCCGGTTGTGGCCCCAGACAGAAAACTGTGCGTGGTTTGTGTTCTGGAAGTTACATCGCTTTCTATCTTCGGAGCAGAACCGGGTAGAAATTGTAGTCTTGTGGTCGAACGCGGATGCTTCTCGCTCGACGAAAGAAGCGTTGGATTGCCGAAAAAGATGTTCTTCGTTGAAGGAAGAACAGAGTCGGAGGCAAGGTGGTGCGGGGAGCTTTTCTTTCTTTGATGTGCTCTAGATGCTGCTAATCCACTCACGAAAAAAACGTAGCACATTGCGCGAGGAAGGTCTAGCGGTGGGAGCCTGTGCGCTTTTAATGGTCGGCGGTTCGCTGGCGACTCCTTAACGATCCGTTGGAAAGGAGGTAATCCTTCTCAGGGCGGCGTCAACAGCTTTTAGAACGGTTGCGGCCGGATCGGTCTTGCGTATGAAGCCGAGGACGCCGATACGTTCGGCCTCGGCGATCAGCTCTGGCGTTTCGTGGATGGAGAAAAAGAGAATGGGTGTGTCGGGGCTGAGTTCGCGAATCTTCTGAGCGGCTTCAAACCCGGTACAACGCGGCATGCTGAGGTCGAGAATCACGAGATCGGGGTTCACTTCCCGCATCATGGAGACGGCTTGTTCACCGTCGGAGGCTTCGGCAAAGGTTTCCAGGTCTCCCCTTAGCTCAAGGATTATACCCAAGCCTTTGCGCACCGATTCGTGGTCGTCTGCGACCAGGACTCGCATGTGGCCAGTGTCTCACTGTCTAGACGGAACTCGCCATCGGGTGAGTCTGGTAGGGTCTTGCGAAGCTTCTGCCTGACGACGGCAGAATGCTGCGTCTGCCTGCCAACAGTCAGGGTGAAGACCGCGGCACTGCAATCAAACCGAAAGCGTGTACCCTCGTCGGAATCGGTTGTGTAAGGTACGGGAGGGGTTCAACATTTCTATAGGCGAACAAAAGGCGAATATGTTAGGATAACGATTAGGATGGCAACTATGCCCATGGATGAGGGACGGAAGCGGGTAATCGGAATCATGGCGGCGGTGATGGCGGCGCCGCGGTTAAAGGATTGGAACTGGGACGGACGAGCGGGCGCTCCCGCGTGCGAAAGCATTGCGATCACTGCAATCGGAGCAGCCGAGCGAATCCTGGAGATCATCGACCAGAGGCAGGGAAGACCGATGAGCAGAGCCGCCGGCAGTCGGTGAGACATTTCTAGGTTCTGAACAGCAGGGCCGGGAGGTCTCCGATTGGCCCGTTCAGTCCGAGGTTAGGGGTGGCCGGTATGTCAATGAGTCGCAGGCACGGGCACGAATTCGAAGAGATCTCCCACGCCTAAGATGAAGACTCGAAGAGCTTTGACCCGTTACGTCCGCAACAAATTCGCAAGATATTCACATGAAATTCACAGGCAATATGGATACCCTACTATATTGGTCGTATAGGCGCTAGTCCGGCGAAAGCATTCAAGAAACTGGATTGGGGTACAACATGGCCGAGTTAACGCTGGCCGAGTCAAACATTTCAGATTGGAAAAGAACCTACGAGCAGGCCCTCAACGAGACCGACGCCGGAAAGTTGATCGCCCGAATCTGCGCCGCGGAATCGGCCCTCTGTGTGCGCCTGCAACAAATGTCCTACGGCCCCACTCACAGAGATGAGGCTATGGCGATATACGACGCCGTCCACTCTCTGCGGCTTTTGCGCTCCAAGTTGTATGCATGCAGCAAACGGGACGAACTCACACTGCTGCGTAGGCGCTCTGCGTAGAGAAGACCCCGCCGTTTAACCAGACTGGCTGCTGCTCACCGAGTATCTGACAACATCCTCCAACACCATTCGAGACGGACACGGTACTGGACGGTGAGCCGCGGGGCGGCGGGTTCAAACGTGCTAGAATTGAATCTGTCCATGAGCAGAACGTTTGACGTCGGGATTAATACGCTCGCAGGGCAAGCCGCAGATGCACCTGCCCCTGTGGGCCGGCATGGGCACTTGGGATCTTTTGCTGCAGCGGCGGGTAACCTCGCGCCTGCTTTGGATGCTAACCTTACGAATCCTGCAGTCTCCTCGCAAACCTCCGATGGCAAGAAATCTTTTTACCTAGAAACATTTGGCTGCCAGATGAATGCACACGACTCGGAGAAAGTCTCCGGCGTGTTGCTGGGGCGCGGGTATCGCGCGGTGGAGAGTCCGGCGTTGGCGGATTTGGTTCTTTACAACACTTGCAGCATACGTGAGAAAGCTGCGCAGAAAGTTTTTGCGCGACTCGGGGATTGGAAGACGGTCGCCAACGGAAAAATAATTGGCGTGCTGGGATGTGTGGCGCAGCAAGAAGGCGAGGAAATATTTGAGCGCGCGCCGTGGGTCAGTTTGGTGTGCGGGTCGGCGAGTTATCGGAAGCTGCCGGAGTTGCTAGCGCAGCTCGAAGCAGGCGGACGGCGTGTTACGGGACTGGATCTCGGCACGGACGCAACTTTTGAGACGGAGATTACTCGACGCGATAATTTGATTCGCGCGTACATCACTATTATCGAAGGATGCGACTACTCCTGCGCATATTGCGTGGTGCCGCATACCCGCGGGCCGGAGCGCAGTCGCGCGAGCGACGCGGTGATTGCCGAGACAAAAAGACTCGCTGATGCTGGTTACACCGAAATTCAGTTGTTGGGGCAGACGGTGAATTCCTATCGAGATCCTTCGCCGCGCAAATGGAGCTTTGTGGATTTGCTGCGTGCTGTTGCGGCGGTGCAGGGAATTCGGCGGGTACGATTCACGACTTCGCATCCGAACGATTTTCACCGCGAGATCGTTCAAGCGATCGATGAGACCCCGACGCTTTGCGACCACGTGCATTTGCCGGTGCAGTCGGGCTCCGATCGAGTACTGCGCGCTATGCGGCGCACCTACACACGCGAAGAATATTTACAGAAGATCGAATGGATACGCGCGGCGAAGCGGCCAATCAGCGTGACGAGCGACATCATCGTCGGATTCCCAGGCGAGACCGTGGCGGACTTCGAAGAGTCGTTGACGCTGCTGGATGCGGCGCAATACGACGCGATTTTTTCGTTCACCTATTCGCCGCGGCCGAATACTTCAGCGAAAGATCTGCCGGATGCGGTGCCGGAAGAAGAAAAGAGCCACCGGCTGGCGGTTTTGAACGAGCGGCAGCGGCAGATTCAGATTGCGAACAACGAAAAGGTAGTTGGCGAAACCTTTGAAGTGCTGGTGGACGCGCGGCATGCGGCGCGCGGGCAATGGACTGGGCGTTCGACCAGCAACCGGCTGGTAAATTTCACTTCAACGCGCGAGAATCTTCTGGGAGAATACATTTCAGTGAGAGTAACGCGCGGCGGGCCGAATAGTTTGGTCGGCGAGCACGTACTTTAGGGCAGTCGGGGAGGCCACCATGGAACTCGAAGTGAAGATACGAGGTCTGATGATGGATCCTGTGACCAACATGCCTGTTGTGGTGCTGAAGGAAACCGCCGGCAACGGCGTGCTGCCTATATGGGTGGGTATTTACGAAGCAAACGCGATTGCGTTGGAGATTGAGAAAGTGCAAACGCCGCGTCCGATGACTCACGACCTGCTGAAGAATGTTCTTACAGGATTGAACGTTCACGTGCAGAGGGTAGTGGTGTGCGATTTGAAGGACGATACCTTCTACGCGCTGATCTGGATGGAGCGCGATGGGCAGACTATGTCGATGGATTCGCGGCCGAGCGACGCGCTGGCGCTTGCTTTAAGGCTGGATTGTCCGATTTTCGTTGAGGACGAAGTGCTGAAACACTCAAAGAAGGCCGGCGCGGTCTCGGAGAAAAGTTCGAGCGAAGAATTGCGTAAGTGGCTGGAGAATTTGAACGACGAGGACCTCGGGCGCTACAAGATGTAAATTTGTCTTTAAGCTGCCTGGCCAATCCCGCGATTGCACTACTAACTTCATTAGAAAAACGACGGGGGCTTGGGTAGATGTTTTGCCGCGAGGCTGACGCCAATCCCTGCTAACGAATCCTGCAAGGCGTGCTGAATTATGCCGGGTCTGAGGCTTCTGCGCACCACGGCAAGGATTCCAAAAAGCGCGCCGTACAACGTGACAATTACCAAGCCTTTCACTCCTTGGTATAGATGTGCTGCGCCGAAAACGAGAGCCTGCGCTGCGATCGCTGCGGCGTCGCTGCCGCTGAGCGCGAGAAATTGCTTTTGCAAAT
>Ga0308309_10000943_pt1 | contig 17391 bp, 16 predicted proteins | sample HubBroMetageWFT5_FD_192491 | JGI IMG/M metagenome (GOLD analysis project Ga0308309, IMG submission 192491) | Warmed and freeze-thawed soil microbial communities from the Hubbard Brook experimental Forest, New Hampshire - Hubbard Brook CCASE Soil... | ecosystem: Environmental > Terrestrial >...
AGGCGAGCTGCTGGCGGCCGAACCTTGGCCGGACGGCTTCGCCTACCGGGAAGAGGTGATATCGCCGGACGAAGAGCGCGCGTTGGCCGAGCGATTCGCGCTATTGCCTTTGGCGCCCTTCGCTTTCCGCGGCTTTCTCGCCCGGCGTCGGGTCGTCTCGTTTGGTTGGCGCTATGACTACGCCGGACAAGCTCTGCGCCGGAGCGACGAGATCCCCGGCCTGCTCATGCCCTTACGCAAACGTGCGGCGGAATTCGCCGGGGTGCCGGCGCGAAGCTTGCAGCAGGTCCTGGTTACCGAATATGCGCCAGGCGCGGCGATCGGCTGGCATCGCGACAAGCCCATGTTCGAGGATGTCATAGCCGTGTCGTTCCTGGCGCCGTGCACGCTCCGGCTGCGCCGCGGGCACGAGGAAGGCTGGGACCGCCGCTCGATCGAGTTGTTGCCGCGCTCGGCCTACCTGCTGCGCGGGCCGGCGCGACGTGACTGGGAGCACAGCATTCCCCCCGTGGGAGAGCTTCGCTTTTCGGTGACGTTTCGCACTCTGAGAGCAGCGACGTCCTGAATGGCGCGGTGTAGGTGCCGATCGTCCAGTTCAACCAAATCGCACTTGTCCATGCGCATCGGTGAAAAGCGCCACCGTCGGTCCCCATGCCCGACAATGATCCAGGTAGGCGGATTCGTGGGTTCCCGCGAGTTCCACGATCATCGTCCACAGCCACGCAGGGGCCTCCAGATGGCTCATTCGATTCAGGCGCATCTCCTGCGCCCAGGCACCGATCGCCGGCGCGTCAAGTTGACGGGCATGGGCCTTGCCGACGATTGAACCGAGGTAGTGGCCGACCGCCAGGGCTTCGCTTTGCGGCAGCGTCTCGATGTCCAGTTTGAGATCCTGTGGCAACAGCTCGCGAATGATGACGGGACGGCCCGCCAGATGAGCCGCGAGCATGCGCTCGCCAAGGTTCGGTGAAAGATTGCGGGCGCCTTCGACGACCCGGGCCGCGTTGTCGGCGGGCATCCGCGCATTCGGGGCAGTCGGCGCCAGCGGCGCCACAGCCTCCTTGATATCCAGAAGAGCATAGGCACCGCGTTTGGCGCCCTTTGCTCCGATGCGCACGACGACTGCGTAGCGCAATTTGCCCAAGGAGCTGCATCCCTTGACCCAATAGGCCGCATCGAGGACGTGAACACCCGCCTCGTCGGGCCGGCTGCTCAACCCGGTGATCAAACGCCTGACATCGTCGCGTTCGAAAAGGGTCGTGAGTTCGTCCAGCTCGGCCCGGCTCAGGTCCAAGAACCTGGGCCCCCTGGGAATGATAGGGCGTGGGTCGTCGATGCGCTCCTTCGCGAGATTCTTCCATCGGCGTCGCAAGGCAAGTTGCACGATGCGATCGACAATCTTCGAATTGTCCTTGGGCTTCTTGTCGGGGGCTCGCAGGGCCGCCGTGTAACCCTGCGCCAGATGCTCGGTCATCCGGGCGGTGGTCAGGCCCGGTACATTCGAGCCGCGGGCCGCCATGGCGAGCGACAGGCCGAGCCGGATCAGGTCATGCGCCGGATTGCCGATCACCGTCTGATCGAGGTCGCGGATCTGGACGTCTACGTGCCCTTCGACATCGGCCACCGGCCCCAGATTGCCGACATGGCAATCGCCGCAAATCCAGAGGGCCGGTCCAGCCGGGACCACGATCTTGGAGGATTGGAGCCATTCATAGAAATTCGCAGTCGCCCCGCGCACATAGCAGTGCGCGGAACGCGCCATCTTGGCATTCCGCTGGTTTTCCAGAAGCTCTGAACGAACCTCTGGGCTGATCGGCCGGGGTTTCATCGAAGACGCCTCGTTCCAAACCTTTTGGGGGGATGCGGATTGCCGCAGGAGGGGGAGGTGGGGCTTGCGCCGTCCACTTGCAACGTTTGGCGTGAGGTCCTCGTTACCGGCGCAGATCAACAAGACCGTCCGACAACACACAACCAAAAGGGAGCATCCCTGTACAAATTCCTCGCAGTGGCTGCGGTCGCCCGCATCTGCAGGACCATCTGAAGGTGGCCCAGGACCTCACCAAGCAAGTACAGCCCGAGTCACATTCCCAAACCTAATCCAGAAAAGGACAATCCATGGCAACGACAAAGCCCGCAGGCGACGCGATCGCCCTCCTGAAAGCCGACCATCGCAAGGTTGAAGACCTGTTCGCGAAGTTCGAGTCCGCCAAGGGCTCGGAGCGTAAGGCGGCGCTGGCAAAGGAAATCTGCACCGAATTGATGGTGCACGCCACGATCGAAGAGGAAATCTTCTATCCGGCGTGCAGGGAAGCGGTCGAAGAGGACCAGATGAACGAAGCCTATGTCGAGCACGACGGCGCGAAGGTCATGATCGCCGAACTGCTCGGCAGCACCCCTGATCAGCAATTCTACGACGCCAAAATGACGGTCCTCGCTGAAGAGATCAAACACCACGTCAAGGAAGAAGAGCGTCCCGGCGGGGGAGTCTTCGCGCAAGCGCGTGAAGCCGGCCTCGACCTGCGTGCATTGGGTGAGCGCCTGGCTGTGCGCAAGGCCCAATTGCTGGAGCAGTTCAAGACCAGTGGACTTCCGGCCCCGAAGACACGCGCCTTCACCGGGCACAAGCTGGAGCAGAGCAAGCCCGTCGAGGCGAAGGCGGCCTGAACACGAGCCGCCAAATCGCCAATGCCTGATCCGCTACCGCGGCCTTGTCCGCGGTGGCGGAGTCTGGCGGTGCCAGCACTTGGCGTCCCGACGCTCGACACCCGCAATCTCGTGGCGGTTGCCTGGAAATGCAGGTCTAATGGAGCAGGATTTGTTACAAGCGTTGCATGCCGACTTCTATTCAACACGGCCGCTCGGCGAATCATACGCTCCGGATCGTGTGTCCGAACGGGCATCTCGGCTTCGCGCCGATCAAGGGCGGCAGCTTCCAGATCGGTTGCGAGAGCGAGCCGGACCTGATCTGCGCCGATTCCGGGTCGTGCGACGTCGGACCGGTGCCGCTCGGTTCGGACACCTCATCGAGCCCGCTGCAATGGCAGACTGACGATCTCGAGACGATGCTGACCGCGTCGCGCCGCCTCGACGTGCCGATGATCGTGGGCTCGGCGGGCGATACCGGTACCAACAGCCGGGTCGATCTGTTCGTCGGAATCATCCAGGAACTTGCCCGCAAACGCGGCTTGAAGAAGTTCCGCGTGGGCTACTTCTATTCCGAAGTCGCCAAGGACGTCCTGCACCGCCGCATCGCTGCCGGCGATACGGTTAGCGGGCTTGATGCGCGGCCGCCGCTCGATTTCGCCACGCTTGAGGCGACCGACCGGGTCGTCGCGGTGGCCGGCATCCACCCCTACATCCGCCTGCTCGACCAGGGGGCCGACGTCATTATCGGCGGTCGCAGCAGCGATTGCGCGATTTTTGCCGCCCCCGCGATCCGGCGGGGATTTCCGGAGGCACTGGCCTATTTGTACGGCAAGCTTCTCGAATGCGCCTCGTTCTGCGCCGAGCCCTATGGCGCGAAGGAGTCGGTGCTGGGCGAGATCACCATGGACGATGTCAAAGTCACGGCCATGCTGCCCGAGCAGCGCTGCACCGTCGCTTCCGTCGCCGGGCACGCGATGTACGAGCGCGCCAACCCGTTCTACGAGCATTTCCTCGGCGGCCACATCGATATGAGCCGGTGCCGCTACGAGCAGTATGACGAGCGAACCGTCCGTGTCACCGGGCCCAGATACGTCCCGGCGAGCGAGCTGCGCGTCAAGCTCGAAGGCTCCGGCAGGATCGGCGAACGCTATGTCGGCATTGTCGGCGTGCGTGACCCCTACACGATCGCCAATATCGATCTCGTGACGGCGTGGGCGCGATGCCAGGTCGCCGAACGCTTCGGCGACAGCGGTTATGAGCTGCATTTTGCCGTCTATGGCCGCGACGCGATTCTCGGGGCGAGCGAGCCGCTGAAGAAGGCTCCCGCGCACGAGCTTGCCGTCGTCGTGCAGGGCATCGCGCCAACCCGGGCGATCGCCGAGGAAGTGGCGATGATCGCCACGCGGCAGATGTTCTACGCCCGTTTGCCGCAAGTGAAAGGCACCGCCGGTGGTGTCGCGTTCCTGTTGGACGAGGTGATGCCGGCAAGCCCCGCCCATCGCTGGACCCTCAATCACACGATGCGAGTCGATGACCCGCTCGAGCTGTTTCCGACCTTCATCACCGAAGCGGGGGTGTGATGGCGGGCCGCAGATTGTCCGAACTCGCGAAGACGATCCGCAGCAAGAACGCGGGAGTCGACAAATACACCTTCGACGTGATCTTCCTCGACCGCGCCAGCTATGAGCTGGTGCGCGACAGCGGCGTGCTGTCGCGTGAAGCGGTGTGCCGCATCTTTGGCATCGATCCCGCGCGGATCACTGATCACGTCGCCTTCGAGCCGGCGCTCGCCATCAAGTTCACGATCACCCGCCCGCTGCCCAGCGGCAGCCCGGGCGACGCCGATATTTTCGGCGCCCAGCAATACGGTCCGCTGCTCGACATCGAGGTGCCGGGAAGTGGGTGACGGATCGGCTTTCAGCGATCCAGCCACGCGTCTTCCAGGCGCCAGCCGTTGTACTGGCTGTTGACCATGATGGTCAGGCCCTTGACCTGCGGCTGCCTGCAGGTTGCAAGACGGGTGTGGTAGAGGATCGGCCGCGCTCCGTCCTGCTGAAGCTTCCGGTCGATCTCCCAGACCAGCTTCTTGCGCCGCTCCTGATCGGCGAGCGTCGATTGCTCGACGAACAATGCCTCCAGTTCCCTGTTGCAGTAGGCGGTATAGTTGCGCTCCGAGCCGCAGCCGTAGTTCTCGAAGAATTGCTGGTCGGGATCGTCGACCGCGCTGCCGGTGTTGTTGACGCCGATCTGGAAGTCCTTGCGGGCGAGCTTGGGGAACCAGTTCGCGGTCTCGACCGTGTCCAACGTGGCGTCGACCCAGATTGCCTTCAATTGGTCGACCAGGATCAAGGCTGGGTCGCGATAGGTCGGGATGTTGCGCACGGCAATCTTGATCGCGAGATGCCTGTCCGGTCCATGGCCGAGCCCCGTCATGATCTCGCGCGCTGCCGCCAGGTTCTTCGCCAGGTCCGGGCCATAGCCGGGAACGCTCGCAAGCTCACCTTCCGGCATGCCCCAGACACCGGATGGCGGCGGTTCCATCGCCGCCCCGATGTCGCCCTGCGCCTGCGCCAGGATGTCGATGAAGCTCCGGCGGTCGAGCGCCAACGCCAGGGCACGCCGCAGATCGGCGTTGTCGAACGGTGGGGCCTGGCGGTTGACGAGTAGATTGGTGCTGGAATTGGCCGGTACGAGATCGCAGATCGCCTGCGGCGCCTGCTGCTTGACGTCTTTCAGCAGCGGGATCGTGACCTCGTACGGGAAGGTGAGGTCGAACTGCCCGGCAACGAAGGCGAGGATGGCGGTCGAGCGATTGGGCACGATCGTATAGTCGACGCCGTCGAGATAGGGCCGGCCCGGTTTCCAGTAATCGGGGTTGCGGGCGAGCTTGATGGACTGGTTCGGCCTGAATTCGACGAACTTGAAAGGCCCGGTGCCGATCGGGCGCTGGCGCATCTGCGCCGCCGGTACGTGGCACGGGTAGATCGGCGATAAACCGGAGGCGAACAAGGCGAGGATCGCCGGCTGCGGCCGCTTCAAGACAAAGGTGGCTTGCGTCGGCGCGTCAATCACGACCTCGGCGATGTTGCTCCACCATGACTTGCGTGGATTGGCGCGCAACTTGTCGGGCGCTCGGTTGGTCAAAAGGTCCCAGGTGCATTTGACGTCCTCGGCGGTGAACGGCTTTCCGTCATGCCATCTGACGCCCTCGCGCAGTTTGAACGCGAGCCGCGTGCCATCCGCGCTCCACGACCAGCTCTCGGCGAGATCGGGCCGGATCGTATCGAGGCGGTTTTGCGCCGCGTGCTGATCGTAAAGCACGAGGTTGTTGAAGACCGCCATCATCGGAATCGACACCGAGTTGGTCGCTTCCTCGTGGATCGACATGCTGGCCGGGCTGTCGCGATGATAAACCCGAAGGATGCCGCCAGATTTCTGGGCGAGCGCGGCGTCGGTGAGCAGCAGGTTCACAACCAGCGCCAGCCCTGCCGCCAATGCTCGCAGACCCAGTTCCATTGCCGCTCCCCTTCTGCCGGATGCCGCTCCCGGCCGGCCTGGCTCCCCTCTTTTTACCGCTTCCCGCCCACGGGGAAAGGGTTGGCGAGCCATGCCGGCTGCGCCACGAGGACGGGCGCAGCGCCTTCAGGTATTGTTGGCAGTGTCCGAGCGGCTCTTCACGTGATCGACGAAGGCTCGCAGCTTCGGCGTTATTTGATGGCGGCTGGGATAGTAGAGAAATACACCCGGCGCGGTTGGCGCGAACGGCCTCAGGACGGGTACGAGTTTTCCCGCCTTTGTCGGTCCGGCAGCGATCGGTGCAGGCACTTGCGCAAGACCCATGCCTTCAATGGCGGCACCGAGCATGGTGGGAAGGTCATTGGCGATCAGCGGTCCCGAGACGATGGCCTCGACTGTCTTGTTGCCGTCGACGAAGGACCAGGGCGCGATCGACCCGTTCGAGCGGCGCATGCGCAGGCAGGCATGCTGACGCAGATCGTCGAGGCGCTCCGGCCGTTTCCTGCGGCGTAAATACTCGGGGCTGCCGACGACCACGAGCGGGAAGGGCGGCGTCAGCCGAACGGCCACCATGTCGTTGGCGATGAACTGGCCGAGCCGGACGCCGGCGTCAAACCCTTCGGCCGCGAGGTCGATCAGCTCCTTGCTTGCGGCGATCTCCACCTCGACCTCGGGATAGGCCTGGCAGAAGGACGCGATCAGCCGCTCCAGCAGGATTGGCACCATGGCATGCGGCACCGACAGGCGCAGCAGTCCGGCCGGCCGCTGTCCGAGGTCATGGGCGACCGCGCTTGCGGCGACCAACTCTTCGAAGGCGGGCTTTGCGCGCGACAGGAATCGTTCGCCGGCCTCGGTCAGGCCGACACTGCGCGTCGTGCGGATGAACAGCACTGCGCCGATGCGCGCCTCGAGGGCGCGTACCGCCTGGCTCATTGCCGAGGGAGTCACCCCAAGTTCCGCGGAGGCTCGGCGAAAGCTGCGGTGCTGGGCAACGCTTAGGAACGCCTCCACGCCGTCGAGGGCGCCCTGCCTGACTGTGAAGTTCTGCTTCATGGCCCGTCAACATTATCGCGGATAGTCGCTCGCCGGAAGCGCTCCCATGTCTGCGGCGAGGATCGAAGCCTTGGAGGAATGCGGCCATGATCGATGTTCTTGAGGGCGTGCGCGATCACTATCGCGCGACCGGCCTCGCTGGGCGACTGAAGACGGCGCTGGCGGCCCTTGGACCGGAAGATCAGCAGCTCACGCCCGGGCAACTGGCCAATCTCGACCAGTTTCACACCCGCGGGCTCGCGGCCACCGCCGAGCTTGGCACGTTGGCCGGGGTCACCGCCGGCATGTCGGTTCTGGATGTGGGCTCGGGCGTCGGCGGGCCGGCGCGCTTTCTGGCCGCGACCTGTGGCTGCCAGGTTACGGGCGTCGACCTCAGCGAGCCATTCGTCGATGCCGCGCGCTATCTGACCGAGCGCACGGGACAGAGCGGACAGGTGTCGTTCGAGGCCGCCAGCGCGCTCGAGCTTCCGTTTGAGCGAGGCCGTTTCGACGTCGTGTTGCTGCAGCATGTGGCGATGAACATCGCCGACCGGCCGCGGCTTTACCGCGAGATCCGCCGCGTGCTGAAGCCAGGCGGACGTTTTGCGACCTTCGACGTCGTGTTGAACAGCGGTGAGCCGCACTATCCCGTCCACTATCCCGTCCCTTGGGCGCGAACGCCGGCGACGAGCTTTCTCCTGACAGCCAACGCAACACGCGCGACGGTCGAGCCGGCCGGTTTCCGCACGCTGGCCTGGCACGACGACACCGAGGCCGCCAAAGCCTGGATCGCCCAGCTGCGCGCGTCGGGCCCGCCGCCTTCGCCAAATCTCGGCGTGGTGATGGGGCCGGACTTCGCACAGCTTGCAGCCAACCTGGGACGAAATCTCCTGGAAGGCCGGCTCGGCATCCTGACCGCCGTGTTCGAGGCCGCATCGATCGACACCTGACAGCAATCCAAATGTCACGGAGGGCGCCATGACCGTCCAGACGTCGCGCTCGCCGGGCGCCGCCATTCGGCCAGCCGCCGCCACCGCGCACCAAGCTGCGGTGCCGCGCCAGGCCTGGCTGATGGTCGCCCTCCTGTTCCTGTTCATGGTGATCAACTTCGCTGACAAGGCGGTGGTCGGCATCGCCGCGGTGCCGATCATGGACGAGCTGCATCTCGGCCCGCGCGAGTTCGGCCTGCTCGGCTCGAGCTTTTTCCTGCTGTTCGCGGTCTCCGCGATCGTCACCGGCTTTATCGTCAACCGGGTCGAGACGCGTTGGGCGCTCTTGGTCATGGGGCTGGTCTGGGCCCTGACCCAGTTCCCGATGCTCGGGAACGCAGGCTTTGCGACGATCATCGCCGCGCGCATCGCGCTCGGCGCCGGCGAGGGGCCGGCTTATCCCGTGGCCTTGCACTCGGCCTACAAATGGTTTCCCAACGAGCTGCGGACCGTGCCCACCGCCATCGTCGCACAGGGCGCCGGCATCGGCATCATGGTGGCGCTGCCGCTGCTCAACTGGGTCATCGTCCGCTATTCCTGGCATTGGGCGTTCGGCGTGCTAGGCATCGCCGGCCTCGTCTGGACGGCGGCGTGGTTCGCGCTCGGCCGCGAAGGCCCCCTGACGGCAGAAGCCGCTGCCGCCGCCCGGGCAACGACCGCAGAGCAGGCACCCGAACGGATCGCCTACGGACAACTGTTGCTCAGCCCGACGATTCTGGCCTGCTGGGCCGCCAATTTCGGCGCCTACTGGGGCCTCTCGCAGGCGCTGTCGTGGCAAGGGGCGTTTCTGATCAAGGGGCTCGGGCTCGCGCAGGGCTCGATCGGCCTGTTGGGCGCGTTGCCGGCCGGCGCCTCCGTCGTCGTCATCTTCGCCGCCGGTTGGTATTCGCAGCGCCTGCTGGCGCGCGGCGTGTCGAGCCGGGTGGCGCGCGGCCTGCTGGGCGGCGGCTGCGTGGCACTGGGCGGCCTGGCCTTGGCGCTCATGCCGTACGTGCCGGGTATCCCCGCCAAGATCGCGCTGGCGACGATCGGCATCGCCGTGCCCTCGGTCATCAACGTGATCGGCCAGACCGTCGTCAGCGAACTGACGCCGGTCGCGCAGCGAGGCGCGTTGCTCGCAGTCGGCACCGCGATCGCCACCTCGGCCGGGCTCCTCGCGCCCTACGTCATGGGCAGCGTTGTCGAGACGGCGGCGGCGCCGCTCGCTGGCTTCAATACCGGCTTCATGATCTGCGGCGTCATCATGCTGGTGGGCGGCCTGATCGGCATGGCGCTGATCCGGCCCGAGCGCGACGCGCGGCGCTGGACGAACCCGATCGCGGTTGCGGCGGCCGGCGCGGCGTGAACAATCGCGCGGCGCGCGGTGGCAGTCCCGGCGTGCGTTCGGCGCAAGACCAGCTCCGCGTCGTGTATGCGCCCACTCAGTCATGTTTGGGGTTCTGGCGCCCTAGCCTGGGGTTTGCTTCCCATTACGACTGCAGCAGGATTTGCATCACATCCTCGAGCGGGGGCCCGATGGTACGTCTTATATCGAGGGTTTCATCGGGTTCATGTCCAAGGGCGCGCAGTGCCGCAAGGCAGCTTGCCAAAATGCCGGGGTGCGAATCGATTAAAGTGCCGTCGAGGTCCAGCAGAACGGAGCAAGTCACGATCCGAAGATAGCGGCCGAAAGCAAGCGAGTAAAACTTCGTTTGGTTTCGTTTCTGCTTCGGGTCTGCAAAGTTGGTTTACACCTACCGTCGATCGATCAAGACGCTGCAATTCTCTCGAGCCGCGGCTTGGCGAGAGCAATATAGTCGCCCATGTCGCAGTTTTGGTTTGCGGCGGCAACACAACTGCCGTCAATTTCTCTGAGTGAGTTCAAGGAATGACCGGGAGCCACGTGGGCCTTGCCCGGGATTCCTCCGTCAGATTTTATCCGCTAGGGTGAGAGGCCAGGAGAGGGGGCTTTGAATGCTCCTGCAACCCCCTTCGCGTGTGCGACTCGCCGCAGCATGCATGGTTCTGACGGCGGCGCTGTCGCCGCCGGCGCCGGCGCGCGCCGAGCCCCCGGGCGGCTCTGCGAGCAACGAGCCTGCGACGACCGCGACGACCGATGCGGCAGCAAACGGTTCGAGTCCGTCGGTCGCCGACATCTGCCGGACGCTGGCGCAGGCGGCGGCCGGCAACGACCTCCCCGAGGAGTTCTTCACCCGCCTGATCTGGCAGGAGAGCCGCTTCGACCCGGCGGCGGTCAGCCCGGCCGGCGCGCAGGGTATCGCGCAGTTCATGCCGCAGACCGCCGCGATGCGCGGGCTCACCAACGCCTTCGAGCCGCTGCAGGCGCTGCGCGAATCGGCGAGCTACCTGCGCGAGCTGCGCACGACCTTCCGCGGCAACCTGGGCCTGGCCGCGGCGGCCTACAATGCCGGTCCCGGCCCGGTCGAGGCCTGGCTCGCCCGGCGCAGCGTCCTTCCGGCCGAGACGCAGGCTTACGTCATGATCGTCACGGGCTATGCCGCGGAGGCCTGGGCTTCGAAATCGCCGCCCCAGTTGGCGGCCTCGGCCGCGCCGTCCGCGACCCCGGAAATGGGCGCGCGCTGCGCCGAGATCGCCAAGTCGATGATCGAGCGGACGCGCGGCCGTCCCGATCTCACCACCAACCCGGCCTGGGGGCCGTGGGGTATCCAGCTTGCCGGCAACTGGACCGAAGCCGGCGTCCTCGCCGGCTACGAGCGGCTGCGCCGCAAGTACAGCGCCGTCCTGGGAGACCGCCTGCCGCTGGTCCTGAACGGCCGGCGGCGTGCGGGCGTGCCGTTCCTCGTCCGGGTCTCCGAAGAGAGCCGGCAGGCTGCGAACGCGCTGTGTGCGAAGTTGATGGCCGCCGGCGGCAACTGCATCGTCCTGCGCAACCCACGCAACTGAGTCTGCCTCCCCATCGCTTGCGATGGGGAGGTGGCCCGCAGGGCCGGAGGGGTCATGGGCAACCGTCCTGACGCGCGGGCACGTTCCCAACGAATCTGGAGAGGCATGACCAAAGACGCTGCCATCCCGAGCCCAGCGCCTGCCCTGCCTGTCCCGAGCATAGCCGAGGGAAGCGAAGTCGAAGGGAGAGACCTTTAGGCAACGGTAAAGGTCGCTCGAGCGCTTATGAGCGCACAGTCATTCATACGTTCCGCCTGCCCGGCAGCGTCGGCTCGTCACTTTTCCCGAATCAACAGCCCGCACGCGACGGCTCAGTCGGTCGGCGTGATATGAGCGTAGCAGTAATCCAATGTGTCGTTATCCACGACGAAGCCGTCGAACCGCCCGTCCTCGTCCGTCATGATAAAGCGCTTGCCATCCACCGATAGGACCCCGATGAACTTCTCGGACACTTTGGCCGACGACAGGACTCCCCAGAAGGTCCGGCCTTCCTGTCGTTCGAAACGGAAGACGAACTTCGAGGTGTGCGTTCGAAGCGTGTCGTCACCCGGGACTGGCACGGTTCCGCTCTGCTGGTGCTTGGTCGGTCCTTCCACGAGATGAGCGCCCTTGGCCGGGATCCACGTTCCCTTCAAGTCCGGCACCTCCTGCGCCATGGCGGCTTGGCCGCCGGTCAACAGGATCACGAGCCCGCCGATCGCACCAAGATGTCTCACGCTCACGCCCTCCTCTTTCGCCTTGAGTGTAACGTCGATGGGGAATGACTGTATAGGACTCGGCGGGGCGCCGACGGAACCTGTCATCTGTTGAGCGTCCGCGGGCCGCTGACAAACGAGTTCCCGCGAACATAGAATCGTAGGAGGCTGTCGGCCGCGCGTGTGATGCCGATCCGCCGGCTCCGTCCGATTTTGCCGGAGACCTGGCCGTCGTCTTCGAGGCACAGCGGACCGTCCCGGCAAAGGTCGATTCCATCCAGCCGGCGGTCGACTCCCAGGGCTGCGCACAGCCGTCCCGGGCCGCGCGCCAGGTCTCGCACCTTTTCGATACCGCGATTGTGCCGCATCAACGTGATGCCGCTCGCGGGCTCGATCGCCCTGATCAGGACGCCTGCGCCGACGCCTGGCCTTTCGCTCGAGACGTTGAGCATAAAGGAGCTCCCATAGGCGAGATAGACATAGGCGTGCCCGCGCTCGAGGAAGAGCGACCGATTGCGCGGGGTCATGCCGCGGTAGGCATGCCCGGCGGGGTCGCCGATGCCATACGCCTCGGTCTCGACGATGCGGCCGCTCACGACGCCTGCGGCCAGCACCCGCCGGACCATCTTGCCGATCAGAAAACGAGCGAGCCGGACGGTATCGATGGGCAGCTCCAACCGATCCAGGACGCGAAGGCGCGTTTCAGCCACGGGCCCTGGCCATCGGCTGGCAATAGACGGGGCATCTCATGTTCGTTCGAGGATGGTCAGGCCACTCATTCGGTCGATCAGATAGAGAAGCCCCCGCGAATCGACGAACACGTCGTTGCTGGACACCCTTTTCGGGGGCGCTGCCGAATGTTCCATGCGCGTCGTTTCCCTCTGAAGGTTCATTTCAAGGAGATATCGACGGCATTCTCGGCTTGGCACACTCTCGGAACAAGAAGCTCACTATTCCCGCCAAAGGGTCCGGTAGACCGGACAGGGCGCGGACCGGATGTCACTTTCGAGTCTGACCCAAAGCGGACAATGCGAACCCACGCTTGAAGTTCTGGCAATTCTTCCTGAGACTTGTAGCCCGAGGTCGATAGCGGGATGAATTTGTGACGTTCGTTGGGGGTTATGGCCGGGAGCGTGCCTTTTGGCCTCGTCATCGGAAGCATGACTAGTATCGCGCGCCACAGGGCGGTGCCGGCGCGGACCGCATGGGGCATCGACGCGCCGGAAAGCAATCAGACCTGCATCGCCAGGTTCGGTGCACGATGACCGCGCGCTCCTCCGGCCGGCCGCCCTCGCTCTGGGGTGGGCTGGCTCTGTCCGCCGCCACAGTCGTTGTCTGCTTGCTCGCCGGCGAGTTTATCACGCGCATCTGGGATCCCGGCGCATCGCTGTGGCACTGGCCTTACTACCCGGTTGAGGCGTCGAAGCCCGCGCCGTGGGAGGCGCAGGTCGCCTACGATCCCACGCTCGGTTGGACTCCGATCCCCGGTTCCTCGGGAACGGAGCTTGGCAAGCCCATCTCCTTCACCGCGGAGGGCACGCGCGAGCAGAACCGCGATCGGCCGCTGGCGACTGGCCCGCTGATTATCGCGTTCGGCGACTCCATGACCGAGGGGTTTGCCGTCGGAAACGACGAGACCTGGCCTGCCAATCTCGAGCGCGTCACCGGCCGCCGCGTGCTCAATGCCGGCGTGCGTGGCTATGGCCTCGACCAGATCGTGCTGCGGGCGGAGCGCATGATCCCCAAGATCAAGCCGTCCACGGTGGTTTTGGCCTTCATAGCCGACGACATCTCGCGCACCGCGCTTTCGGTCCGGGGAGCCAAGGGCAAACCCTATTTCGTCCCCGAAGGCCAGGGCCTCGCGCTGCGCAACGTGCCGGTGCAGGTGGCCGGCCGTTCGTCGCTGATGATGGCGGCCCGGCACATTCTCGGCTACTCGCGCCTGTTCGACCGGATTGTGAACCGTTTGGGGGTGCAGCAATTCTGGTATGGCCAGGAGGTCGGCACGGGTGTCGATCCCTTCATCGTGTCCTGCCGCTTGATGGACCGGTTCTCGGCCTTGGTGAAGCGCGAGCGCGCCAATGCCCTGGTGGTGGCCTTGCCCGAGCAAGGGGTGTTCTTCGATGTCAAGGGCGCCGCCGGGCAACACGAGGCGTTGACGGAAGTGCTTGGCTGCGCGGCCAAGGCGGGTCTGCCCACGCTCGACACCCTCGCGGCATTCGAGAAGGAGAATGTCGGCCGCGACATCGACACCTACTATACGATGATGCACTTCACCGACCGCGGCGGCGCCATCGCCGCACGCTCGATCGCCGCGGCGCTCGCCACCCGTAAAGAATGAAGGTCAACGAAGCATGGCTCGGTGCACGAAGTCCGTCTTCAGGGTTTCGGCTGCAGCGGCGGTTCCGAAGATCTTCGTGAGCGCATCGACAACGAGCCCGTTCTCCATAGCGGATTCGCAGAGGCCCGAGCGACCAGGCTATCCAGAGGAATGGCGCATCTAGGCCGCAGTCGCTGCCCAGTTGCAGCTGCCATCATCGTTGCTCACGGTAAGCCGCTTTGGCCTCGTCGACAGGTCAGCCCTAATCTTGACCCAGTAGCCTCCGGCATAAACATCGGCGGCGACACGGCTCAGGTCGTAGTGAACGCCGCCCGATGTCAGGAGTACGGCGGAGTTGTTCGTGATGGTCAGGGTAACAGGCCGGGTCATGCCAGGGTCCGCCATAATGCAGCCCGATACGCTGTTGGACTGCAAAGAAAGGGTGAAGACCGTCACGGAGTTTGGCTCCATTGCGCCGGCTGCCGCGGGTGCGGATGTACCCTGCGGTTGACTGCAGCCACCGCCCAAGATGGCCACCATCAGCACAAATGTTCTGATCTTTCTCATGCGCTTCCGCCTTTCTTCTGACCGAGCGCTTCTATGACCCCAGGCGTCTCGTATTGCAGCCTTAGGACGAGCGTGTCATGGCCCGGACCGTCTGGCGGGCCAGGTCACTCGCGACTCACCCGGCGCTCCGCCTTTCTGTCCGACGCAGGTCTGCGCCGGAGCACTGTCCGCAGGATGCCGACGAAGAGCAACGCTGCGACTGGCCAATGGAACCAGATCCTGTGCAGGCCGGAGAAAACATTGATCAGAATCAGAAAGCCCGAAATCGTGAGGGCCACCGCAAGGGGGCGAGGCAGGTTCGCCAACCAGTCCGAGACGGAGCGCGTCCACGGGGATGGCGCGTGTCCGTCGCCAATCCGTCGTGCGCCGGCGTCCGACGCTGCAACGGCTTCCGCCTGAGGAGGGGGGCTTTCGTCAGCCGGCAAGCTGCGTCGCCCGACGGCCTGGCCGCCCAAGGTCACGCGATAGCTGGTCACGGGTGCGACGTTCTTCATCGGTTGTTGGCCGAGACAGTCGAAGCCAACGGATAGTTTGTTGTGCACCTGATCGTAGACGGTACTGGAGACCACGATGCCACCGGGCTCGGCGAGTTCCTGCAGCCGCGCCGCGATGTTGACCCCGTCGCCATAGATGTCGGAGTCGTCCACCATCACATCTCCCAGATTGATGCCGATGCGAAACCGCATGCGATCCGCCTGGGGTGGGTCGGGATCCTGGTTGGAAATCTCCTGCTGAATTTCGACCGCGCACTGCACGGCCTCGACGACGCTGGCGAACTCGGCGATCACGGCGTCGCCCCAGGTATTCACGATCCGCCCGTCATGGCGCGCCACCAATCCGGCAATGGCGGTGCGGTAGCGGCGCAGCGTCCCCAACGTTCCCGCTTCGTCTGCTTCCATGAGGCGAGAATATCCGTGCACATCGGCGCACAGGACGGTGGTCAGCCGCCGTTTCACCTTGTCGTCTGTCATCATCGATATGATAGCCTCACCAGCCGCCAGATGCATGAGGCATCGAACCGAGCGCCACCGCCGTTCAAGGGCCGGTCCTGGCCCATACATCCCCGCCGGCGGCGAGAAGTTAGGCGGATCATTCAAAAGGTACTTGAGACAGTCGAATGATTTGCACCAGAAAAGGCGGGCGCTTGCGTGTCTTTCATGCCGAAAGCCCCGGGCCCGCCAAGCAGCCGTTCTACTTCCAGGGCGGCCATCGCGACGTGATAAGGCGTGCTTAGGGGTATGTAGTCGCAGTCCGGTTTGAGGCTTTGATTTAGATATTCATGCCAGGCACCGTCGGCCGTGAAATACTTCTCGCCAATGAACGTTATCCATTGCGCCAGAGCTTCATGGGACGGTCCGTCGCAGCTGGTCCGCGCGCGCGTGACCAGTGCCTTGATGCATTCGGTTACCGGCCAAATACGCTTGCGATTGCTGACGACGTTGCCGCTTGTGTCGACCATATCGTAAATGCCGCCGGCGCCAGGGTCGAGGCCCCAGCGATCAGCCCACGCGATGATCGGAGCACCAGTCGCACGGTATGCGGGCAGGCCTGCGATGTCGGCATACTCGTTCGCCAGCCAGTACCATTCGTATAGATGTCCGGGCTGGATCAGGTTGCCCTCCGCGCCGGCAGGCTGACCGCTCTCGTCGAGGTGCTCGAGAACTTTGCGGCCATCGGGGGTTCGAAGCATCTCCGTGTAAATCGACATTATTTGCGTGCTGCATTTCAGGAATGTGTCGTCTCGGGTGGCATTGTAGGAGGACAGATATGCCTCAAGCAGGTGCATGTGAGGATTTTGCTCCAGACTCCTCCCCCGAATTGCCCAATCCCGCGTCGTCGACGGCGCGAACCACCCTCCGGGCAAGCTGAAGTGACGAAGAACAAGCTCGTTGGTTTTGCCAAGCCAATCCAAGGCGTCCTTGTCTGCGAAAATCGCAAGATAGTGGGCAAGACCAAACATTATGAAGGCATGGCCATACAGATCTTTGGTCGCGTCGTGCGGAGTATTGTCGTCGTTCAGACTGAAATACCATCCGCCGTTTGTTTTATCCCAGAAATGGCTCACCAGGTCCGCGAACAGGCGACGGGCACGATCCTCGAAGAGGGAATCTCTCGTCAGGCGATAAGCCTGCGAGAAAAAGAATAATTGGCGACCCGCAACCATTCCTCGGCGGTATCCAAGTGGGCTGGGTGTCAGATCGGCCTGCAAGCGCTCGACACTCCGGCTGCGAATCGCGTCCCAACCACGTGTCGCGCAAAGCCGCGCCATATCCTTGAATGTATAGGTAACGAACTCTTGTGCGCCGCGGCACTGATCCTGGGTGAAACCCCCACTCATTGATTGACCTTCCGATCTCCGATCCAACGCGACGCGGCAGCCGCCCCTGTAGGCTATCATCAATGCATCGCCATCAATCGGGAATTTTGGACGGGACGTGCCGCCCGCCGCGCGGCTCAACTTCGACAGTTGCCGTCATGCCGGCGACCAGGCGAACGCCATCGGGCACCTCCTTGATGCGGATGCGCACCGGCACGCGCTGCGCCAGACGCACCCAGGTGAAGATCGGGTTGACGATGGCCAGCCCCTGCTGATCGGGCTGGGCATTGGAGACGTTGATGCCGCGCGCGACGCTGCCGACTTCGCCGCGCACGATCTGGCTGTAGCCCATCAGCTTCACGTTCGCCGGGTCGCCGTCGCGGATCGAGGCCAGCTGGGTTTCCT
>Ga0308309_10000946_pt1 | contig 17369 bp, 12 predicted proteins | sample HubBroMetageWFT5_FD_192491 | JGI IMG/M metagenome (GOLD analysis project Ga0308309, IMG submission 192491) | Warmed and freeze-thawed soil microbial communities from the Hubbard Brook experimental Forest, New Hampshire - Hubbard Brook CCASE Soil... | ecosystem: Environmental > Terrestrial >...
CTCGACGATTCAACCGACGAAACCGTCGGCGTGGCGCGGGATCTGGTCGAGCGTTACGCGGCGCTGGGACATCCAGTTCGCTATCTGCATCGCACCAACCGCGAGGGCTTTAAAGCGGGAGCACTGGCGGAAGGAATGAAAACGGCGAAGGGTGAGTTCATCGCGATCTTCGACGCCGACTTCACGCCGCCGGAAGATTTCCTGCTGCGCACGGTGCATCACTTTACCGATCCGAAGATCGGCATGGTGCAGACGCGGTGGACGCACCTCAACCGCCATTATTCCTTTCTGACGGAAGTCGAAGCGATCCTGCTCGACGGACATTTTGTGCTCGAGCACTCCGGCCGCGCGCGCACGGGATTATTTTTCAACTTCAACGGTACGGCCGGAATGTGGCGGCGCACCACGATCGAAGAGGCCGGCGGCTGGCAACACGATACGCTGACCGAAGATACCGATCTTTCCTACCGCGCCCAGCTTAAGGGATGGAAATTTATTTACCTGCAGGATGTGGAGTGTCCGGCGGAACTCCCCGTCGAAATGACGGCGTTCAAGACGCAGCAGGCGCGCTGGGCGAAGGGGCTGATCCAGACGGGAAAAAAGATTCTGCCACGCGTGATGCGCAGCGATGCGCCGCTGCATACCAAGATTGAAGCCTGGTATCACCTTACAGCGAACCTGAGTTATCCGCTGATGATCATGTTGTCGGTGTTGCTGTTGCCCGCAATGATCATCCGCTTCTATCAGGGGTGGTTTCAGATGCTCTACATCGACCTGCCGCTGTTCATGGCTTCGACATTTTCGATTTCGAGTTTCTACCTGGTATCGCAGCGCGAACTTTTTCCGAGGAGCTGGCCGCGGGCGCTCCTGTATTTGCCGTTTCTGATGGCGCTCGGCATCGGCCTCACGATCACGAATACGAAAGCGGTGATCGAGGCGCTCATCGGCAAGCAGAGCGCATTTGCGCGCACGCCGAAATACAGCGTGGTGTCAAAGTTGGACAGAGTCGGAGCCACCAAATACCGCAAGCGGCTGGGATGGGTGCCGTGGCTGGAGTTGGTCATCGGCTCGTATTTCGCGCTGACGGTTTACTACGCCATCGATAACGAAAACTACATCACCGTGCCGTTTCTTCTGTTGTTTGTGGTGGGTTATTGGTATACGGGACTGATGTCGCTGTTGCAGGGACGGTTCGGAGGCGCATCTCTGCGCTCGACGACTCATACCAAGCCGTTTCCAGTGGGCGTTTAGTTTCAATGATGTCGATCTGGTCTTCCCTTGACTGCTCGTTTAGAATCCTGTCGCTGAACTTTCCTTTCTGTTTTCCGCGGTCAACGAATCGTTCACTGGGAGGATGCAATGCTCCTCTGGCGCAAGGTTCTTCCGTTTTCCAGCCTCGTGGTTCTGCTCACAATCGCTCTCAGCTGCGGTTCGGCGCATGACTCCGACGAATATTACGTCTTCGTCTCCGCCAATCTGCAGGTTCCTTACTGGAAGACGGCGGGTGCGGGATTCGCGAAAGCCGCCTCGGACTTCAAAGTTCGCTCAGATTTCGATGGGCCGCAGACCTACGATCCCAAGGCCGAGCGCGACGCTCTGGATCAGGCGGTGCAAAAGAAAGCGACCGGAATTCTGCTGGCAGTCACGGACGCGGCGCTGCTGAAAGACAGCATCGACAAAGCCATCACTGCCGGCGTCCCGGTTGTCACGATGGATTCCGACGCGCCAGCGAGCAAGAGGCTCTTCTTCATCGGAACCAATAGTTATCAGGCAGGATTCACAGGCGGCATGCGTCTGGCGCAGGAACTCAAGGGCAAGGGCAACGTCGTGGCCTTCACCATGCCCGATCAGCCCAACCTGCAGGATCGACTGCGCGGATACAAGGACGCACTGGCCCGTACTCCCGACATCAAGATCACGCGCGTCGTCGACATTCAGGGCGATCCGCGCATCGCGTTCGACACGGCGACCCAGATTGTCGGCAAAGAGCGGGACAAGGTCGACGCCTTCATATGTCTGGAGGCGCAGTCGGGCAAGGAAGTCGCGGGCGTGCTCAGCAGTTATCACGTGAGCGGCAAGGTTGTGATTGCGATGGACACCGATCAGGAAACGCTCGACTGGATTCAGAAGGGCGTGATCGCCGCGACCATCGCGCAGAAGCCTTACACGATGGCGTTCGTCGGTCTGCAGATGCTTGACAACCTCTATCACCACAAGCCGAGGTCGCTCGACACAGACTGGTCCAAAGACAGCTTTGCGCCGATCCCCAGCTTTGTGGATACTGGATCGGGACTGATTGATAAGTCCAACGTGGATGCGTTTGTGCAGGCAGGGAAGAGTCTGGCCGCCGAGTCGAAGTGAAGGCCCCGGTTTTTGGGGCAGCTAGTTCGAGCAAACGCCGATCCAGCGCGCGTAATCCAACGTGGTCCAACCAGATTTCCTGCACTTCAGCTACATGCCAATCGGAGCCTTGATGCGAAAGCGGTGCTTCTGTTCTTCGCCACTTCTTTTCTGTTTGATCCTTATGGTTTCTGTCGCGATGTCTGTCGGCCATGCGCTTGAACGTCAGCCGAACGCCGATTATCACGCGCGGCGTGAGGCGCTGGCGAAAAAAGCGGACGGAGTTGTAGTCCTTTTCGCGCCGCAGGAAGGCCGGGACGAAGTCTACGCCTTTCGTCAGGAAGACAATTTTTACTATCTCTCCGGCCTGACTATTCCGGGCGCCGCGCTGTTGATCGCGCCTGCGGGCGAGGCGCAGGGTGACGCTGCAGCTCGTGCCTACACGGAAGTTCTTTTCCTTCCTCCGCGCAACCTCCGGCGCGAACGCTATACCGGGCCGCAGCTGGGCGCGGATGATCCCGACGCGGCGAAGATGACAGGATTCGATCGCGTCGCGGAAATGGGCGCGCTGCCTGACGAAGTTTCAAAGGCGATGGCGGGCGGGCGCGCGGTTGTCGATACCGATGTCCCTGCGCAAGGTGAAACCTCCGACAACCTGGAAGTGCTGGCGTTCCTGAGGCGCACGAACACAGCCGTGATGTTTCAGGACGCCAAGCCGCTGCTGGCTTCGCTTCGCACCGTGAAGGATGCGGGCGAGGCTGCGCTCATCCGCAAGGCGGTCGATGCGTCCGTGGCCGCGCACGTTGCCGCCTTCAAGGCGGTGAAGCCGAACGTGCATGAATATGAAATCGCGGCGCTCATGGATTACGAATGGGGCCGGCGCGGTTGCGAACGGCCGTCGTACTCGCCCATCGTCGGCTCGGGGCACAACTCAACGGTTCTTCATTACTCGGATAATACCGGTTTGATGCATGGTGGCGACGTGGTCGTGATCGACGCGGCGGCGGAGTATTCCATGTACGCGGCCGACATTACGCGGACATTGCCGGTCAACGGCCACTTCACAGCGCGGCAACGTGAAATTTACGACATCGTTCTCGCCGCGCAGGAAGCCGCGATGGCCGCGTTTCAGTCAGGCAAGACGACCCTGATGGGCGGCGCAGATTCGCTCGACAAAGTTGCGCGGGACTACATCCGGACCCACGGAAGAGATCTGCACGGGCAGTCGCTCGATCAGTATTTCATCCACGGCCTGGGCCATTACATCGGCCTCAATGTGCATGATGTCGGGGACAACAGGGTCCCGCTCCTTCCGGGGATGGCCTTCACCATCGAGCCCGGAATCTATATTCCCGAAGAAAATATCGGCGTCCGCATCGAAGACGATTACTTCGTCGACGCGGATGGAAAGCTGATCAAGCTGAGCGGTGCGCTCCCGTCAAAGGCGGATGATGTGGAGAAGGCGATGGCAGGGAAGTGAGAGGCGGGTTGCTCGGCGAGAGAGTGGGAACCTGCGTGGTGCCTGAGCCTTGGGCGCTGCCTGGGCGGACGAGGGCGCCCGCCCCTACCTGAGTATCGTCCTACCCGGCTTTGGCCTCGTGTTCACCAAGTACGCATTCGTCTTCACGAATCACGTAGCCCCGGACGACCCTTCGGCTTCGCTCAGGGCAGGCCCTCCGGTCTGGGTGATGACTGCTACGAAATATATTCCTTGATGTACTCGTCGTGCGTCCGCGCCAGTTGGTGAACATCGCCGTCGAAGATGACCTTTCCGTCGCGCAGGATCAGAAAGCTCATCGGCACCTCGCAGTACTGGCCGTGCGGCAGCGTCTTTACCTGATTCGTCTTCTTGTCGAACTGGTGCGTGGCCATGGTGAAGGCGTCTTGCAGACGGTGTGTGACCAGAAGCGAGCTGGTCTTGTAGACGTCGCGCTGTTTCATAATCAAGTCGACGATCGTGTTCGAAGTGACCGGATCAAGGCCGCCAGTCGGCGAATCGTAGAGCAGCAATTCAGGATGCGTAATGATGGCACGCGCGATGGCTACGCGTCGTCGCATGCCGCCAGACAATTCGGAAGGGAAGAGTTCGAGCGTGTGCTCGAGTTCGACGAATCGCAACGCTTCGCGCACACGCTTGTCGGTGTCGTCATCGTAAACGCCGTGCTCTTCGATGAGCCGGTAGGCGACGTTCTCGCGCACCGTGAGCGAATCGAAGAGCGCGCTCTCCTGAAATACCATCCCCAGGTGGCCGCGCATGGGGAAGAGCTCCCGCTCCCGCATCTTGGTGACTTCGTTCCCCAGAACGGTGATTCGTCCGGAATCCGGCTGCATCAGCCCAAGTGCGAGCTTGAGAATCGTGCTCTTACCCGAGCCCGCCACGCCGAATAGAGCCTTGGTCTCCCCCTGAGGCAGTCGAAAGGAAACGCCGCGCAAGACGTGATTGTCTTCGAACGCCAGATGCACATCTTCGAAGACGATAACCGGGGCAGAGCGCGGCGGCATTACGCCGGTAGTGCTATCAACGGGCAAAGTCGGAGCGGCCATAAATCAGATACACGTCACTTGTAAGTCAGCACGGAAATCAGAAGCTTGGTGACAAAGAAATCCGCGACCAGGATGAGCACCGACGCGGTCACGACCGCTTGTGTGGTCGCGCGACCCACACCCTGCGTGCCGCCTCGCGCGGTAATTCCGTAATAGCAGCCGACGGTCGCGATGATGAATCCGAACAATGTCGGCTTAAGCAAGCCCATAAACACGTCCTGAAACACCAGTGATTCCCAGGCGGTGGTCCAGTAGGTGCGGGCGTCGAGGCTGAGGAAGAGTTTGGCCACCATCAGGCCGCCGGCAAGCCCGACCAGGTCAGAGATGACACTGAGAAAAAACAGCATGAAGACGGTCGCGGTGACGCGCGGCGTGACCAGCTTCTTCATCGGGTCGGTGCCGAGCGCGCGCATGGCGTCGATCTGCTCAGTGACCACCATGGAGCCGAGTTCGCTGGCCATGCCGGAAGAATTCCGTCCCGCGACCATCAGGCCGGTGAGCACTGGGCCCAGTTCGCGCACCATGGAAGTCGCCACCAGCTCCCCGATCAGGTTGATCGAGCCGAAACGCTGCAGCGTGTTCGCCGTTTGCAGAGCCAGCACGCCGCCGGTAAAAAATCCGGTCAGCACCACGATGGGCAGCGAGCCTACGCCGATCAGGTCGGCCTGCTGCACCATGTCGGCGAAGTAAAACGGCTTGCGGAAAAGATTGGCCACGGATTGCGCGGCCAGCAGGGTGTAATCCTGAACGGACTTGACGTTCTCTTTGACGAACTCAGTGGGCGACTTCAGTTCCATGCGATTCGGCAGCACGGCGACGGTAAGCACCGCGCTTGACCGAAACTATAGCAGAGATGGGGCGTTAGCGATCAGCCGTAAGCGCTCTAGCAGCAACGGCGCGTGGTTGAGGCACGCTCATGTAGGGGGGACGCCCTCGTCCGCCCCGAGCGAAGCGAGTAACGCTGCCCAACCGCCGACGCAACCCCGATCGCCGCGCGACCCCGGACGAGGACGTCCGGGGCTACGTGAGTCGTGACGACGAAGGCCTGTTTTACAGATGGAGATGTTTACAAACTTTTTACAATCCTTGAAACTGTCTTTCCTTTTTTGACTGTATTCTTTACCGATCAGCTTGGGGATCATTTTCTCTTTGTAGGGTTTTATGAAGTCAGGAGAATTGATTCAAAGCTGCGCGCTGGCGGGAGTTCTCCTTTTCCTGCTTCTGGGATTTGCGCCTGCGCAGACGAACCCGCCAGGGTTTGACGATGTTTTCCTGCAGGCGACCGCGGCCCGAGCGCGCGACGACGTCGCCCGTGCCATTGAACTCTACAGTCAAGCGGTGCGAATCAAACCGGAGCGGCCTGACGGCTGGTGGTTCCTCGGTTCTCTGCAGTACGAAGCCGAAGCCTACGCTGCCAGCCGGGACGCATTGACCCACTTCTTAGGCCTCGTTCCTGATGGCGGGCCGGCGTGGGCGTTGCGAGGGCTCTGCGAGTTCGAGACCGGCGAATATCCGCAATCGCTGGCGGACATTCAACAGGGGCTATCGCTGGGAGCAGGCAAACAGCCCCAGGACGAACAGGTTCTCCGTTACCACGAAGCGCTCCTGCTGACGCGCACTGGAGATTTTGAGGGTGCGATGCAGCGGTATGCTTCCCTCGCCCATGGCAAGGTGCCGAACCCGGAGTTCCTGGTAGCGATTGGTCTGGCCGGTCTTCGAGCGCCGCTGTTGCCGAGAGAACTGTCGCCTGAGAAGCGAGATCTATTCCAGTCCTCTGGAAACGCTGCCTACCGCTTCCTCTCGGGGGAGGAAGCGGCCGCGAAGCCGGAGTTTCAGAAGCTGTTTCAGCGCTTCCCCGCAACTGCGAACGTGCACTATCTCTACCGTTCTCTGCTGTATCCCGGGCACCCCGACCACGCGATCGGCGAATTTAATCGGGAGCTGGAGATAGATCCTTCCAATGCCTCCGCTCAACTGATGGTGGCGTGGGATTCGCTCATGCGTAACGATTTTCCCACGGCACTCGCATATGCCGAAAAAGCAGAGTCCGGGATGTCGGCTTCGCCCGCAGCTCAACTTGTACTCGGACGTGCGCTGGTGGAAACCGGGGATCTGAAGGATGGCCTTGGAATGCTGGAGAAGGAGCTGCAGGTTGAGCCGGACAATCTTGAGGTCCACTACGCACTGGCCAGAGCTTATTCCAAGTCCGGCCGCAAAGATGATGCCCGGCGGGAGCGCCTGCTCTGCCTCCAGATGCAGAGCAGCGCGAAGAGCCAGGAGGCGCGCCGCTAGAGTAGTCTTCGGCGTTCTGATCGCGCTCGCCTGCCTGCCGGCCGTCGCGCAGCAGCGCCCAGCCAACTCCGCGGCTGCGTGCGCGCGTTGTCATGCCGCGCAGGCCGCGAGTCAGCCTCAAACTCCGATGGCACGGGCGATCGAACTGCCCGAAGCTAATCCCACACTCAAAACACATCCCAAAATGACCTTCCGCAAGTGGTCTTACTCCTACACCGTTGAAACGGTCGACGGCAAGAGTACGTACTCCGTGACCGACGGCACCAATACGATTTCCGTACCGATTCGATGGGGCTTCGGAACCGGCGGCCAGACCTGGGTTCTGGAGCGGCAAGGCAAAATCTACGACAGCCTCGTGAGTTACTACCCAGGCATCGACGGCCTCGATATCACCATGGGTGAGGAACGGATTACACCTCACACTTTGGAAGAGGCCATGGGACGAGAGCTGAAAAAGAGTGAGACCAGAGCCTGTTTCGGCTGCCACGCGACGAATGCAGTGATCAATCGCAAGCTGTCCCTTGAAACCATGGTGCCGGGGATTACATGCGAGCATTGTCACATCGGATCGAGTGCACATCTGCTGGACGCGCTGCAGGGCCAGTACGATTCCGCGCCGCCGAAGCTTGGGAAACTATCGTCGGAGGATGTTTCGACTTTTTGCGGCCAGTGTCACCGCACCTGGGAGGCAGTGATGCGAGGTCACTTTGTCGGCGAAATTAATGTTCGCTTCCAACCCTACCGCCTGGCCAACAGTAAGTGTTTCGACGGAACCGACCCCCGCATCAGTTGTTTAGCCTGCCACGATCCGCACCAGGATATTGTCCGTCAGGATTCTGCTTACGACTCCAAATGCCTGGCCTGCCACGCCGCTTCAGCGCAACGCTCAGGCAGCACACCGGCAGGAGCGCACCAGTGTCCAGTGGCGAAGGCCGACTGCGCGAGTTGCCACATGCCGAAAGTAAATCTGCCCGGTAGCCATCAGGCGTTCACCGACCACGAGATCCGGGTGGTGAAAGCTGGAGAACCTTACCCCAATTAGGAGCGCGTGGATTCGCGGCAAAGAAATATGGAAAGTCGGTGCCCCATGTCTCGCGGTTCTTGCGAGACGTTGGATTGATGGTGCCGACGGATTAACTAAGATCGTAAGAGTTGCGCTCCGCTCGATAACTGAGAGGCGGAAACTGTCGTCCTAACCCCGCCCCTTTTTCTTGATCTCAATATTCAGCCGGCGGATTTTCTGGTTCAGCGTGGAGAGTGGCACGTGGAAGCGTTCGGCGGCCTCGGTCTGGTTCCAGTTGCAGCGTTCCAGCATGTCCGTGATGACGCGGCCTTCGAAGTCCCCGACAATTTCAAACAGGGAAGCATCCGGTGCGGGATCGTGCATGCTAAACGACGAACTGCGTCCCAGCATGGAATCGGGCAACAGATCGACACTGATCTCGGGTCCGGAGGAGAGCACCACCGCGCGCTCGATCACATTCTCGAGTTCGCGCACATTTCCCGGCCACGAATACGCCATCAGCGGACGCAGCGCCTCAGGCGTGACTCGCGGCGTGGACCGGCTGTTTTCTTCCGCATACTTTTTCAAAAAGAATTCAACCAGCAGCGGGATGTCTTCCTTGCGCTGGCGCAGCGGCGGCAGTTCGATGGTGATCACGTTGAGCCGGTAGAACAAATCCTCGCGGAAGCGGCCCTCGCGCACCATATGCCGCAGGTCGATGTTGGTGGCGGCGATGATGCGCACGTCAACCTGAATTTCCTGAATGCCGCCGAGATGCATAAACCGCCGGTCCTGCAGCACGCGCAAAATCTTGGCCTGGGTTTCAAGGCCCATGGTCGCGATTTCGTCGAGAAACAGCGTGCCTTTGTCGGCGACTTCAAACAGGCCTTTTTTTGATGCGATGGCGCTGGTGAACGCTCCCTTGACGTGGCCGAACAGCGTTGACTCGAGCAGATCGGCAGGCATGGAGCCGGTGTTCACCGGAACAAACGGCCGGTCGCGGCGCGGTGAATTCAGGTGAATCGCCTTCGCGATGACTTCCTTGCCGGTCCCGCTTTCGCCCTGCAACAGCACCGTGGAGCGGCTATTCGCGACCTGCGCGACCAGATCGAAAATCTTCAGCATGGGCTCGCTCTTGCCCATGATGTTTTCGAAGTTGTAGCGCTGCTTGAGTGCGCGCTTAAGCTGTACGTTTTCTTCTTCAGCGCGGCGCCACGACACCGCGGCGCGAATGTCGGCGAGAAGTTTTTCATTGTCCCAAGGCTTCTGGACGAAGTTGGTCGCGCCCGACTGCATCGCGCGCACCGCGTTTTCAACCGTGCCGTACGCGGTGATCATGATGACCGGTAGCCGCGGTTCATGGGAGCGAATCTCGGAGAGAATTTCCAGTCCGTCGCGGCCGGGGAGAGCGAGATCGAGCAGGACCAGGTCAAAAGAATGGTCGCCGATCTGAATCAGGCCATCCTCACCCGTGGCAGCGGTTTGCACGGCATAGCCCTCGAGGGTGAGCAGGGTCTCCAGCGATTCGCGAATCTCGGCCTCGTCGTCGACGATGAGCACCGAGCCGGCCATCGCTCGATTGCCGTTCACTGCGTGCCGCGAAATGACTGCCGCTTCAGACATGTACTGCCTTCCTGCTCAAAGGGAAATCGAGGGCGAACGTGGTTCCCGCGCCGGGGTTGCTCTCAACCCGAATCTTGCCGGCATGTTCCTGAATAATGCCGTAAGTGACGGAGAGGCCGAGGCCGGTGCCGCGATTCTGGCCTTCCTTAGGCGCGGTCTTGGTGGTGAAAAACGGATCGTAGATGCGCTGAATATGTTCGGGAGCGATGCCGGCTCCGGTATCGGAAACCATCACCCGGACCGTCTCCCCGTTGCTGGTGGCCACGTTGAGCTGGCCGCCACCGGGCATGGCGTCCCGCGCATTCAGAAACAGGTTGAGAAAAACCTGCTGCAAGCGGCCGGGATTTCCCTGCACCGGAGACAGCGCCGGAGTGAGCTCGGAATGCACCTGAATCTTTGCCGCACGGAACTGGTGCTCGAGCAAGGCCAGCGTGTCGCCAATCACTTTGTTGATGTCGACGTCGGTGAATTCGGTGCCGCTGGTGCGCGAAAAATTCAGCAGGTTGTTGACGATCTCGGAAGCGCGGAAGGTCTGCCGCGTAATCTTGTCAAGCAAGCCGGATTTTTGCGGATCGCCCTGCAGCTGCTTGGCGAGCATCTGCGTGTAGGAGGAGATCACGGCCAGCGGCGTGTTAACTTCATGCGCCACGCCCGCCGCCAGCAAGCCGATGGAAGACAGTTTGTCGGCCTGCGAGAGCTGGCTTTCCAGCTCGATCCGTTCGGTGATGTCATCCATGATGATGAGCCGGCCGACCACCTCGAATTTGCGCGTGACCAGCGGCGCGATGGCCGCGTTGACGGTGCGCGTCTCGCCCGCCGGAGTCTTCAGCCGGAATTTATAGAGATTGTTGATTCCGGCATTTTGCCGAACCCGGTAAAACTCCTCCATGAACTCCTGCGGAAAGATCATGCCCAGCGGCTGGGTAAGCGTCTGCCAGCGCGGCATGGCGTACATCACTTCCATCTGCGCGTTCCAGCTCTCTACGCGGTCTTCCATGTCGAGCGCGAGCACACCGATGTTGATCGATTCGACGATGTTCTCGTTGAAGTCTTTCAGCCGCTCGTACTCAGCGGCTTTCTGTTGCAGTGACGCGTAGAGGCGTCCGTTCTGAATCGCGATGCCGAGGTAGCCACCGAGGGTTTCGAGTAACTCGACATCTTCGCTCGAGAGAAAATCGCCATTTGTCGTCTTGCCCAGTCCGAGCACGGCGATGGTGTTCTGCTGGGCGCGGCAGGGAATGTAGTAGTTCAGATCGAGGCGGGCGATGGCATCCTGCGAACCCAGCGTCTCGCGCGGCACCTGGTGAGTGTTCTCGAAAAATAAATGACCAGACGGTTGCGGGCGGGGCGCGCTCAGGAAAGTCAGATCGATATTTCCGATGGGACTCATCCCCACGGATTTGGAAAGCGCGAACTGCTCGGCAGCGTCTTCTTCGGCCGTGCGCAGAAAAATTGCGATGCGGTCGACGGCGAGAGTGCGCGACAGCCGGTCCATGACCGAGGCGAGCAGCGCGTTCAAATCTGTTTCCGTTCTCAGCTCTCGTCCGAACTCGATCAGCGTGCGCCGGTAGTCATAGCGCGTGCGATAGAAGAACTGGTCGACCCTCGCCTGAATCCACTTTCGTACCGGATCGAACAACAGGGCCGTGACCACCATAGCCAGAATCAAGCCCAGGGCGCCGCTGGCCGGCTTCTGCGTGTGGACGAACTCGGCCACGCCCGCCACCAAAGCGAAATACAACCCGCCCACCGTCGCCGCGGCGAGCGTGTAGACCACGCCGCGCTTGAAGATCAGGTCGACGTCCATCAGCCGATAGCGGAAGATGGCGTAGCCGAAAGTCAACGGCAGCAGCCCCAGCGACAGCACCGACAAGTTCATCCAGATACCCGGCAGAGAACCCATCAGGTACGGGATCACGTAGAACAACGTGTAAGGAACGATGGCCAGAACGGTGCCGCGCGTGACCCACTTCAGCTGCTGCCGCAGGATCGTAGTGCTCGCCCGGCGATAGCTGTACCAGAGCACACCGGCCGCCAGAATGAACAGCAAGGCACCATAGGCCATTTCCTGCCGGTCCATGTCCCAGCGCAGCACGCCGGTGGCCTGTGCCATGCGCAACGCCAGGATATGCCGCCCCAGCAGCGCAGCTCCGGGCACGTAGGCCAGAATCAGCAGCCAGGGATTGCGGCGAACGAACTCCCGTTTCTCGGGGAAAATTGAAACGAAATGCAGGAACAACGCCGGCTGCAACACCCACGCGACAATGTTGCTCCAGTAGATGGTCCAGTCGAAGTCGCTGAGGTTGCCGACGTAGTGGAACGAGAAGGCGATGAAAGAGACCAGGCAGAAAACGTAAAAGTGCGTGGAACCGGGAGCGGTCCAGCGGCGGAGCAACACATAGACACCGATGCCAAGGTAGATCAGTGCGATCAGTCGGAGGGCGTTGTGCAGAAGCGGGTCAACCGGTTGGAGCAGGACCTTGCAATCAATGGCTACTGACTGGCGGATCACCGAATAGGAAGCGTTGTGCCACACGCCAGTGCCGTAAAGTTGGCGGTCCAGCCCCGGGGTGTTCCTGACTTCCTGCCCGTTGATGGAGACGAGCTGGTCATCCGCTTTGATGCCCGCCTTTGCGCCCTGACCATTGGCGTCGACGCGGTCGGCGACCAGGTGACCACCCCGCTCGACCCACCACACGCCATCATCCGGGACGGCGGACTCGCGTTCTTTCTGGAAATTGAAGCCGGCGAAAACTACCGCGGTCACGGTAAGAAGGAACAACAGGACCGCGACAGAGCGAGCTTGACTTTCCCGATTCATGGCCTTCCGCGGTGGCCCCGAACCCGTGCCGGGTTGGAGAGGCGAGGCAGCGACGACTCGCCGTTCTGTAATGAGCAACTTCGCTGCCATGATCGCTCCCGGTTGGCTGAAGCTAAGTCGCGCAGATAAGGCGACTTCCGGGATTATAGATGCGATTTCGAACGCCGGCTACGTTTTTCGGGAGAATTCTGTGGAATTGCGTAGCGCATTTCCCTTTTGTCTCTGTGAGTTACACGAATCTGGCAAAGTCCTTCTTCCACGGAGAATAACCAGAATTCCAGCTTTCGAAGGGAAAGTACGAATCTTTGGAGCATGAATCGGCGTGATAGCGACGCTGCAGCGCGCGGGAGAAGTTACCAAGCGGAGGAAGAATGAGGGAGGCAAGGCAGCGGCGCCAGCCTTCCGCTGCCCTCCGGGATTCGTATTGTTAATACCTGACCGCTGCGACGAGAGTCTCGGTTCTAGGACGGCCGCGCGGCCGGACCCGGCGGATTCAGGCTGATCCGGATCACGTTGAGCAGTTCGTCGTTGTCGGCAGGTTTCTGGAAGTAGGCGGCCGCGCCAGCCTTCAAGGCCTTCTCTTCGTTGCCCTGCGGATCGCGTGCACTGAGCACGATCACCGGAACCCCGGAGAGGGCGCTGCTCTTCTGCATGCGGTCGAGAACCACGAAACCGTCCCCCGCAGGCAGACCGAGGTCGAGCACAACCAGGTCCGGACGCTCTTTCTGCGCGGTGGCGATCGCTGCGTAGCCGTCGCCTGCGGTTGCAATCTCATAGTCATTAGCGCGCAACCGCAGACGCATTGCCCGCAGCAGGTCCGGATCGTCATCTACCACCAGAATCTTGCGTTTTGCCATTGGATCTACCCTCCTTTTGACTTCATCCTTTGTGTTCGTTTGAACGTTTCCCAGGAGCAATCGCCGGCGAATTGACTACCGGCACCTTAATGAACGTGAGCTGTAAGGCGCTCGTCTCTTCTCATCGCCAGCAGCACCATTTCCGTGATGCGCCCGGCGACTCGCTCGATCTGCGCGGTCAGAGTTTCGCCCGGAACGGCAGGCGAGACGTCGATCGGTGTTGTCGTGATGGTCAGGGTGGCCTTGCTCGAGAAGTCCGCGATCCGCTCCAATTGCTCGCGGATGCGGGTACTCATAATTCCCGAACGCTGCATGTCGGTGGAGGCGACCACAAAGAACGTTTCGGTCGCGGTGGCCGATCCCACGGGCGGCAGCACGAGGTCTTTGTCGAGGTAAACGCAGCGCCGCAGCGTCTCCAGGCAAAGCTGCCAGGTTTCCTTCCAGTTGCCGCGCGGCGGATTGGAAAACGGCTTGAGGCCCACTTCCATCAGCACCAGCGACGGCCGCAGCGCATTCTGGTAGGTGATGACCGGAGTGACCAGCTTCGCCATCGAGTACACCGGCACGGTGAAGGTAAAGGTGCTGCCTTGTCCCGGCTCGCTGGCGACCGAGATATGTCCCTGGTGCATGCGAATCAGTTCGCGGCAGATGAATAGTCCCAGACCGAGGCCGGCGCGATTATCGTCAATCGAATCAGGATCCTGATACAGACGATCGAAGATCATCGCCTTCGCCTCGGGCGAAATGCCGCGACCGGTATCAGTGACCGAGACATAGACCACGCCGGGATCGGTCTCGAGCATGCACGCTTTCACGGTGACGGCGCCATCCGCGGGCGTGAACTTCACGGCGTTATCCATCAGGTTGATGAGGACTTCGAGAATGCGGTCGGGATCGGCAAAGACGAGGGGAATTCTGTGGTCGATTCCGACCTCGAGCCCGACTTGTTTGGTCTGCGCCGTGGGGCGCATCATCGCAACCGCCTGCTCGATCAGAGTTCCCAGGGCAATGCAGCGTGGTTCGACCCGCAACTTCCCGCTCTCGGCGCGGGTGGCTTCGAGCAGGTCGCGAATCATGGCGTGCAGCTGGTTGACGCTGCGCAGCACGGTTTTCAGGTGATCGTTCTGGTCCGGCGCCAGCGGGCCGGCGAGCCCATCGAGCATCAGCGTGACGTACTGATGAATGCAGGTCAGTGGTGTGCGCAATTCATGCGAAACGTGCGACAGGAACTGGTTCTTAAAATCGAGCTGCTGCTTGCGCGCCATTTCCTGCGATCGCACCAGCGCCTGGCGCTCGACCGCGTAACGCATGGCCTGCTCCAGACGCCGGCTGGTGAAGTCGCCCTTGATCAGGTAGTCCTGCACTCCGTGATTCACGGCCTTCATGGCCAGGGCTTCGTCATCCTGTGACGAAAGCACCACTACGGGCACGTTCGGCGCGCGCTCCCGAATCTTGCGGAAGGTGTCGGCCCCGCGGCTGTCGGGCAGATTCAGATCGAGCAGCACCAGCGCCGGGGCTTCCCGATCGAGCGACGCCAGAGCATCGGAGAGCCGGGGCACACAATCGACCTTCAAGCCCGGCTGGCTCTCGAGCAGGCGCAGACGGACCAGATCGACGTCTCCAGGATTGTCTTCAATCAGCAGAATTCGTGTAGCTTGGTCGTTCATTACTCTCCCTTCGCGGTAGTACCGCGTATCCGAACCAGAACTCTTCGATGGCGCGGACCGCCGAGAAAAATCGCTTCAGATCCGCGGGCTTAGTGACATAGCAGTTGGCGCCCGCTTCATAACTGCGGGTAATGTCAGCGACGGATGCGGAACTGCTGAATGCGACTACCGGAATCTGCCGCAACTCGGCGTCGGACTTCATCAGCGACAGCACTTTGTGACCGTTGCGCTCGGCCAGATTCAGATCGAGGAGCACCAGATCCGGTCGAACCGTGGTTCTGTATTTCCCCTGGCGCTGCAGATACTCCAGGGCATGGTTTGCATCCGAGGTGCAGTGCACGTGGCTCTGGTAAACGGTCTCGGCCAGAGACTCGCGGACCAGGGTGATATCGGCGGGGTTATCGTCGACCACGAGGATTTCGGGCGACTGGTTCATGATTCTTGCGCCTCCTGCGCGGGCAGGGTGAAGTTGAAAGTGGAGCCGGACCCGAGCTGCGAGTCGACCCAAATCGTTCCGCCGTAAGTCTCGACCACCTTTCTGCAGATGGCGAGGCCCACGCCGTTACCGGGATACTCCGCGCGGGTGTGCAGGCGTTGAAAGACCCCAAAAATAGTCTCGTGCGATTCGCGGGCGATGCCGATGCCGTTGTCGATGATGCTGAACTGCCAGAGCGGCCCGGCGGGCACTGCTTTGATCGAAACGTTCGGAGCTTCCTGGCCGTGGAACTTGATCGCGTTCGATACCAGGTTCTGAAACAGTTGCCAGAGGTTTGCGCGGTTTGTCCGGATGACCGGAAGCTTGGCGCACTGCACGACCGCATTGCTTTCGCGGATGGCGGGCTCGAGGTCGCGAAGAACTTCGGCCATGACCACGTTGCCGTCGACTGCCTGATGGGGCTGATTCCCGGAGTTCACCCGCGACAGCGCCAGCAAGTCCTGAACCAGAGCCTGCATGCGCAGGGCTCCGTCGGCGGCGTAATCGATGTACTGGTCGGCGCTTTTATCCAGTTTGCCGCGGTAGCGCTCGGCCAGGAGCTGGGTGTAGGTCGCGACCATGCGCAGCGGTTCGCGCAAATCGTGAGACGCAATGGAGGCGAACTGCTCCAACTCACGGTTCGAACGAGCCAACTCCTCAAGCTGGCGAGCCATCTGCGCCTCAGCATGAGGATGCGATTCAGCGGGGCCAATTTTCTTGGCGGCCAGCCATTCGTGCAGCTTCTCGGGACTATGCCGGGGATCGCCAGGCAAAGTTTGGCCGTCGTAATCCATCTCCCAGACCATCGGGTCCTGGCCAGCTCCTTTTTCTTCGAGGAGCAGCAGACGAAGTTTGTTCTCGGGCTTGCTGGCTGCTACGGTGGCCATGACCTCCCCTGTGTTCTTGGTGCGTTGTTGGAATGTTGGCGCGTGACGAAGGTTCTCTTGGAAGACGGTGACGCGTTCTTGCATGTATAGCGTCCATCGGCGGGGCTGCTGGCAGCTTTAGGTTGGCGGGCACGCGAAGGTCGGGCTGATGACTGTGTACCGCCGGGCATGTCCAAGCGAGGAAGAAATTAATTTCGGCTCATCTAGCCCCGGACGTCCCCGTCCGGGGTTGCGCGCGAAGCGCGCAATCGGCAGCGTATGCGAACCCGCAGGTCCACGGCACAGCAAACCGTCACACGCGGAGCCTAGCTCCGCGGGGCGGACCCTTCGACTTCGCTCAGGGTAAGCTGCGTCCGCCCCTACATTAGCTGTGTCTTACCCGGCCTTGCGTTCGTCCCGAGGAGTTTCAGGCTCATCATCCCAGTCAAACGAAAGCGCGCGGGCGGTCGTCTCGATGGGCTCGATTTCCGGGATGTCCTCGGCAACCGAAGCGCCGAGTTCTGCGAACTTGCGCGCCGAAACCAGCACGCGGCTTTCCAGCGATCCAACCGCCTTGTTATAGGAGTCCACCGCGCGATCGAGATTTGCACCGACCGAAGTGATGTGCCCCGCTAGCAGCCGGAGGCGTTCGTGCAGCTCTTTGCCGAGCAGGCTGATCTCGTGCGCGTTGCGCGCCAGTTTTTCCTGATTCCATCCGTAGGCGACGGCCTTCAGCAGAGCGATCAACGTTGTCGGCGACGCCGGAATGACTTTGTTCAGCACTCCATGCTCGATCAGCCCCGGATCCTGCTCCAGCGCCGCGCTGAAGAATGTTTCGCCGGGAAGAAACATCACCACGAACTCCGGTGTGGCCTCAAACT
>Ga0308309_10000947_pt1 | contig 17358 bp, 10 predicted proteins | sample HubBroMetageWFT5_FD_192491 | JGI IMG/M metagenome (GOLD analysis project Ga0308309, IMG submission 192491) | Warmed and freeze-thawed soil microbial communities from the Hubbard Brook experimental Forest, New Hampshire - Hubbard Brook CCASE Soil... | ecosystem: Environmental > Terrestrial >...
CAGTACGATAACACTCCGCGAATTCTGAAAGGAGTCTTTGCCCATGCCCATTAAGAGAATTCGTGCCTGCGCGAATTGCGACACATCCACGATTGTGTGGCAAACCGACAAGCCGATCCCAGGTTGCAGAGGATTCGCGCTCGAGCGACAAGTCAAGGGCCAGGCTTCCACGTCCATAGTCCCAACTTGGGTGGGTTTCAAAGGCCAAACGCATAAGCCGGGCGAGAGCAAACCGAGTACGGTTTGGCCTATCCAGCGATACATCTGGTCTGACTTCCTTGTCCAATCCGGACAGACGGTTCGCTACCGAGCGATACCCATGGTCGGACCCGCTACGAACCTGCAGAAGGCAGCAGCTGATCTATGGAGCGGATGGACCGATTGGGTAACCGTTGCGACTGGACAGACGAAAGGCTTTGCGGCCTACTTCAACCGTGGAATCGTTCCTGCGCAATGGCTGGCGAGCCAAAATCCAAACAAGAAATCACTTCAGAAGAATATCAATACGCCCGGCGACAAAAATCGCAATTTCCTCAGTGGCGTTTTACGCCCGGCATTGCTGGGGTTGCTTGGGCAAGCCAAGAAGGACGGTGTGGAGATCTACGCTTCGCTCTACGAACTCAATGATCCAGAACTGATTGCCGCGCTCAAGGCAATCGGAGGGAAATGTAATCTGATTCTAGGATCGGGCGCCTACAAGCCTGGGGTTCCGGATGAAAACGCGGCCGTCCGCAAAGATTTGCAACTCAATAGCAGCATAAATGTCCACGATCGCTTGGTTAAGAGTCCTCACTTTGCTCACAACAAGTTTGTTGTCTTTTGCGATAAACAGCAGCAACCCTCGACCCTATGGACCGGCAGTACGAATTGGACTGTGACCGGGCTGTGCACTCAGGTCAACAACGGAATCGTAGTTGGAAGTCCCAAACTGGCTTTGGCCTACCGCAAGCGTTGGGACGAGTTGAAGGACGCAGGCGCTGCCTACCCGGCTTCACTGGCGCAGGACGGATCGACGCCAGCAAAGGTGACACTGGGGAATGCGGATATGACCGCGTGGAATGCTCCCGTTTTGAAACTAGTTGATCTGGCGGACGCGACGCAAAGAATCAACGCTGCGAAGGAAGGCGTTCTTTTCTTGATGTTCAATCCCGGACCGCGCAACACATTGCTGAATGCGATCCTGGCTCTCGATCCGGACAGATTGTTTATTCACGGCGTCGTGAACCAGGACCCTGGAGGGAAGAAGGCACCGCTCATCAAGATCACCCAGAAAGGCACGCAACTCCCTCCCAAGCCTCTTTCCGCCATCCTGCCGGCCGCATTGAAAAACCCGGGAAATTGGTTCGCCAAGCAGTTTACCTACAACATGGTGATGATCCACAGCAAGGTGGTAGTGGTTGACCCCTTTGGGAAGAATCCGGTGGTCATGACCGGGTCTCACAATCTTGGTCCCAAGGCCAGCGGCAAGAACGATGACAATCTTTTGATTGTCGAAGGAGCCGATGGCCTGGCCAGCGAATACGCTCTGAACATCCTGGGGGTGTTCAGTCACTATAAATGGCTTTACAACTTGTCGATCAAGAATGCGAAAGGTCCGAAGATCGGCAGTAAGTCTTCGCCACAGTACGATGGAAATTTTGATGACGACACGTGGCAGGATCGGTATACAGGCGGTGTAAACCTCCGTGAAATTGAGTTTTGGTTGGCCACCTAGGACTCTTGAAGATAATGGGTTCTGGAAATGAACTTGAAGCAGGCTGTCTCCGCGAACAAGGTGTGGAAGAGCGCGCGGTTGGTCTGAAAGACGACCCGGAGTTCAAGGCCCTCGTTCAAAAGTAGTTTCGGAGGCGAGCGTAGCTGGCTGGAGACATTTCGACTTAGAAGAACGCCTCTGCTCGACTTTGAGGAGAAGAACCTCGGAGCAGCTTCGTGGTAGTTCGGAAAGAAAACCAAGATTCATGAAAACGCACGATCACAAGGTTGGCGAGCGGTCATTCACTCGGCAATTGACAATAAAAATACGCCGACACATAATCTTAGCCCTCGTCCCCCGGGCCGTTTGCCACTTTAGTGCAACACAAGGTGAAACGCCATGACAACGCCGCAGGCTTTGTATCCCTCGCCGTCGACTTACACCGGGCCGATCTCCTATGCGAACAGCCTCTCTTTCCTGGACATCTCTGGCGGGGGAAACTGGGCGTTGCTGATCTTCGACAGGCCCTTTACCGGGACTTTCAATTTTCAGCTCGCCCAGCAAACCGCAAATTCCATGAAACAACACTATGTTCAGGGCGCCCAGGCCACTCTCTGGGGGATTTTGATCGATCAGCTCATTAACGGCCAAAACACGCGGGTATTGCACCTCATCTAGAATCCGATGCGAACCATACTGCTTTCGTCGTTACTGCTTCTGTTCGTGACCGCAACGGCTCGCGCTCAGAATGATACGAACTCTGCGCCGAAGCCTGTGTGCAAACCAGATACCCCTACACCTCTTGCGTGCCAGCCTGACAAAAGTAACCCGTCAACACCTCTTAGTACTCGCGGCATTCTTGTAAGCCCGCCGAAGGTGTACGACGACTATTATCTCCAGACTTTGCTCGCAAATCTTCAGAACAGCTTGCGGTCGCTGAACGCGCTAGATCAGACCACGCTTCTCGCCCACGTTGGCAACGTGCAGGGGGCCGACCTTCGGCAGTCGAGCGTGGCCATCCAGGGTTCCGGACCCTCTACACCAAGTACCTCAACCTTCTCCCTTGCCCCGGGAGTTCAGCCGTATGCCCCCGTCACGGGCTCTCCCACCTCCACTACGCCCGGAACAACCACGGCCAACGCATCGACGGCTCCCACCGCGCCGACACCGACCGCGCCGGCACTCACAATGCCCACCAACATAACAATGGGGTCTCTCGACACGTTGAACGAGGAGATGCAACTGGCATCCGAAATCACGAATTTGCAATTGCTGCTGGGTGGCGCGGTCAGTGATCGTCTGCAAAAAGGCGGAGGAACGAAGACTACTTTCACATTAGGATTTCCAATTACGATTGAGCCTCCCAGTTTCAGTGACGAAAATGACGAAAAACACAAGAATCAAGTCGCAGAAGTTGAAGTCAGCGTCTGCGCACCTACCGACGGCCAGGTTGATCCACCGTCCATCGTGACTTTGCTGCCGCGCGAGCGGACCTACGACGTAGCGGGTCTGGTTGACAAATCATTTCTCGGAAGCTTGAGCGGCGTAGTAGGGGGAGTATTCAGTATCGGCGGGAGCTGGTTCTGGAGCCATCAGACCTTCTACCTGGTTCAACAACAGCAGACTGTTGCTATGCAGCGTGCTTCGCGATCAGGGGCCGATTTTAACGGTCGGTGCCAGGCGAATTCCTCCGCAACAACTTTTGCCTGGCAATTCAGACCCGTGTTGGGTCAGGCTTACGTTCGAACGGGAACAACGGAAACCTTCGTACAGCTCGCGATCCCCTCAATTTCCGCACTTGCACCACAGAGCAAAAAAACAATTGCCGTCGCCTGCGTCCGCATCGGTTGGCGGGAAACTCGCGACAAATTGAACCGCGTTTCCGATACGCTGCAAGACGAAAGGCTATCCTGTTTCGATGTGCCCGTTCTTTCAACCGCTCCGGCAATAAGCACGGTCGCCGTTACCGACATCGGCGGTGGCGTAGTTTCAGTCATGGTGTCTGGCGACTTTCTCCCGGGCGTCGCTGTTCGAATTGGGCGAACCGTTCTAAGCCCGACGATCGGCGCCAACAACAATTCGTTTGTCTTCACCGCGCCAGCTCAAGATCTCCTGTCCAGCGGCGCGTTTGCGGTAGGCAGCAACGGCGAAGAAGTGCCGATCGTGAGCCCGTCGGATAAATCACCGACATCGCTTGCCATTGCCGCCCCCGTCGATGTCTCGCCCTTTTCCGATTCACAGTCTCTCGTTCGGATCAAATTCACGCGCCCCGACAGCGATTTCATTCCGAACCAGAAACCCATGGCCGACGTGCGTGGACAGGATCCATATGTTGTGACGCTCGGTGACAAAATATTTGGTTTGCGCAACGCTCCATTCCTGTCCCAGACCGAGCCCCCTGTGCCCCCTCCTCAGTTGAACGAGATTGTTTTGCTCGTTCCAACAGAGGTTGTTCGCGCCGCTCCTCAAATCGGACTCCAACGAATCCTACTGGACCCGACCCACTTTGCTGATTACCGGGAGATTCCATCGGGTACTTTTGCCAGACCGGACTTCGCTGTTTCGAAAGCAAGTCTACTGTCGACCGGTCCCCCACTCACTTTGTCTCTCGTCGGCAACGGACTCGATCACGCAAAATTGGTCTATCCCACACAATGCACCTCCTGTACGTTGACGGCTTATGGCTCCACCCTCGCGACCATCACGATTCAAAAAGATCCTGCCAAGCCCAACGATCCCGATCCTGCTAAAGATCTCAAGCAAATAATCGTTTGCAAAAACGCGACTTCCGCCACCGGATGCGATGCGCAGATACCGCCTGTTGTGCTTGATATTCCCAAAGCGGACGCCCAGAAGCCCACTCTCGAGAAACACGACCCTGTACCTCCTCATACGAAACAACTCGTGGTCAACGGCCTACAGCTCGACCAAGTCGTCTCTCTTCAGCATGGCAAGGTGCCCCTCAATTTTCGACTTTCGCTCGATAAGAAGCCTGCTCTTATCATCGACCTCCCCGACTCGATTTCAAATGCGGAAGGAGTGTATTCAATCGAGGTCACTTTTGCCGACAAGACGGCATCCGTCTATTCGCTGACCGTTCAGTCAAAGAAAGCCGGAACCTAGAGCCCACATTGGCGGCACGAAACCGTGCGGAGATAACTCGTTTGAGGATACTGCGCAAACTGCCACAACTCGTTTTCGCGCTTACGATTCTCTGCGCTCCAGCCGGAGCGCAAGGCGTGACGGTCGAAGTTCAACCCCCGTCGATCGCCCTGTCACAGTCGTATGCAGACGTTCAGGCGCGCATCATATTGAAGAACTCTGCTTCGAAGGCTATCGAAAGTTTGACAATTTCGTGTCTCAGCAATGACGGCCCGACTGTCAAATTCGGAAAGCCCTCTTCATCACGGGTGGAACCCGGAAGCGATTCCGAGTGGTCCATCACCGTGGAAAATCTGGCGACGGCACGCATCCCGGCGACGATTTTGTTTGACGTAAGTTACCGCGTCTCGGCAACGCCGGCGAACACCGGTCCACAGCACGCCTTTGCCTCATTGGCTATTGCTTCCCAGACCGACGGAACTTCGAAGCCGATAGAAGCTTCAATCGAAGGCAATTTCGACGCCGTGTCCGAGCAGAGACCTGCAACGGGATACATCGTTGTGGCAAACAATCTGAACGTGACCGTCAAGGTCACGACCACTCTCAGCGGAAACCCCGGCGCATTCAAAATAGGTTCGGTCGACCAATTTGACGTGCCTGCGCACTCCACGGTAGCGAAGAGCGTTACGGTCGGCGTGGAAACCGCGGTTACACCCGGCGTTTACCCCATCGTCTTTGACCTGTCGGCCAAATGGACTTGGGCCGGCCGAAATGAGGAGAGGCATATCGAACTGAGCAAGCAGGCCACGGCCGGAGTGTTTTTCGAGTCCGAGGTTCTTAAAGCTCTCGGAGTTCCTTCTTTTCTGGTATTGCCCGGCTGTCTGATGGTCTTCACCTTCCAATTGCTAGTCATGTTCGGTGCGTTCGGCATCAAAAACGAATCCGGCGTGCCTCAATCGGCGATCTCCGCGCTGACCGTGACCACACCGGGTTTCTGGATCGCAGCAATTACGTTTTCAGGGCTGTTTGAGATTTTCTATAGCTGGGCGACAGATCGCAACCTCTTGCTCCGATACGGTGGTTCTGACCTTTTGCGGGTTTGGCTCTGGAGCATAGTGGCCGGGGCGACTGCCTGTATCGCATATGGATTAATTCGAAAGAAGTGGCGCGCGGACCATGTCTTCAAAACTCAAGATGATCCCGTCACCGTACTTGAAAAACTGTCCAGAAACGATCAGGGAATTTTCTTGCCCGAAGTCCGCTTTAAAATATCGAACCTTGAGACGAGCGGACTGCTCCTTGAACCTCTGGAAGATGGCCAGTCGCTGATTTGGATTGCCCCTCCGATCAAAGTCACGTGGGGCTCCTCGCCGTCCGCGCTTGAGGCTCAACGGGCCTTTGAGACAAGTCTGAACTCAAGGCGAAGTGCTCAGGAAATTGCCACCAAAATTCGCGAGGGCCTGGGTGCCCAGCCGCCACAAATCACACAGGTTCGGTGGAACACGTTAGGGTTCGTCGCGAATCCCCTGCATCTTAAGGTCGATTTGATTTCAGAGTACAAGGCTCGTGCGTTAATTGTGCGTTGAACGGAAAGCGCAGACAGGCCCAGAAGGTTAACGGTGTGTAGACTGCAGCCAGGACGGATCCGGAGACCCGTCCTGGCTTTGCTCGATTGAGCGGCAGTGTCGTCCACTGCAAGTCAATCTGATAGTACTGCAGAGAGGATTGCCAATCAATGCCAACACCTGCGGAGATCAAAATAAAGAAACTGAGACTCAGCTTCATCCATGTGGAATGCTTGGCCGCGCCCCTGCGCACTTGGCCTTCGCCAGAAATCCCAATGCCATTCCTATTGAGTGGCCCGCTATTTCAAGCGCAGATGAATCACGCCCTGAACGAGGTAGAGCCCTACTCTATTCCATGGATCAAGGGTGAAGGACGACGTTTTTGGATCCGTTATATTCAGAAAAACTCGCCAACGACGAAGGACTACTGGCAGGCGTTGGTGCCGCTGGGCTACCAGTCGGAAGTTTCCCCGATCCCTGTATGGACTGATGGAACAGTCTCGATGCGCGCGTTCCTGTACCCGTGGGGCATCGCTTCGGTCGTCGATTGCGTGATGAACTGTGCAGCCGAACTTAAGGACGCTGTTCGCCTCGCACATACTATCCGACGAACGGCAATGTTTCGCGTCGACGCGGGAACGGGTACCCGGGATATTTCGCTCGAATCATTAAATGATTTGGGTATGGACCGGGTTCGGGGAGCCGCCTATGGACCGGCGACAGAAAAGGGGCAGTCCGGGGATCCGTTTTCCGTTGTAACTGTTCTGGATGCGGACGGAGGAGACGAGACGCAGGTCGTCGAAGAGGGCGGACCTGTTCACAGATTCCTCGAAGGCCTGGTCGGGTGGGACAGTAAATGGGAGACCTTGGTACTCGATCCGCTGAAGGATTCCACCGTCAAGATCAAGAAATCGCCTCCAGGCCATCTGCTTTATGCCGGCGGCCGTGGGAGAGTCGTCTGGTTTCCGGGACATTTTCTGAGTAAGGACGGAGCAAGCCCGCACACTCTGTGGTGTTACCACCAGAACCTGATGATGGGCTCTCTCCAAGTCGAAAGTCTGGGCCAAATCGCAAAAGACGCGGCCTCCGCTCTTGATGAAGACCAGACACTCGACGAATTTCCGGTCGCATACGGCGACTGCGTGCAGTTTACTGCCGGGATTCTGGGCCGAGTGAATGGCGGCAAAAATACGTATCGCTCCAACAGTCTGCGTCGGCAAGTTCAAGACTCATTTAAGGACGAAGTCAACGCGATTCGAAAGAAGTCAAGGCCACCGATGCTGGAGTTGAGCCCGTAGTCGCGGAGGTTCGATCGGGCCGCCGGTTCCTAGAACTCGCCTGACTGGGGTTTCGACCTCTTGGTTCGATCTTCTGAACTGTTCGCTCGAGAGATAGTTGATTACAGGGCCGTATTCGAAGACATACGGCGTTTTGGAGTGGGCTAAACGCGATTCGCCGCGACTCGATACACGACGGGAGTTCTCGATGGAACACGACACCGGCACACACTTGGGAATGGCCAAACCAAAAGTTGATTGTTCCGCTGATCCGATTAAATCCCTGGTCGAAATGTTTGTCGGTCTGGTTCAACGGGGCCGAATTAACAAAGGTCAGTGCCCGGCACAACGTCCTGTTTTTCTCAAGCCCCACGGCGTAGCTCGGGGAATCTTTCGCGTCCGGCCTGAGCTTCCGAAGGAGCTCAAAGTCGGAGTGTTTTCTGGCGTCGAGTACCCCGCTTGGTTGCGATTTTCCTCGGACACGCTCCCGACCCTTCCCGATTACAAGACAACCCTGGGTCTGGGAATCAAGTTGTTCGGAGTGTCCGGTCCGAAGATCTTCGGAGCGCCATCGGACACGACGTTTGATTTTATTCTCCAGAATTCCGATATCTTCTTCGTAGACACGGCAGCTGATATGTGTGCGTTCACGAAGGCAGGTGTTGTCGATGGGGACTACGCACCCTACCTCGCGGCTCATCCCGACACCAAGCGAATCCTCGATGAAATGGCTAAATCTGTCAGGAGTGTTCTCGCTAGTCCTTACTGGAGCGGAGTCCCTTTTGCATTTGGCGTCGAACGTTACGTCAAATACAAGCTGGAACCCACGCTCGAAGCAATGCCCGACGGAGACGTTCCGACGGATCCCGGTTACCTGGGCGCCGACCTAGAGCGCCGACTCAAAGCTGGAGCCGCGGCGTTTCGCTTCTATGTTCAGTTCCGTGTCGATCCCGCCATGCCGCTCGACCAGGCGACCGTCCGCTGGCTGGAGGCAAAAAGCGAGTTTGTCCACGTCGCCGACCTTATGCTTCCGCCGCAAGACGTGACAGCCCGCGGGCAGCAAGAGTATGGAGAGAATCTTTCGTACAACATTTGGCGCGTGACCGAGGAACACAGGCCGCAGGGTTCCATCGCTGAGGCGCGTCGAGTCGTTTACGCGGCTGCGGCAGAGCTTCGCCGCGACGTGAATGGAATTCCGGTTGGTGAGCCTGACCATCCGAGACAACAGACGGAAACCCCTCAGTGTTTTGACTCAACGATCTTGCGCGCCTCAATTCATCCAGCTATCGGCGTCGCGCGCATCGGTGACAGCGCAGGCGAATTCTATGTCTGTCCCGAAGTCACTGTCCCTCAACCCGAGGTTCCAGGATTCTATCGAGATTCTCAAGGCGCACTTAAACGCGGCGCCGCTCGGTTCCGATTGTTCGGGTTCAATGCAGCCGGACAGGTTGTTCGCGAAATCACGCCAGACAACGCGGACATACAGTGGACTGTGCACCTCGCGAACAAAAAGGCGCAGTGGTACCAATTTCAAGCTGCCATGGACCTTCCCGAGGCCGCCGCACTTTCGGTTCCGCGCCGGAATGCGGATGTTACGGGTCTCGACAGGCAGGAACTCGCCATAAATCCCGGTCCCCGCAGCATTTCGGGAAAATCCGTCAGCGGCGGCAAGACGCACATTTTCGACACGGGTACGTTCAAGGGGGTGTCGGTCGCGTTGGGAGAAATTCAGACCGATGCCGCAGGAAGACTGTTGGTTCTCGGAGGCCATGGCAAATCAGCTTCACCCTCCGGCGCCCCGATTTTCAATCCTTCCGACCCTAACAGCTTCAACAACGCCGACGACTGGTTCGACGACACTTCCGACGGTCCTGTCACCGCCACAGTATCCATCAACGGCAAACCGATACCGGTCGATCCGGCATGGGTAGTCGTCGCACCACCCAATTTCGGCCCTCATATCGTTGGTTGGCGAACGCTTTTCGATCTGCTCGAAGATGTCTACGTTCAATGCGGCTGGTTTCAAATGCCTGAAACGCTGTCGTTTGTAAAAGACATCCTTCCCATCCTCCGTAGACTTTCCAACCTGCAATGGGTGAACAAGGGTTTTGCCGCGATCTTTGGCAAGAACTGTCCCATGGATTTTGACAACGACGAACTCATCGCGAAACTCGCTTTCTCGAAACAGTCGCGAACGGATCCTGATCCGTACGGCGAGCTGCGCCAGGCGATTTTCAATTGCTTCCGACTCTGCGATACCAGTGTCAACGAACCGCGCATCTGGCCCTGGATCTATGGCGATGCCTTCGGGTCATTTGCGAGTGCTTCTCCCAAGAACAATCTTGGACTCTCTTCGGTGAAAGAAGTTCTCCTGAAGCGCTGGGCCGAAGGTCAGTTCGTAAACGATTGGAATCCGAGCGTACCCCCAGCCCAGTCGACTGACCAGATGGCTCTCGCGGATCAACCCGGCATGCTGGATCGTGCATCGCTACAATTCTGTCTGGCGGACGCATTCCATCCCGGCTGCGAAATGACTTGGCCGATGCGCCATGCCAGCGTTTACGAGAAACCTTTTCGACTTCGTCACCGGCCAGCCGCACAATCCGAACCTGACTACGGCAACAAACTCACTCCGCAAATAGCGCTGCAGCCGGGCGGCCCTATTGCATTTCATGGGCCCGGCGACGTAACTCGGTGGATGGCTTTACCCTGGCAGGGAGATACGGCGTTCTGCAGATCGGGTTACGAACCGGAGTACGATCCCTACCTCCCGACATTCTGGCCGGCGCGGGTTCCCAACCAGGTTCTGACCGAAGAAGACTACGAAATGGTGATGGATACCAGCTTGCCCCGTGAACAACGTATTGCGGCGTTCCATTGTCGTTTTTCTTGGCTTCGGACTCTCAAAGGTTCAGCGCCCGAGGCGATGATGCAAATGGTCGCTCACTTTGGTTCTTTGGGAGTGGTCGAATCACGTCCAGGCCCGAAGGGCGATCCTGATTTTCCCGAATTGATGTTTGTAGAGTCCCTCGCGGGAAGTAAGTTGAAGGCTTCGTCGGTCGAAGCAGCACGCCTCGCTAGAGCGCTTCCCGCGCCGCCGTCACGCGTACTCCGCGCCGGCTGGGAAAGTGAAGAACAGTTTGAGGATTTCCGAAGAATTCGGGTGCGGCCTCGATAATGTTGATGTGGGACGTGGTTGTCGTGGGAGGCGGACCTGCCGGATCGGTCGCAGGATGTTTTCTGGCGCGAGCCGGTCATCGCGTACTCGTCTTGGACTCATCCTTTCGGGCTCGCTGGAAAGTTGGAGAGTCTCTCCCCGGAGCGGCCTGTAGGCTTCTCCGTTCACTTCGCATTCCCGTACTAGACGATCAAAGTCCGCACACCAGAATCGGCGGTAATCTGTCGTCGTGGAACACTGAAGATTTGGTTTCAACCGATTTCATTCGTGATCCCGACGGGTGCGGTTGGCGTCTTGACCGGGTCCACTTCGATTCTTCTTTGCGCACCACTGCGTCGGTCGCCGGAGCGCTGTTCCAGTCGGCAAGCCCGGATGCGATTGCCCGTATCGACAGTTCGTGGCGAATCTCCCTCCGCGGTGGCGAAACAATCGCAGCGCGCTGGCTCATCGACGCATCGGGTCGCCGTTCAGCCGTTGCTCGAAAGCTTGGAGCAAGGCGTTTCCTCGACACGCATTCTACCGCAGTGTACGGTCTTGGCCGCTTCAGGAGAGGAATTCAATTTGATCGCACTTTGATCGAAGCCGTGCCGAAAGGTTGGTGGTATGCCGGTCTACTGCCGTCCGGTACGCTCAGTGTCGGACTACATACGCACCCGAAGGAAGCTGCGGTCGTCTCGAGAAACACGACCGCTTGGCTACGCCTTTTTGCCGAAACCCGACACGTCGCTCGTATTTTTAGGGATGCTGCCTTTGAGCCCTATTTTTACGTCTTTGATGCTTCGGGGAGTCGCCTGAATCAGTTCGCAGGCGAAGGATGGGCCGCCTGCGGGGATGCCGCGTTTGCGCCGGATCCACTCTCGTCACAAGGACTTCTCGGCGCTATTTATGGAGGACTGATGGCCGCGCGGGCAGTAGATTCAGCCCTTCGGGGAGCCAGCGCGGCGCTTGAGAATTACATCGCGCAAATTGAGCGCACCTGGTGCATCTATTCGAAACGCGTCAAAGAACTTTATCGCAGCCAAACTTGCTGGCCTTCAGAACTGTTTTGGTCCGATGCGACCCGCACCACCGATGCGATCAGGAGGTCAGAAAGCTAAATCCTCTTGCCTCCTTTGTAACGAATGGTCAAACGTACTCAACTCTTACGCCGACTTTCTCTGTATGTGCCTAGAGCTGTTGCCTCCCTCCATTCAGGCCGCACAGAGAAAGCACTTTTAAATTGGACGTCCATTATTTCCGTCTAACTATCGCAAGTCTTCCTGAACGGCCGGGGGAATGCTAGGTCCTGCTTCGCCGGGGAGCGTTGCTGAAATCCGGAACAGATTATCACAAGCGTTTGTCACTACCGATCTGATGGCACAGTTTCGGACTCCTCCTCGGGAGCGCTTCTCGCCCACCACCATCCCTCTGCCGCTTCGAGCCGGCGAATCACTTTGTCTTTGTCGTCCACGAGGGAAGGAGGGCTTGGCTTCAAAGGATCGATCCGATCCGCTTGCCGTTCCGCCCATTTAACCCTTTCCAATATTTTCGCTCGCTCCTCCGAATTTGTCTTTCGAACCGCGTCCCGTCGCACGGCCTCGACGTATTCTCGAATCCGCTCGGCTCGCTCCCAACGAACGGCTTCGCGTTCCAGGGTTTTGATTTTCTTTTCTTCTTTCTCAATCTGTCTGAGTTCTGACCGCACCTCATCGATGCGCTTATGCCTTGCTTGCTCCTCTTTTTCTCTCCTGTCTCGTTCTGCTCGTTCCCTCAGAGCGATTCTCATCATTCCGGCGAGACACTTGGGCAGTTGGTCTTCCAAATGACCACTCTCGCGATCCCTCCAGGTCTTCTGCAGCCCTCTGCAGTAGCTCCAGATCTCCATCGACACTACTCCCGTGGGTTCGAGGCGGATGGGGTTGTAGGAGTAACGCGAGCTAGCATCGAGTTTTGGAGTGGGTTTCACTTGGCGGAACTTCTCAATCAGCCCAAAACGAATCGTCTCGCCGTACACGATGGCACTCGTCGATTCCGAGCTTTTCTTCTCCACGACGAGATTGAAGCCCTCCCGCTCCAGCATATGGATGATGCCCGCCATGATGCGCAGCGCCCTCGCCAAACACCGCTTTGTGACCCGGAGATCAAGCCACTCCGCTTCGCGAGTGGCCCAGAGCTTTTCGCCGTCCCTACTTGGAGCCTCATTCAAAAGCAACCTGGTTTTTTCAATGAGGGGATGCGCGAGCATCGCTTTGGTTACGGGAGGCGTTTTGGCCACGGAAACACTCTCGATTCTTTCGAGTTCAGGGGCGTCCTCAGGGAGTATGGGCGTTTCCGATTTGCGGATCTGCCGGATCAAAACCGGAACGTCTTCCATTGCGGGGAGCGGCGGACGCGCGATGCAGTGTCCGCAGGCTATTTTCGTCCAATGCCCGAGTCCGGGAAGTGGAACTTGCAGCTTGCGGCAGACTTTGGCAAGACCAACGTCGGAGATGCCATATTCACCCGCCAGTGTGACAAGCGGAAACTGCCAGACCTTCTCGTAAAGCTCTTGTCGGTTCCACGTCGAGTCTTGGCGATGCACCCAAGGACACTCCTATATGGTTTTTCTGCTGGCCAACGAATACGGTTGGCATGATAGATCATAAATTGTGCAGCAAGAATTTCTCGGTAACCCATCTGCGTATCCGAGAGCCCCTGCCCACTAGGCAGGTGCGCTCCTCTAAGCTGGCGTGGAAAGTTTGCTGTCAGAGTCAAATACGTGGGTATGGAACTTGTTGGGGTACCTTCAATTCATTGGTGCAAGGGATTTGTCACCAGCGGCCTTGTTTTTATCCTGCTGCTTCCGCAGCTCACGCCACCGCCCGTACTGCTCGGCCTTCGTCAGGTCAGGGTCCTCTTCGCCCTTGAGCCAAAAGCAGAACCAGTCCACATTGCCCTGCTGAGAAGCCATTCTCTCCAGAGGCTTTTGCAGGACATGCTGGCCATCGGGGAAATAAATCATGTCAACGACTTTCCCTTGTGCGACCAAGGAAGCATAGATTTCCCATTCCAATGAGATACTCAATGGACTAATTGTTTCTATTAGAAGTGGCGTCTGGATTCGGTCGAGATGGAATCCCGGCGCGCGTTGTACCCAATTTTGTCTTAGACCTTCCCCGAAAGGCTCCGCGCCATAAATGGCTTCTGCGTCGTGAAAAGTGACTCCAAGGGTAAAAGACATCAGTTCCTGCATATAGCTCATGTCCACACCGTCGGTAATCGAGGCCGCTGCAAAGCGATTCGGATCATGGATGAGTGCGCTCTCCACGTGGTAACACGTCCGACTAAAGCCAATAATACCTAATCTGTCTGGATCGATTAGTCCGTCGGATGCCAACTGGTCTATGGCGGATTCGAACGCGAGGACTCGGTTCGACGCCTCATTCGCCGTGTTTAAGTCATCGTTTCTATCCATCATCTGAAGCACAATCATGCCAGCGGAAGCTAACGGCCTGGCTGCTGAGGCCGTCGTGAAATTTCCGTCTGTCATGAATTCGCGCTCGGCAAATCCGTGGGTCTGTATGACGAGGGGATAGCGCTTGCCGGGGACACAATCCGGCGGCTTAACCAATCCGCCCGTCCATTCATATCCGGTTTTGTCTTTCCAACGGAACACCGTGACTTCCCCCAAGTTCAGATTTGCCAATTGCGGATTGGGATCCCAGATCCTTTTGCTTCGCTTTGTCTCCGAATCGGTGGCCCAAAGCGCCGGCGGAGTGTTCAGATCCTGCCTAATCTGGACTGTTAAGACTTGCGAGCGATTCTGCAACGCTTCTTTGTCCTTAACGGGACCTATGTGCGCCAAATCGAAAGGGTGCCAGGTTCCGCCTTGATAGTGATACCGCTGCTCTGCCGAAACACCTTCGAAACGAAGCATCACGTCGTTATCAGTTTCGCCAAAGGCCGCGCTTTGCAATTCCGAAGCCTTGCCTTCATAAAAAACAACGCATGTTAATGTGAGGGGAACGACGTCAACCACAACTGCAGAGCAAGGCCGGAGCCGTTTTGCCCTTTCGGCCCCGTCCACCCCATCCAAAGGAAGAAAGGTGTTTGTCAGGAGGAGCTTCTTTCCGTCGGAAGACCAAATCGCCATGCCATCCGCGTCGTAACCGAGCGTCCAGCCATGTGGAGCGTTCACAAGCTGTGTCACCTTGCCGCTGATCAAGTCTGCCAATGCATACACTGTCGGCCGCATCAAGTTGTAGTCCGCAGTCAAATTGGGATCCTGCGCATTAATCTTCTTGATTAAAGAACTCCCTGTTTCAAAGGATTCCCATGATTTCTCTACCTTTTTACTTGGCAACCTTACAACTGCGGTCTTGCCATCGGGCGAAATCGACAGAGGTTTCGACATCTGATCCAACAGCCGCAGTGGGTGCCCCGTATCGGAATCCGATATTTGGAGATTCCGCCCGTTCCGAATGACCCACAACCCACCATAGGTGGTGCCATGAGATTCCGCTTTGGGAAAGAGGATGCTCTCGAGCGGAATTCCCGTTATGTCACTGGCGTCGGCGTTGATGGGAGATCCCTCGTTTCGACTCTCGTTGCGATTGGCCGCACTGTACACCGTTGTATTGCCGACAAAATCGAATTCGCCGACGTCGTTCTTCTCCGGCGTTAAGGCACGAACGTGCCCCGTACCTAAGGTTGCTCGATACAATTGGCGTTTCCCTTTGGAGTTTTGTGCTAAGAACAGGATCGTCGTAGAATTCCGTGACCATCGCAGGCTATCGTTCCAAATCACGGGCTGGTAAGAATTTTCTTCGTCTCTTCTGGGGATCGCTGCCATTCGAGCGACCATCCGAGGTGCTAGAGTTTGCAGAGCGTCGCCAGTCGCTAGGAATTTCCTCACCTCGTCGGACCGGAAGATCCATAACGTGGATTCAATTTCATCGGATTGGGGTATGCCGCGCGACGTCACTACGGCAAAATACTTCTTGTCGGGTGAGAAGCTCGGCTCGCCACCTCGGCGCTGGAATCTCGCCATCTCAATGGAGTCTCTTACCGTGAAATAGAGATCTTGCCTTCGAGCGAATGCTTCGCCCCCGGGTGTCTGTGCGTTGAGGTGTCCATCCACTGAAAAGGCAGCCAAAGCAACCAAGATTGCCGGGAGTCGCGCTGAGAATGTGAATGTCTTTCTGTTCATCTCTTGATTTTCCCGCTAGGCAGATTTGCTCGCCACGATAGCTGAGTCTTTAGAAAATCAGTTTGAGGGCAAGTTGAATCGAGCGTGGACCGCCGATTTGGTACAAATCGCTGAGCGGGGTGCCGCCCCCAACGCCGCCATCAAGACTCTTTCCAAGCGTCCGGGTTGATAGTCCGAACAGAGTATCGCCTATGTTCCCGTCAGGAGGACCGAAGTTGGGATGGTTCAGGACATTGAACATTTCCGCTCGAAACTGCAGCGCAAGCGAGTCGCGAATTGGGAAATTCCGATGAACTGCAAGGTCCCACTGCCAAGCCCCAAATCCGCGCAATGCGTTCCGCCCGAGGTCTCCTTGCCGAAGGGCCAGGCCGGTCGTGGGGTCAACAGGTGGCGGACAGAACGGCCCTACGCTTTGGGAACCATCTGGGCAACCTCCCATCACTGCACCGGGAGTGTTGTTGATCGCCTTCCCTCCTGGATACTGCGATCCGAACAAATAGAGGGGAATTCCCGGAACAACATCTGGTCTAGCAAAGGCAAGGGGGGAGTTGTTCAGGGAGACATTCGGATCAATTAGATTCACAGGGGGAGCAGACCAGGCCTGAAACACATTCTCCAAAGACCAGCCGCGCACAATTGCGTTGGCAAAGGCATTGATCCGAGGTGCGGGAATGTCGTAGGTAATTCCCACAGAAACGGCGTGACGGACATCAAAGTCCGAAGACCCGCGGTTCGGATTCGCTCCGATTGCTCTTGCGAATATCGTGTAAGTATCAGAGGCCGTATCAATCGAGTGGGCCCAGGTGTAGGAAGCCAGAGCCTGCAGGCCATGGGAAACACGGCGCTGAAACTGAAGCTGCAGTGCATTGTAGTCTGAGGTTCCTTGGTTGCTGACAAGGTACGCATTTGAAATATTCTGGTTAATGTTATCATCTACTTCAGTTTGTAAGAGCCTCCTTCCGACCGAACCCAGATAGGTCGCGCTTAAAGACTGCGTAGTCCCTAGAGACCGCTCGATCGCTACGTTCCACTGCATTGTGTACGGCAGCTTAAGGTTAGGGTCGAAAGCAGCAAGAACCCCACCCGACGCCAATTGAGCAACGGAGATCGAAGGGGGGGCGGCCGTCGTTGAAGGGTCCAGGGGGTACTGACCGAAAACGAGGTTCTGCGCGCCAAACGGATAAAAGCTGTTAAGCAAAGCTGTTCCGACCGCTTGCGACGCGAGATCATAGAAGATTCCCCAGCCCCCGCGCACAACTGTTTCCGCGCCAGGTTTTTGAGATAGCTGGTACGCCACGCCAAGGCGCGGCGCTACATTGCCGAACTTGGTGTTATATGGCGGTCTTCCAGCAGGTGCCAGCGCCAGTTGCGACAAG
>Ga0308309_10000949_pt1 | contig 17346 bp, 17 predicted proteins | sample HubBroMetageWFT5_FD_192491 | JGI IMG/M metagenome (GOLD analysis project Ga0308309, IMG submission 192491) | Warmed and freeze-thawed soil microbial communities from the Hubbard Brook experimental Forest, New Hampshire - Hubbard Brook CCASE Soil... | ecosystem: Environmental > Terrestrial >...
CGCGGTCCCTTCAGCGATGTCGGACGGTTCGTGCCGATGCCAAATAAAGCCTCGGCGCTTGCCGGTGCATTGATGCCGTGCCGCAATGATTTGACCGAAGCCGCGATCCGCCTCGTACCGGAGATCGCCACGGTGCTGGCGCGGCTCGGCCGGTTGCCGGGCTCTTTGCTGGCGCGGATGAGCGGCAGCGGCGGCACCTGCTTTGCGCTGTTCGAGGATCGAGCCGCCGCCGAAGAAGCGCGGGCGCTGATCACAGCGGCCGAGCCACGGTGGTGGTGCGCGGCGGGCGGCTTTGTCTCCGAGACGTTACTCGCCGACTAGGGTGACCGATCTTCTTCGGTCATTTTTTATCCTTGAGTTGGATGCACACTGAGGCAAATCCCTTCAGGGATCGCCCGGGCTACGGTATTCTGTTGCCGGTTGGGGCGTAGCCAAGTGGTAAGGCAGCGGATTTTGATTCCGCCATACGGAGGTTCGAATCCTCCCGCCCCAGCCAGCCCCTCAGTCGGCGGCACCCAGATCCTCCGCAGCGAGGCGGCGAAGTGCCTCGCCGCTGATGCCGTGAGGCTGCCATTCGCTGCGCCTCTCTATGCCGAGCCGCTGGTAAAAATCCCTCGCCGGGTTCCAATCCAACACCATGAAATGGAGGGCCGGCCAGTCGCGCTCGATCGCGATCGCGGCCAATTTTGCCATCAGAAGCCGCCCGACACCGCGTCCGCGCGCCCACTCTCGTACGTAGAGGTCTTCGAGGTAGAGCCCGGGTCGGCCGCGCCAGGTCGAAAAATGAGGGAAGAACAAGCCAAACCCGGCCGGTTGATCATCTAGAAACGCGAGGAGCGCCTCGAAACGCGGGTTGTGGCCGAACCCGTAACGCCGCAGGTCTCCCTCGGTAGCGAGCACCGCATCGGGTGCCCTTTCATAAGTCGCCAACTCGCGGATCAGCTGCAGGAGTAGGGCCACATCGTCCGCTGTAGCAAATCGGATCCGCATTTCCGTGAGTGCCAATATTCCCCCATGATGTACGACTGCAAAAAATTTACATTGCTCATTCTTTCAGCGGTATCGAGTGGCGCGCTTCATTGCGGCTGGAGATCCCTAGCGATCCGAACCGAGCCGCCCGTTAAGCGTGCAACCCCGATCCGACAAAAGCACGCACGCAAGCCTCTTTACCCTCGACGACGCGCCGTGCAGGCTTCTTCGAAACGGACGGACGAGCCGCAGTTTCCGCAACGAGGGGTTCTGCGGGAGATCATCGCCCGAGCGCGGTTGCAGCTGCAAATTTCGGCGTGACTTGCCACCGCAGTGGCGACGATTAGATTAAGTCGAACCCGACCAACCTGAAAGGCTCGTCGCGAGGCGGTCTCTTCTCAGGAAGCGGGCTCGTCGACGAGTTCAAGCCGACGCTCCACGCGATCCAGCCGCCGACCAATGTTGTCTAGCCGCGCGTGCACTCCCGCGAAATCCAGCTTCATCCCGGCGAAATCTCGCTCGAGTGCGCCAAGCGGCGTGATCACCTCGTCAAACTTCTGATCATGCTGATCCTGCTTGCCGCGGATCGCTCGCAGCGTGTTCAGGATCAGCTCAGCCCGTTCGTCGCTCACGGCTTTCGATTTCCTGTGCGGCCCTGCTACCCAATTCGCTGCCCCGGGGCACCTGGCAATTCGTTCGCGGCGGCTATTTAGTGCGGCTATGTAGTATTAGAATAACTGAAATGATTGGGGCGAGTGATCGGATTTGAACCGACGACATCCAGATCCACAATCTGGCGCTCTAACCAACTGAGCTACACCCGCCGTCCGCGGTGGAGGTAACGATTCGCGGGCAGCACGTCAAGCTCGGGCTTCCGCGCGGATTGCATGCTCCCCACATCTCGCCGATGACGACCTCCCCAGAGGGCTGGCGCAAGCACGCTCTATTGACCCCGGCCCAGATGGGCGAGGCGGATCGGTTGACGATCGCCGGTGGCGTACCCGGCATCGAACTGATGGAGAATGCGGGCCGTAAGGTCGCCGACGCGGTTTCGCATCGCTGGCCGCCCCAGCCGGTCGCGGTGCTCTGCGGCCCGGGAAACAACGGCGGCGACGGTTTCGTCGCGGCGCGCGTGCTGGCCGCGCGCGGCTGGCCGGTGCGCCTCGCGCTGCTCGGCTCCGTCGCGGCGCTGCGCGGCGACGCGGCGCAGGCCGCGGCACGCTGGCCAGGCGCTGTCGAGCCGCTGGCGCCGGTGGTGTTCGACGGCGCCGGGCTCGTTGTCGACGGCATTTTTGGTGCGGGTCTCGCGCGACCGGTCGAGGGGATGGCGCGCGCCGTCATCGAAGCGGTCGGCGAACGGCAGCTGCCGGTTGTGGCGATCGACGTCCCGAGCGGCATCGACGGGGCGAGCGGCGAGGTGCGCGGGATCACGCCGCGCGCTGCCGTCACGGTCACCTTTTTTCGCAAAAAGCCGGGACACCTGCTGCTGCCCGGGCGCAGCTATTGCGGCGAGACGGTGCTTGAGCAGATCGGGATTCCCGATGCCGTGCTCGACCGGATCGCGCCGGATACGGCGGAGAATGCCCCGGACTGGTGGCTCGGCGCCTTTCCCCGGCCCAGCCTCGAAACCCACAAATACGTCCGCGGACACGCGCTCGTTGCCGGCGGCGCGGTGATGACCGGCGCGGCGCGGCTGGCGGCGCGCGCCGCCGCCCGGCTCGGCGCCGGGCTCGTCACCGTCGCCGCCCCCGAAGCCGCTTTCCCGATCTATGCCACGGCTTTGACCGGCGTCATCGTCCATCCCGTCGCGGATATCGAGGAGTTCCAGGGGTTTCTTGCGGACAAGCGGCGCAACGCCGCGCTGATCGGCCCGGGCGCCGGTGTCGGCGGCGAAACCCGCGCCAGGACACTGGCGATTCTCGGCGCCGGCAAGCGCGCGGTGCTCGACGCCGACGCGTTGACCTCGTTTGCCGAAGATCCCGAGACCTTGTTCTCGGCGATCCGCTCGCCTTGCGTGATGACCCCGCATGCCGGGGAGTTTTCCCGCCTGTTCGACACGACTGGGGACAAACCCGAGCGGGCGCGCCGTGCGGCGCGGCAGAGCGGTGCGGTGGTGCTGCTCAAGGGTGCCGACACCGTGATCGCCGCGCCCGACGGACGGGTTGCGGTCAACGCCAACGCGCCGGCGCAGCTGGCGACGGCGGGCAGCGGCGATGTGCTCGCCGGGATCGTGCTCGGGCTGCTCGCCCAGGGCATGGAGCCGTTCGCGGCGGCCGCTGCTGCTGCCTGGATTCACGGCGCAGCCGCCCGCCGCTTCGGCCTCGGTCTCGTCGCCGAGGACCTGATCGACGCGGTTGTTCCGGTGCTGCACGATTTGCTCGCTCACGCTCCCGACGCGATTGTCGGAACACGTCAGTTAAGCTGGCGTTTTTTGGATTGACGCGGGGCAGCCCTTCGCGTCTCGTTCGTGCCCCCTCCACTGCTCCTAGAATTGCGATGACCGATTCCGCTCCCGCCGGCTTCTTCGAGGGCGTGTTCGACCGGACGCTAACCAATTTGCGCAGCGCGTGGCGGGAGATCGCCGAATCGGCGCGCGGGGTTCTGAGCGGGACGCCCCGCCCCGATCTCCCGGGCGAGGATGCAAGCCGGCTTCACCAGCAGATGCTGAGTTCGTTGGAAGGGCGCGCGGGCGGCGTCACGGCACGGGCTCGCGCCGCCGATCTCGGCCGCACCTATCTGTCGCTCGACCCTGCCGGCCGCGAGCGTTTCCTGCAGCTTGTCGCGCGCGAATTCGATGTTGATCACGACGAGGTCAGGCGGCGGTGCCAGACGCTTATGGAGGCCGCCGAACCGGCTCAGCGCCACGCCGAGGAGCGCGCCTTGCGCGACGCCCTGGAGCCGCCCCGCATCACCCTGTTGCGACAGTTCAATGCGCTTCCCGAAGGGGTCAAGTTCCTCGTCGATCGTCGCGCCGAGCTGATCGACCTCGGACGGCGCGATCCGCTGCTGAGCGGGCTCGAGGAGGATCTGAAGCGGTTGCTCGCTAATTGGTTCGATATCGGGTTTCTCGAGCTGAAGCGCATCACCTGGGAATCACCGGCGGCATTGCTCGAAAAACTGATGGTCTACGAGGCGGTGCACGAGATTCGCGGCTGGACCGATCTGAAGAACCGGCTCGACGCCGACCGCCGCTGCTTCGCCTTTTTTCATCCGCGCATGCCGGACGAGCCACTGATCTTTGTCGAGGTGGCGCTCGTTTCGGGCATGGCGAGCAATGTTCATGCGCTGCTCGACGAGGCGGCCCCAATCGGGGATCCGCAGGCCGCCGATGCGGCGATCTTCTACTCGATCTCCAATTGCCAGCGCGGGCTGGCGGGCATCAGTTTTGGCGACTTTCTGATCAAGCGGGTCGCCGATGCCCTGACTATCGAGCTGCCGCGCCTCAAGATCTTCGCGACCTTGTCGCCGGTCCCGGGCTTTCGCGCCTGGCTCGACCGCCAGGACCGGTCAGCCCCCGGCGAGATGCTTTTGCCGGCCGAGCGGACAGCGATCGAGGCGCTGGGCGAGGAGGTGCCGGGAGGTGATCTCCTGTCGCTGATCGATCAGGAGTGCTGGCACGACGACCCCCGAATTGCCGGCGCGTTGCGTGAACCGCTGTTGCGCCTGTGCGCGCGCTATCTCGTCAGGGAACGGGCTCCCTCCGGGCGGGCGCTCGACCCGGTGGCGCATTTTCATCTCAGCAACGGAGCGCGGGTCGAGCGGCTCAATTGGCTCGCCGACGTCTCCGCAAAGGGCCTGCAGCAATCCACCGGCATCATGGTCAATTATCTCTATCGTCTCGGCGAGATCGAGGCTAACCACGAGGCCTATCGCGGCGACGGACGGGTTGCCGCAGCCTTTGCGCTGCGCAATCTCGCGCGCGCCGGCTGATGCTGCCGCGCGCTGCTATTTCGGCTGCCGCGTTTGTGCTAAGAGCTGGTCGCGGACGGGTCGGAAAGCCGCTCCGGCAGCGGTAGCGGCGGGCGTGGCGGAATTGGCAGACGCACTGGATTTAGGTTCCAGCGATGGAAATCGTGGGGGTTCAAATCCCCCCGCCCGCACCACCATCTTTTGAGTTTGGGAAGCACAGGCCCGCCTTCATGCAAGTGACAGAAACCAACGCCGAAGGTCTCAAGCGCGAGTTCCGCGTCGTTGTCCCGGCCGGCGAGCTCGAGGAAAAGGTCACCAGCCGGCTCGGCGATATCGGCCGGACGATCCAGCTGCGCGGGTTCCGTCCGGGTAAGGTCCCGATGCAGATCCTGCGCCAGCGCTTTGGTAATTCGGTGCGCGGTGAGGTGCTGGAGAGCACCTTGCAGGACACTTCCGCCGACGCGATACGCGAGCGCAATTTGCGTCCGGCATTGCCGCCAAAGGTCGACATCGTCTCGTTCAGCGAGGGCACCGATCTCGAATACAAGATGTCCCTGGAGGTGTTGCCGGATATCCCGGAACCGAGTTTTGCCGACCTCGACATCGAGCGGCTCGTCGTCGAGGTGCCCGATGAGGATGTCGACCGTGCGGTCGAGCGAATCGCCGAGCAGCAGCGTAAGACCGAGGTCGCCGAGCGCCCGGCCGAGAGCGGCGATATCATCGTGGTCGATATCGAGGGGCGCAGCGGCGAGCAGGAGATTCCGGGAGCCAGCGGGAAAGACCGTCAGATCGTGCTTGGTTCCGCCGGCTTCATCCCCGGCTTCGAGGAGCAGCTGATCGGCGCCAGCGCCGGTGAGCACCGAACTGTCCGCGTCACGTTCCCGGAGGATTACGGGGTCCCGGATTTCGCCGGTAAGGAGGCGGTGTTCGAGGTCGATGTGAAGGAGGTGCGCCAACGCCTGCCGCTGGTCATCGACGACGAGCTCGGTAAGGCCGTCGGGCTCGAGAACCTAGCCGAGCTGCGCCAGGAAGTGCGGCAGCAGATGCAGCGCGACTACGAGGGCGCGTCGCGTCTGCGCCTGAAGCGCTCGCTGCTCGACAAGCTGGCGCAGAATTACGATTTCGCCGTCCCACCGGGCATGGTGGAGCTCGAATTCGAAAGCATCTGGCGGCAATACGAGGACGAAAAGGCGAGGGCGGCTCAACCGGAAGCGGCAAGCTCGGAGGCGGCCTCCGACGCCGGCGAGGGATCGCGCGGGCAGAGGGCCTCAGCGGGGAGCCCGGAAACAGCGACCGGTGAGGCCGACAATGAGGCTGGGCTGTCGGGCCCGGCGCCGGAACCGGAGAGTGAGGTCGGCGCCGACGCGGCCCCATCTAGCGAAGAGCAAGCCGACAAGACCGAAGACGAGGAGACCTTGAAGGCCGACTATCGCCGGATCGCGGAACGCCGGGTCAGGCTGGGGTTGCTCCTTGCCGAAGTCGGGCGCAGCAACAATATCACCGTGACCCAGGACGAGCTCAACCAGGCGATCACCCGCGAAGCGCGTCGGCATCCCGGTTACGAGCGCCAAGTCTTGGATTTCTATCGGCAAAATCCAGAGGCGGCCGCCAACCTGCGGGCCCCGATCTTCGAGGACAAGGTCGTCGATTTCATTGTCGAACTGGCCAAGGTCGAAGAGCGCAAGATCAGCCCGCAAGATCTGCTGAGCCTGCCTGATCCTGACGCAAATGGCGACGCCAGCGGACCAGACGCCAGCGGGCGAGACACCGGCGGGCGAGACACCGGCGGGCGAGACACCGGCGGGCGAGACACCGGCGGGCCTGACGCGAGCGAGCCCGCGCCGGAGTGACCCAGTGAAACTACGCCGCATTACGAGCGCATTAGGAGGAGCCAGCAAATGTCGGATTACTTCGAACAGTACATGAACAATCTGGTGCCGATGGTGGTCGAGCAGACCAACCGCGGCGAACGCGCCTACGACATCTACTCCCGCCTGCTCAAAGAGCGGATCATCTTCCTGGTCGGCCCGGTCCACGACGCGGTCGCCAGCCTGATCTGTGCCCAGCTGTTGTTCCTCGAATCGGAGAACCCGGCGAAGGACATCGCTTTTTATATCAACTCGCCCGGCGGGGTGGTCACCTCGGGGCTCGCGATCTACGACACGATGCAGTACATCCGCTCGCCGGTGTCGACGGTGTGCATCGGTCAGGCCGCCTCGATGGGCTCGCTGCTGATGTGCGCCGGAGCGAAGGGGAAGAGATTTTCACTGCCGAATTCGCGCATCATGATCCACCAGCCTTCGGGCGGCGCGCAGGGGCAGGCGACGGATATCGAAATCCAGGCGCGCGAGATCTTGGCTCTGCGGGCGCGGCTCAACGAAATCTATGTCCGGCATACCGGCCAGCCGCTCGAAACCATCTCGGCCGCGGTCGAACGCGACAAATTTCTCTCGCCGCTCGAAGCGAAGGAGTTCGGCCTCATTGACGAAGTGGTCGAAACGCGGCCCGGTGGCGGCGAACCGGAAAAGGGTTTCAAATAGCGAAGGGCGCGCGCTTGACGGTTCCGGCGCTAGAAGCCGACGGCGATTAAGTGGTTGTTGATCCGTCGAGAGCACATATACTTGAGCACCGGAAGCTGGTGGCCGTCGCGCCCTCCGGCTTCCGGATAGGGCCGAACGGCGTGGGCGTTGTTCCAGTGGGGCGTTGTTCCAGGGGGGCATTGCTCCAGCCGACGACGGAGTGGCGATGACCAAATCCAGCGGCAGCGACTCGAAAAACACGCTCTACTGCTCGTTCTGCGGCAAGAGCCAGCACGAGGTCAGAAAGCTGATCGCCGGCCCGACCGTGTTCATCTGCGATGAATGCGTCGAGCTCTGCATGGACATCATCCGTGAGGAACACAAAACCACTCTGGTCAAGTCGCGCGACGGGGTTCCCGGGCCGCGCGACATTTGCAAGGTGCTCGACGATTACGTGATCGGCCAGGATCACGCCAAGCGCGTGCTCTCGGTAGCCGTGCACAACCATTACAAGCGCCTCGCGCACGGCGCAAAGAACAACGACGTCGAGCTCGCCAAATCGAACATACTGCTGGTCGGCCCAACCGGATCGGGCAAGACGCTGCTGGCCCAGACCCTGGCGCGGATCATCGACGTACCGTTCACAATGGCGGATGCGACGACCTTGACCGAGGCCGGCTATGTCGGCGAGGACGTCGAGAACATCATTTTGAAGCTGCTGCAGGCGGCCGACTATAACGTCGAGCGCGCGCAGCGGGGGATCGTCTATATCGACGAGGTCGACAAGATCTCCCGCAAATCCGACAACCCGTCGATCACGCGCGACGTCTCGGGCGAAGGCGTCCAGCAGGCGCTTCTGAAGATCATGGAGGGGACCATCGCCTCGGTCCCGCCGCAGGGCGGCCGCAAGCACCCTCAGCAGGAATTTCTCCAGGTCGACACGACCAACATTCTCTTTGTGTGCGGTGGCGCGTTTGCCGGGCTCGAAAAAATCATCGCGCAGCGCCGGCAGGGCACCTCGATCGGCTTCGGCGCCGAGGTGCGCGGGCCCGAGGAGCGCAAGACCGGGGAAATCCTGAAGGATCTCGAACCCGAGGATCTCCTGAAATTCGGGCTGATTCCCGAATTTGTCGGCCGGCTGCCGGTCGTGGCGACCCTGGATGATCTCGACGAGGCGGTGCTGGTCGACATTCTGACCAAGCCCAAGAACGCCCTCGTCAAGCAATATCAGCGGCTGTTCGAGATGGAGGACGTCCGGCTCGAATTGAATGAGGAGGCGCTCAAAGCGATCGCCCACAGGGCGATCCTGCGCAAGACCGGGGCGCGCGGGCTGCGTTCGATCATGGAGGCGATCCTGCTCGACTCGATGTTCGAGCTGCCGAGCCTCGTCGGCGTCAGCGAGATCGTGATCAATCGCGAGGTCGTCGAGGGGCGGGCCCGGCCGCTCCATATCTATTCCGACCGTGGCGGCGTCGGCACAGGTGACTGAGCCTGCGGCGCCACAGCCCATCGCTGAAACCGTCGGCCGACTTGAAGGCCGGCGCCGCGAAGCCAACCTTAGACCTGTACCCCTATTCTTTCCCTCCCGGTCTCCGGGACGGTCTTTTGCAGATGAGGGCTTATGTTAGAAGCTGCGCGCGGTGCACTTTATCCCGTCCTGCCCCTACGCGACATCGTCGTGTTTCCGCACATGATCGTGCCGTTGTTTGTCGGCCGCGAGAAGTCGGTGCGGGCGCTCGAAGACGTGATGAAGGACGACAAGCAGATTCTCCTCGTCACTCAGAAGAATGCCGCGCAGGACGACCCTGCGACCTCGGACATCTACACGGTCGGCACGGTCGGGACCGTGCTGCAGCTCCTCAAGCTGCCCGACGGCACCGTCAAGGTGCTGGTCGAGGGCGGCCAGCGTGCCCGCATCGTCAGGTTTGCCGACAACCCCCAGTTCTTCCAGGCGGTCGCAGAGACAATCCCGGAAAATGCCGGCGAGCAGCAGGAGACCGAGGCGCTGGCGCGCACCGTGGTGTCCCAGTTTGAGCAGTACATCAAGCTCAACAAGAAGATCCCGCCGGAGGTTTTGGTCTCCATCAATCAGATCGAAGAGCCCGGCAAGCTGGCCGATACGATCGCGGCGCATTTGAGCTTGAAGATACCCGAGAAGCAGGAGCTGCTCGAAACGGGGACGATGACCGAGCGCCTCGAGAAGGTGTTCGGGTACATGGAGGGCGAAATCGGGGTCCTCCAGGTCGAAAAGCGGATTCGCAATCGCGTCAAGCGCCAGATGGAGAAGACGCAGCGCGAGTACTACCTGAACGAGCAGCTGAAGGCGATCCAGAAGGAGCTCGGCGAAGGCGAGGACGGTCGCGACGAGATGGCCGAGCTCGAGGATCGCATCAACAAGACGAAGTTCTCCAAGGAGGCGCGCGACAAGGCGGCCGCCGAACTGAAGAAGCTGCGCAGCATGAGCCCGATGTCGGCCGAGGCGACGGTCGTTCGCAACTATCTCGACTGGCTGCTGTCGGTGCCCTGGCAAAACCGGACCAAGATCAAACGCGACATCAAAGGCGCGGAGAAGGTGCTCGACGCCGACCATTTCGGGCTCGAAAAGGTCAAGGAGCGCATCCTCGAATACCTCGCCGTGCAGCAGCGCATGAAGAAGATGAAGGGTCCGATCCTATGTCTGGTCGGGGCCCCGGGAGTCGGCAAGACCTCGCTAGGCAAGTCGGTGGCCCGGGCGACCGGACGGAACTTCGTGCGGATGTCACTGGGCGGCGTGCGTGACGAGGCCGAGATCCGCGGCCATCGCCGGACCTACATAGGCTCGATGCCGGGCAAGGTCGTTCAGGGCATGAAGAAGGCGAAATCCTCGAACCCGCTCTTCCTGCTCGACGAGGTCGACAAACTTGGCGCGGACTGGCGCGGCGATCCGTCTTCCGCCCTCCTCGAAGTGCTCGACCCCGAGCAGAACTCCACGTTCAACGACCATTACCTCGAGGTCGACTACGACCTCTCCGACGTGATGTTCGTGACGACCGCGAACACGCTGCGCATTCCGCAGCCCTTGCTCGACCGCATGGAGATCATCCGCATCCCGGGCTACACCGAGGACGAGAAGGTCGAGATCGCAAAGCGTCATCTGATCCCGAAGCAGATGTCCGCGCACGGCGTCCGCAAGAACGAGTGGAGCATCAGCGACGACGCGATTCGCGATCTGATCCGCTATTACACGCGCGAGGCCGGTGTTCGTAACCTCGAGCGCGAGATCGCCAATCTCACGCGCAAGGCGATCAAAGACATTCTGATGAAGAAGACGGAGCGCGTCGCGGTGACGCGCCGCAACCTGGAGAAATACGCCGGGGTGCGCAAATTCCGGTTTGGCGAGGCGGAGAGCGAGGATCTGGTCGGGTGCACGACCGGGCTCGCCTGGACCGAGGTCGGCGGAGAATTGCTGACGATCGAGGCGGTGACGGTCCCGGGCAAAGGGCGGGTCACGGCCACCGGCAAGCTCGGTGACGTGATGAAGGAATCGGTGCAGGCCGCCGAGAGCTATGTCAAGTCGCGCAGCAATGTCTTCGGCATTCTGCCGACGGTCTTCGAGAAGAAGGACATCCACGTCCATGTGCCGGAGGGTGCGACGCCCAAGGACGGCCCGTCCGCTGGCGTGGCGATGGTGACCTCGATCGTTTCGGTGCTGAGCGGCGTTCCGGTCAAGCGAGACATCGCGATGACCGGCGAGATCACCTTGCGCGGTCGCGTGCTGCCGATCGGCGGTCTCAAGGAGAAGCTTCTCGCCGCCCTTCGCGGTGGCTTGAAGACGGTGCTGATCCCCAAGGAAAACGAGAAAGATCTCGCCGAGATCCCCGACAATGTAAAGCGTGGGTTGAAAATTGTGCCAGTCAAAACGGTCGACGAGTTGCTCGTCGAGGCGCTGACCGCGCCGCTGACCCCGGTTGCTTGGCCGGAGGAGGGCGAAGGCGAACCGGTGATCCCGCCTCGCGAAGAGCGGTCGGGAGTGGTCACTCATTAACCAGACTGCCGAATTTAGGTGCGGCAGACTGCGAGAGGAGAGGTTCTACGCAGGTCCGTTTAGCCTCAAGATTGCTTCGATTCCGGGCTCCTACACAGTTGACCCCTTGGTGGCAGCCCTCTAAACTCTGCGGCGAACAGATCAGCATTAGTCCCGCACACTCGCCCAGGGGGGTATCGTGAATCGAAACGAACTCGTCGACAACGTCAGCAGCAAGACTGATATGAAGAAGTCGGAGGCGAGCAAGGCCGTTGATGCGGTATTCGACGCCATCGCAGAAGCGCTGAAAGGCGGCGATGAGGTTCGCCTCGTCGGCTTTGGCACATTTTCGGTCGCCTCGCGGGCAGCATCGGAAGGCCGCAACCCGCGGACTGGCGAGAAGATCCAGATTGCCGCGTCGAAGCAGGCGAAATTCAAGCCTGGCAAGGGATTGCGCGATTCGCTGAATTGACCCGCGTGGCGCGGGGCGATTAGCTCAGTTGGTAGAGCATCTCGTTTACACCGAGAGGGTCGGCGGTTCGAGTCCGTCATCGCCCACCACTGATCGGCAGAGCGATCGAGTGAGTGAGTAGTGGCCGATAATTCCGAGGTTCTCGATTTCCTGCGAGCGCGCTTCGCTCGACAGGACGAACGGTTCGACCGAGTGGAGCGCGAGCTCGACGAAGTGATTACCCGTCTGGCCGCAGTCGAACACGATGTCGCTGGCCTGCATGGTGATTTCCCCGCGTTGAAAATCGATTTCGCGTCAATGCAGAGCCGACTCGACAGCATGGACCGGCGTCTTGAGCGCGTTGAGCGCCGGCTTGAGTTCGTCGAGGTGCCGTAAGGCGGGCGTTCTGGCCTCGTTGCTCGGCTCGATCGACCGGGGTTTGCTTGACACCCTCCAGCCGAAGGGGGTAGGAGTGCCGGCCCGGGTCGAGGCCGCGGGGGCGTAGCTCAGTTGGTTAGAGCGCCGGCCTGTCACGCCGGAGGTCGCGGGTTCGAGCCCCGTCGCTCCCGCCATCGATTGTGGATGCGAAATCCTGCTGCGCCGCAGCAGATCGTGGCCGGCGGGGTCGCATTCCGGCAATCCGCATTATATATGTTCCTGTGACGAGTGGGCCGGGGCGACGTCATTCTGCGGCCCGGATGCGGCACGTCAGCAAGAGCTCCAATGGAAACCCTACTGCGCGAGTACTTCCCGATCCTCGTGTTTCTGGCCATTGCCGGCGCGATATCGATCGCGATGGTAGCTGCCTCCTTTATTATTGCGCGCCAGAGGCCCAACACGGAAAAGTTGTCGCCCTATGAATGCGGGTTCGACCCGTTTGGCGATGCCCGGGTGCGGTTCGATGTCCGCTATTATCTGGTAGCGATCCTGTTCATCATCTTCGATCTCGAAGTGGCCTTCCTGTTTCCGTGGGCGGTCGCGCTCGGCGATATCGGGATGTTTGGCTTTTGGTCGATGATCGTGTTCCTCGCCGTGCTGACGATCGGCTTTGTCTACGAATGGCAAAAGGGGGCGTTGGAATGGGAATGATTGAGACTCCTGTCCGCCCGCTTCCTCCCGGCACTGAGCAGAATCTGCTTCTCAAGGCTGCAACCGAGGAAGTGCAGGACCAGGGCTTTGTCGTCGCGACGCTCGACAACCTGGTGAACTGGGCGCGCACCGGGTCGCTGTGGCCGATGACCTTTGGTCTGGCGTGCTGCGCAGTCGAGATGATGCACACCGGCGCGAGCCGCTACGATCTCGACCGGTTCGGCGTCGTCTTTCGTGCGAGCCCCCGCCAGTCGGATGTCATGATTGTGGCCGGCACATTGTGCAACAAGATGGCGCCGGCATTGCGCAAGGTTTACGACCAAATGGCCGAGCCGCGCTGGGTCATCTCGATGGGCTCGTGCGCCAATGGCGGCGGCTATTACCACTATTCCTACTCGGTGGTACGCGGCTGCGATCGGATCGTGCCTGTGGACGTTTACGTTCCAGGCTGTCCGCCGACCGCAGAAGCACTGCTCTACGGTGTTCTGTTGCTGCAAAAAAAGATCAGGCGTACCCGCAACTTCGCTCGCTGATCCGCCGTGCAGGAAAAATTCCAGGCCCTGACCGAGCACGTCTCGGCGGCGTTGTCCGATGCACTCCTCGCTGTGGAGATCCGCGGTGGCGAACTATGCTGCCGGGTGAAGCGGGAGGCGTTGCCGCATGCCCTGAAATTCCTCCGAGACGACCCGAATTGCGCCTTCACTGTGCTCTGCGACATCTGCGGCGTCGATTTCCCATACCGGCCGCAGCGCTTCGAGGTCGTCTATAATCTCCTCAGCATGCGGCTCAACCAGCGCATCCGCATCAAAATCGACACCGACGAAGACCAGCCGGTGCCGTCGGCAGTCGGGCTGTTCAGCAGCGCCGGGTGGTGGGAGCGCGAGGCGTGGGATCTGTTCGGCATCTATTTCGCCGACAACCCCGATTTGCGCCGCATCTTGACCGATTACGGCTTTGAGGGTCATCCGCTGCGCAAGGATTTCCCGCTGACCGGGTATGTCGAACTGCGCTATGACGAGGATCAGAAGGCGGTCGTCTACGATCCCGTCCGCTTACAGCAGGAATTCCGCAGCTTCGACTTCCTGTCGCCGTGGGAAGGGATGGACAAGATCCTCCCGGGCGACGAAAAGGCGGCCTCGAACGAGGGCGACGGTACAGGCGAGGGCCAGCGATGAGCGAGCCGCGGCCGTCAGTGCCGAGCGAGCTCGAGGGCCCGCCGCACATCAAGAATTACCTGATGAATTTCGGGCCGCAGCATCCGGCGGCGCACGGCGTCATGCGGCTGGTCCTCGAAATGGACGGCGAGGTCATCGAGCGGGCCGACCCGCATATCGGACTGCTGCACCGCGGCACCGAAAAGCTGATCGAGTACAAGACCTATCTGCAGGCGATCCCGTATTTCGATCGGCTCGACTACGTGTCACCGATGTGCCAGGAGCACGCTTTCGCGCTTGCGGTCGAAAAACTGATGGGCATTACCCCACCACCTCGGGCGCAATACATCCGGGTGCTGTTCGCCGAGATCACCCGGATCTTGAACCACCTGCTTTGCGTCTGCGCGTTCGGGCTGGATGTCGGCGCGATTACCCCGTTTCTGTGGGGCTTCGAAGAGCGCGAGCGGTTGATGGAGTTTTACGAGCGCGTCTCGGGCGCCCGCTTGCACGCCAACTACTTCCGCCCGGGAGGCGTGCACCTCGACATGCCCGCAGGCCTCGCCGAGGACATACTAGCATTTTGCGACACCTTCCCGCAGACGATCGACGATATCGAACGTTTGCTGACAGAGAACCGCATCTTCAAGGAGCGCACCGTCGACATCGGAGTGGTGACCGCCGAGCAGGCTGCGGATTGGGGATTTTCCGGCCCGATGTTGCGCGGCTCCGGTGTGGCCTGGGATCTCCGTCGCGCGCAACCCTATGACGCCTATGACAAGATGGAGTTCGACGTTCCAATCGGGCGCAACGGCGATTCCTACGATCGTTATCTCGTCCGGATCGAGGAGATGCGCCAATCGGTGCGCATCATCAGGCAGGCGCTCGGGCAGATGCCGGCCGGGGCGGTCAAGGTCAACGACCGCAAGGTGGCGCCGCCGCCGCGGGCCGAGATGAAACATTCGATGGAAGCTCTCATCCATCACTTCAAGCTCTACACCGAAGGCTATCACGTCCCCCCGGGCGAGACCTACACCGCGGTCGAGGCGCCAAAGGGCGAATTCGGGGTATATCTGGTTGCGGACGGCACCAACCGGCCCTATCGCTGCAAGATAAGATCGCCGGGCTTTGCCTTTCTGCAGGCGACCGATTTCATGTGCCGGGGCCATATGCTCGCCGATGTCGTGGCGATCATCGGCTCGATGGACATCGTATTCGGCGAGATCGACCGATGAGCACGGAGGTCGAAGGGCTGCCATTCGAGCAGCCGGAGAATTTCGAATTCACGCCGGAAAATCTCGATCGCGCCAAGGCGCACATTGTTAAATATCCGCCCGGTCGTCAGGCGAGCGCCGTACTGCCGTTGTTATGGATTGCACAGGAGCAGCACGGCGGCTGGCTGCCGCACGCGGCGATGGATCACGTCGCCCGGATCCTCGAAATGGCGTCGATCCGGGTCTACGAGGTCGCGACCTTCTATACGATGTTCAACCTGCGGCCGGTCGGGCGCTATCTGCTGCAGGCCTGCACGACGACGCCATGCTGGCTGCGCGGCTCCGACGCGGTGGTTCAGGCCTGCCGCAGTAAGCTCGGGATCGATGTCGGCGGCACCACGGCGGACGGGCTCTTCACGCTCGTCGAGGTCGAGTGCCTCGGCGCCTGCGTTAACGCGCCGATCCTGCAGGTCAATGATGATTTCTACGAGGATGTGGACGCTCCCGCGACCGAGGCGCTGCTCGACGCGTTGCGCAATGGGAAGGCGCCTCTACCGGGTTCGGTAATCGGTCGGCAGGGTTCCGAGCCGGTCAGTGGTCGCAGCACCCTTGTCGAGCCCGGCGTGGGGTCTGTCGGCAGTCAGGAATAAGAGGGACGCAATGCTTGCCGACAAGGATCGGATTTTCACCAATCTTTACGGCCGGGATGATTGGCGGCTTGCGGGCGCCCAGCAGCGCGGCGATTGGGACGGCACCAAGGAGCTGATCCTCAAAGGGCGCGATTGGATTGTCGAGCAAATCAAGGAATCCGGGTTGCGCGGGCGCGGCGGCGCCGGCTTCCCGACCGGCCTCAAATGGTCGTTCATGCCAAAGCAGAGCGACCGTCCGACCTACCTTTGCGTCAATGCCGATGAGAGCGAGCCGGGCACCTGCAAGGACCGTGACATCATCCGCAACGACCCGCACAAGCTGATCGAAGGCTGCCTGCTCGCCTCGGTCGGCATGGGTGTCCACACTTGCTACATCTATATCCGCGGCGAGTTTTATAACGAGGCAAAGCGCCTGCAGGCGGCGATCGACGAAGCCTACGACGCCGGCTTGATCGGCGAGGACGCCTGCGGCTCGGGCTGGGATTTTGAGCTATACCTGCATCGCGGAGCCGGCGCGTATATTTGCGGCGAGGAGACTGGGCTGCTCGAAAGCCTCGAAGGGCGCAAAGGCCAGCCTCGCCTGAAGCCCCCCTTCCCGGCGCAGGTCGGCTTGTATGGCTGTCCGACCACGGTCAACAATGTCGAAACCATCGCGGTCGTCCCGGCAATTTTGCGGCGCGGCGCTGCTTGGTTTGCCGGTATCGGCCGGCCGCGCAACTCGGGTACCAAGATCTACTGCCTTTCCGGCCACGTGAACACGCCCTGCAATGTCGAAGAGGCGATGAGCATACCGTTGCGCGAATTGATCGAGCGCCACGGCGGCGGAGTGCGCGGCGGCTGGGACAATCTGCTGGCCGTCATTCCAGGCGGTTCGTCGGTGCCTGTCATACCGAAATCGATCTGCGAAACGGTGCTGATGGATTTCGACAGCCTGGTCGCCGTCCAGAGTGGGCTTGGCACCGCCGCAGTCATCGTCATGGACAAGTCTACGGATATCGTAAAGGCGATTGCGAGGCTGTCGAAATTCTATAAACACGAGAGCTGCGGCCAGTGCACCCCGTGCCGCGAAGGCGCGGGCTGGGTGTGGCGGGTCATGGAGCGCATGGTCGAAGGCAATGCCTCGGTGGCGGAGATCGACATGCTGCTCGACGTCTCGCACGAGATCGAGGGTCATACGATCTGCGCGCTGGCCGACGGCGCCATGTGGCCGGTGCAAGGGCTGATCCGCCATTTCCGCCCTGAGATGGAGCGGCGCATCGCCGAGTACCGCACCGCTGCCGCAGGGGAAAGGCGGGCGGCCTGAGATGCCGAAGCTGACGATCGACGGGACCGAGGTCGAGGTGCCGCCGGGCACCACGATTTTGCAAGCCTGTGAACATGCCGGAATCGAG
>Ga0308309_10000950_pt1 | contig 17333 bp, 13 predicted proteins | sample HubBroMetageWFT5_FD_192491 | JGI IMG/M metagenome (GOLD analysis project Ga0308309, IMG submission 192491) | Warmed and freeze-thawed soil microbial communities from the Hubbard Brook experimental Forest, New Hampshire - Hubbard Brook CCASE Soil... | ecosystem: Environmental > Terrestrial >...
TCAGACCCTCTCAGTTTGCAGCGTTCCGGACCGGTCGACTGCCGCGCGTGGGCCGGGATCACCCGGCGTCGGTGGATTGACCGGAATAGGCTCGATGGGAGTCGCGCTATAAGCCAATCGCGACAAAAGCGCGACAGAGAAAAATAGCGATAGGGCAATGCGAGAAACGCCTGTGGAAGCACCGCTCATCGTTTTGAAATTCGTAATCGTGTTCATCTACTGGCTGCGTCCCGTTTCCAATCACTGAACTTCTTACTGTATTTCGCGCGGGCCAATCTGCCGCAAAGCGGCGGCGCTTCGCAGCCGAACATAGCGGTTAGGATCATTGCGTTGCAGATCTTGGAGAGTGCGCACCACATGTTCCATCGAGGGATCGAGGGGACGATCGAAACTTTCCGGCGCAACTACAGGCGCGGAATTCTCTGTGGGATCCAGCGCGCCCGGTTCCAACGAGCGGACCAGCAGGTTGACTGCCTCGACGCGCACGCCGGGATTCGCGTCGTGTTCCAGCGCATCGATCAGTGTTTCGCGCACGGCTTTGTCAGCCACAGCGTCGCGCAGTGATTCGAGCGCCTTCATGCGCACCGCGGGGTTTTGATCCTTGCGTGCCGCGAAGAGCAGCGCCCGCCGCACGTCCAAATCGGCATGGCGTGCCCGCAACGCTTCCAGGCAATCCAGCCGCACTCCGGCGTCTGTCTGGTCGCCGTTCTCGACTACATAGGTCAAAACCCGGCGAAGGTCGGGATCATCCACGCTGCCGGAAAGCACAAGCGGCTCTTCCGTGCGCACGTGAACTTGGAGAGTCCCCGGAGCTCCATCCGAAGCCGGCCCCCAACTGACGCCCGCGACGGCCATCTTGGAAAGTTGGTCGTCCGTGAATCGAGCCGAGGGCGAAACATTCACCGTCTGGCCGTTGGAATTGGTTTCCAGGCGCGCAGAAATCCATGGCAACAGTTGCGTGCCGAGCGCTGCGCCAAACAGAACCAAGAGAGCGCCGCTCAAGACCGGTCGCAACGCCATCCAACGACGCACCCAGCCAAGCGGGTGCCGGCGCTCTTGCAATGGAGGGGCAGACAGATCATCGAGGGCTTCGGCAAGTTCGCTGCGGCACTGCGAAAGAAGGATACCGCCCGTATCGAACTGCTCGGAGGCTTGCAGTGCCTCCATCAAAGATTCGTGCAGCCCGCGCTCTTCAGCAAGCTGTGCGGCGCACGCCGCGCATGCCGCGAGGTGCGTTTCAATCAGCGCGGTTTCTTGCTCGCTCGTTTCGCCGCAGGCGTAAAAAACCAGTAGCGAGGCGGCCTCTCTGCATTGGAATTGTTGAAGCGCGCTCATCGCAGGCCTCCCAACTGGCTGCGCAGCTTGCGTGTCGCGCGGAAAAGCGAATTCTTCACTGTTTCTTCCGTCGTGCCCAGCGCGTCTCCGATAGCACGCAATTTTAATCCTTGATAGTGCTTTAATTCGAAGACGACCCGCTCGCGCGGCGATAGCCGTTCCATCGCCGAGGCAATGCGCGCTTGAATCTCTTTGCCAAAAAGCTGCCGCTCGGGATCAAGCGTAGGGCGGTGTTCGCGCTGGCGTTCAAAGAAATCCGTGATGCCTTCTTCGTGATTCGCGGAGATGGACTCTGGCGCTTGATCTTCGGGCCGCGCTTGGCGGCGTCGCAATTGATCGAGGCAAACATTGGTGACGATCCGGTAGAGCCAAGTGTAAAAGCTGCACTCGAAGCGAAAACGGTGCAGATTGCGGTAAACCTTGAGGAAAGCCTCCTGATAAACGTCCCGTGCGTCTTCCGGCCGCTTCATAAGGTTTAGGGCGAGGCGCAGGACGTCCCGGTCGTAGCGGTGAACAAGCTCCTCGAAAGCCGCGCGGCTGCCTGCTTGAGCTTCCGCCACCAGGGTGCGCTCGTTTACATTAGGCAAAGAGTCCACCGCGGCCAGGGAGGCGCCGGTGCCACCTGCAAGGCCTGAATCATTAGCCACAGCTAGAGCCCATCTTGGAAGCGGCATATTTCGCTTTCTCTTCTCGTGTGCGCCGGTGTTGCTGCTTATTTAACAACACCTTAGGCCGAATCTGCCAGCCCACCACACTAAGAACACTACGCGACCACCCAATTTGGACGTACTAAGACACCCCTGGGTGAGCATCCACTCCCATTTAGAGGACGAATATCGAAGCCTATTTGTTTCGGATTTCCACAGCTGACCAGAGGTTGCCCTGAATTCAGGCGGAAACGCGAGTTTCTGGCCTTAACTGCTGCCCTGAACTGGCGGCCCTGACGTTGTCGTCGACGCCCTCATTCGCCACACCCAGAGTGGCCAGGCCAGCAGCAGCAACATCATCACAATCATGGCGTAGCCGTTCGCGCGATAGAACGCGTCCGGTTGCCCCAACAATTGAGCTGCTGCGGCGAGCAGTGTGAGCAGAGCTACCGCCAGGAAACAGCCAAGCACATTGAAACGTATGACACGCCGAACAGCGAAGACGATCACGCTCAGCAGAATCGCCTCGCCGAGAAACTGCTTCGCAAAGTCCATCCCGTTCCCCCATCCGCTCCCCGTGAAAAACATCGTCAGAAACATCGCGCCTAACAAGAAGAACGCGAACCGCAGCCAGCGAGCCCGGAGGACCGACGCCACAAACGCGGCGACGAAGCCTACGACTCCGGTACGGAAAAGGCTGCTGATCAGCGCTCCTCCCAAGCTGGCGCCGGCTGGAAGAACGGCGTCGAAGTTCTGACCCAGGGAGAACGGCAAGCTGCGATGCAGGGTCTGCCAGTGCATGGAGAGAAATTCAAGCAAGCGTGTGAGTCCGAGAAATCCAGCCGTTCCGCACACGCCAATCCAAAGCGCATCGCGGTAATAAACCCCGGGCATGGGTCTGCCGACGGGAAGCCGCTCCTCTCCAAACGCGCGATTGCTGAAATACGATGCAATTCCATACAGTGCCGCGAGCCCGCCGGCATAAAGAACCGCTCCGAGCAAAAGGCCGATGACAATTCCGCCCATCATGGTCTTGAGGGGAATCGCCGTTTGGTAGGCGTTTAGGAAGGATTGAAAACGATTGCCAAAGCCGACGACCAGGGCATAGGCAACTAGCCCCAAACCCGCCCACAGGACCAATCGACGCCAGGGGATTGCCCGCATGGCCTCCGAGCGGAGATTTTTGAAGAAAAAGATGAGGGCGGTTACGCCCAATCCGCCGAGCAGCAGAATTGGGACCGCGAAACTGTAAATTGTGCGGGAGAGCGTCTGTTCCTCTTGCTTGCGCCGCCACTCGTCTGGAATCTTGATGAAAGTCCAGAAGGTTCCTCCCTCCCTCGCTTCCAGTTCTTCTCGCGCGTCCGGTTTCGAGTAGTAGGCTCCGCGGTAATCAACGACTTCATCGCCGAGAACTGCAACCTTGACACGAACAAATGCGTGGCTCACCGCATCGTTCGAGGACGTCGAGCCGGAATCAATAGGAGTGCGTTGCTGCCATGCAAGCTCGTGGTCCGTCCGGTGGATGCGCTTGTCCGAGTATGTTTCGACGAGATTCCATTGGCTTAGATTGAGCTTTTTCACCTCGCGCAGATATTTTTCGGCTTTGGCGACGGCTTCTTCTTTCGTCAGCGAAGCTCCCGGCGCATCTTCCGCAAGCTTGTGGTGAAAAGCGAGCAATGAGCCGTCGGGCTTCAGCTTGATCGAATATTCTTCAGGCTGACTGTCTCGAAAGTAGCGCACCTGCCAGACCGCGGCGGGCATTTCCGTGGCATAGATCTCGTTCAGGCGGGCGATGCCCACACGCTGCCGGAGAAACTCGTTCGTGACTGGGTCTGTGACTTCCGCCAGGATGGTTGCATGGCGATAGGAATTCGGATCAAGGCCGTGCTGACGAAGAATCTCGTCGGCGCGAACTCGTGCTGTCCCTGCATTCACGGACAGCTTCAGATAGTCGCCAACGTATGGCGTTTTGAAACGCCACGCGGCCACGCCGCCGAGAACCAGGCAAACTGCCAGAAAGATCATCGTCGCGGGTGTCAGTGCGTCATAACGCTGCGTAGCGGCCGCTACGCCCGTCTCAGCTGGAGCGGACTCAAGACGGACTTCGCTGATTGGCTCAGCGCTGTTGAGCAGATCTTCATCCGGCTCGAATCGCCCGCGCGATAAGTAGGAGACGCCTGCAAAAATCAGAGGAGCCAGTGCCGCCAAGCCGACGACCACGCCAGAGACCTTGAAGTACAAACTGTTCGAACGCACCAGCAACAACCCGACCAGTGAAGCGTCCACCGTGTAGTGCCAAATCAATGTCGCCAGGATGCCCCAGCGCAGCATCACGATGCCCGCGACGATTCCGATCAATCCGACTTCGAGCCCGCGGATGTACGGCGGCTCGTTCGGATAGGCGGAGTGCAAAAAACTCCAGCAAAACGCCGGAACAATCACTGCCACAATGCTCGATCCAGTGAGCCGCTTCAGAAACGGGATTGCAAACAGCCGAAACAAAAATTCTTCGCTCGTCGCGGCCAGCATGCCGATCGCCACGCCCGAAATCCACGGGAACGTCGTATTCACAGAATTCTCGTAGTTCAATTCCTGCGGTGCCCACGCGCCAAAATGTCCCGCTACGATGTAAAACGCCACGATGAACCCGATGTGCGCCGCTGCGAGCGACAATCCGACGGTCGCCGCCGAGAAGAATTCCTTTGAGCGCAATCCGCGCAGCGTGAACGCCTTCGCCAATCGCAATCGTCCCGGTTGCGACCAGCGGTACAACGGCTCCCCGCCGGGTATCGGGAGGACCACCGTAAGTGCTGAGAGCACTCCGAAGAGCAGTGCCTTCGCAAATTCCTCGAACACAAAGCTTCCGTAAGCGGAGTTTGTGTCATAACCCATACGATCAAGCGGCCAATTGTTGAGCTGCATGAACGTCAGCAGGATCGCCACGATGATCCCCAGCTTGATAGCTCCGCCCCAACTCGTTTGCCCGCGCTTCGTCAGTAATATTCCCAGCCGCAGCGCCGCCCCCATCAGCAACAAATAGGGAATGATCGCAACTTGGTTGTAAAAAACATTTGTCGAGCGCAGTCTGGCGTAGTTGCGTTCCCACGCTTCCGGCACGTGCAGAAATTCTTCCGAACTCCCCGCGCGGTCGCCCTGCAGCCCCACTCTTAACCGATATGGCGCATCCTTCGCCCGAAATCCGCGCTTCTCCCACGTGAACGACCAGTCGAGTCTGTTTGGCTTTTTGCTGGAGTTGGCTTCTTCGGATAGAAAATCCCACTTGCTCAGGTCCACTCCCATTTTGCCGCGGAGCAGCGCTTTCGCGGCAGCTTCCGCAGCGGCACGATCCAGCACAACTCCCGCGCGCGCCTCTTCGATCCTGTGATCGTAGCCAACAATCTCTCCCGCCGGGCTGACCCGTACGAAAAATTCCTCCTCCTGTTTCGGCCGGAAAAAGCGCACGTTCCAATACCAAATATTTAGCTCGCTCGACATCAGCCGGTTCGCTTGCTCCAGGCCCACTTCGCGTTCTAAGTAGGTCTTCGCGTTGTCATCCACAGCAAAAGCGATCGCCGATTGGTACCCGCTGACGTCTTCTCCGAGGCCGCCAACAAATTTCTGCGCTCGCGCCAGGGCTTCCGTGCGCGAAACCTTGAAATCCACCGACGCTTCCGGGAACGCCCGAAAAAAATACTTCTGCGCAAACACCACACCCACGATGCCCAGCAGCACCCAGAGCAGCAGCGCGCGCTTGTCCGAACTTGTCAGCCGATCTTCCGCCACCAATGCCTCCCACAACATTCGCGATACAAAATGCCCACTCTAATGATACGCAGCAGCATAGCGCAAGTATCGCCGCAAGTATCGCTGCCACAGCGTCTTCCCAGCGGGCCCGGTGAGTTTCACGCGAGAATGATATAAAGAAGTGTTAATGACACTGAACCCTTCCACCGAAGTGCGCATGATTAAGGGCGTCGGCCCGCAACGCGCCGAGCTGCTCGCGAAGCGCGGCATTTATACTTTTGAAGACCTGCTCGCCTATCTCCCCTTCCGATACGAAGACCGCATTCATTTTTCGAATATTCGCGACATCCAGCCTGCCGGCACGTACACCATTCGCGCGCGCGTCATGAGCGGCCAGGCCATTCCCAACAAATTTAGTTACAACGCCATCTATCATTTGCTCGTGCAGGACGCCGCCGGCGGCCTGCTCCCCTGCAAGTTTTTTCACGGAGGTTATCTCGAAGGCCGCCTCAAGCCGGGCCAGCAGCTCATCCTTCACGGCAAAGCCGAAATCGATAAGCTCCGCCCAGCGCGCCTCGAAATGATCAATCCGCAGCTCGAGATGCTCGGCAACGATGAGCCTGACTCCACCGAAGTCGGCCGCATCGTCCCGATTTACGAAGCGATCGGCACGTTTGGCTCGCGCGCGATTCGCCGCGCCATGTATGCCGCAGTCCAGCTGCTCGACACCAACATGCCGGACGTTCTTCCCGATGTTTTGCGGGCTCGCCTCGGCTATCCGTCGCGCCGCGAAGCGATGATCCACGTCCACTTCCCCGCGCCGGAAGAATCGCTCGAAGCGCTCAACACCTTCCGCACCCCCGCACAACAACGCTTAATCTTCGAAGAATTTTTCCTGTACCAACTCAGCCTCGCGCTCGACCGCAAAACCACGCGCAAGGAAAACGCCATCGCCTTCCGCGTGCGCGAAGAAAAGGTCCGCGAAGCCCTCAAGCGCATCCTCCCCTTTAAGCCCACCGCCGCACAAAAACGCGTCCTGGCCGAAATCGCCGCCGACCTCGAAAAGCCCGCCCCCATGAACCGCTTGCTGCAAGGTGACGTCGGCAGCGGCAAAACCATCGTCGCGCTCCAAGCCGCCGTCATCGCCATAGAAAACGGCTGCCAAGCCGCGCTCATGGCGCCCACGGAAATTCTCGCCGTGCAGCACTATCTTTCCGCGCGCCGCGTGCTCGCTCCCGGCGGCCACTGCGTCGAACTGCTCATCAGCGGCCTCAAGCACGCCGAAAAATCCGCCGCGCTCGAACGCATCCGCACCGGCGAAGCGCAACTCGTCATCGGCACTCACGCCCTCATCGAAGACCAGGTCCAATTCGCGCGCCTCGGTTTCGCCGCCATCGACGAGCAGCATCGCTTCGGCGTCCTCCAGCGCAAGCGCCTCATGGACAAAGCCGCCTCCCACGGCGACGCGCCTCACGTCCTCGTTCTCACCGCCACGCCCATCCCGCGCACGCTCTCCCTCACGCTCTACGGCGACCTCGACGTTTCCGTCCTCGACGAACTTCCTCCCGGCCGCACGCCCATCCAAACGCGCCTCACTTCCGAGCCGCATCTCCCCGGCGTCTGGGAATTTCTTCGCCGCGAAGTCGCCGCCGGTCATCAAGCCTACGTCGTCTACCCGGTGATCGAAGAATCAAAGCTCGAACTAAAAGCCGCGATGGAGGAATACAAACGCCTCTCCAAGGAAGTCTTTCCCAAACTGAAGCTTGGCCTCCTCCACGGCCGCCTCTCCAGCGAAGAAAAAGACGCCGTCATGGAAAGCTTCCGCAAAAACGAAACGCAAATCCTCGTCGCCACCACCGTCATCGAAGTCGGCGTCGACGTCCCCAACGCCACGGCCATGGTCATCGAGCACGCCGAACGCTTCGGCCTCGCCCAACTCCACCAACTCCGCGGACGCATCGGCCGCGGCGCCGCCAAATCCCACTGCATCCTCGTCGCCCCCGCCCACATGACCGACGACGCCCGCGCCCGCCTCGAAACCATGGTCCGCACCGCCAACGGTTTCGAAATCGCCGAAACCGATCTCCTCCTCCGCGGCCCCGGCGAATTTTTCGGCACCCGCCAATCCGGCGACCTCGGCTTCCACATCGCCAACCCCATCCGCGACAAAGAACTCCTAGAGGTCGCCCGCCGCGAAGCCTTCGCCCTAGCCGAAGACTCCGATCAATCCTCAGCCCTCCAGCGCCTCCTCAGCCAACTCCCCAAAGAATGGCAACGCCGCTACCACCTAGCCCGCATCGGATGAGTTGGAGTACGATTTGAGAGAGATTATGCGGCCTAAAGGAACACTCCTCCACATCTGTATCTCTATCGCCAGCCTAATGGCGGGAGCGATCGCTGGCGGCGTTGGCGGCTGGACGCTTGGATGGTTGATGGCCTCGCACTACCACAGACGGGGACCATCTGATCCCGGAGACGCACCGGTGTACGTGGCTCTTGGACTAACGGGACTCGGAGTATCTCTGGGAGCAATTGCTGGCCTCGGTTTTGGGATTTTTTCTTCGATCAAAATAGCTCGGCGAAGAACCCTCGATCTGCCCAGTTAGAAGCACTTCTTTCAATCCATGCGCATTATCGCCGGCAAATATCGCAGCCGCGTCCTGAAGAGCCTCAAGGGCCTCGCCCTTCGTCCCACCAGCGACCGCCTCCGCGAAACGCTCTTCAACGTCCTCGGCCCCAGCGTCGTAGGCTCCCGCTTCCTCGACGTCTTCGCTGGCACCGGCGCCGTAGGCATCGAAGCCCTCAGCCGCAGCGCCGCCGACGTAACCTTCATCGAAAATCACGCCCCCGCCGCAAAACTAATCCGCCACAATCTCGACTCGCTCAAAATCACCTCCGGCTACACGATCTTCACGGCCGACTCGCTCACCGCCCTCCAAGAACTCGCCGCGCGCCACACTCCTTCCACTCCTCCGTTCGATTTCGTTTTCGTCGATCCCCCCTACGCTGCCCACATCGACTACGCCCGCACCCTCGAATTCCTCGCCACCGCCAATTTCCTCGCCCCCGACGCTCTAGTCATCATCGAGCACCACCACAAATTCCAACTCCCCGAACAATTCGGCCACCTCAGCCGCACTCGGGTCCTAAAGCAAGGCGACGCGTCCCTGTCTTTCTACATCTCGTCCCAAAACGGTTAGTCTCCGTCCCATATTTTGCTAGAGTATCGATTTCCATGAATGCCGCTTCTATTCCGATCGAGTCCGCCCGCATCAAACCGGCCGAGGCCGTCTCTGTGGCCATCAAGCGCCCGCGCATCGAGTCCGTCGATCTTCTGCGCGGCATCATCATGATCATCATGGCGCTCGATCACACGCGCGACTTTTTCACCAACGCTGCCTTCCTTCCCAACGATCTCTCGCAAACCACTCCTGCATATTTCTTCACCCGCTGGATCACCCACTTCTGCGCTCCCGTCTTTTTCCTGCTCACCGGCACCGGCGCTTATCTCTCTCTGCGCCGCAAATCCAAGCGCGAACTCTCGCGCTTCCTCTTCACGCGCGGCCTTTGGCTCATCTTTCTCGACGCGGTCGTCCTCCGGTGCCTCGCGATGCAATTCAATTTCGATTTTCGCGTCACGTTTCTTATCGTCCTCTGGACGCTCGGCTGGTCCATGATCGTCCTCGCTCTTCTCGTCTACCTTCCGGACATAGTAATCGCCGTTTTTGGGATCCTCTTGATTGCTGGACACAATTTATTGGATTCGATCGAGCCTTCTTCTTTTGGACGTTTCGCGCCTCTCTGGTCCATCCTGCACGTTCCAAGCCTCATCTCGCAAAATCCGCAGCACATCGTTGTTGTCGCGTATCCGCTGATTCCGTGGGTGGGAGTCACCGCCGCCGGCTACGTCCTCGGCCGCATCTTCTACTGGCCTGCGGATCGCCGCAAAGCCTTCCTCCTGCGCCTCGGCCTCAGTCTCACCGCTGCATTCATCATCGTTCGTGCTCTAAATATCTACGGCGATTCCGCGCCGTGGGCTCCGCAAAAATCCGCCCCCTTCACCGTTCTCTCGTTCCTCAACACCACCAAATATCCACCGTCGCTCCTCTTCCTCTTAATGACCCTCGGCCCCGCGCTACTCTTCCTTCGCGCCGTCGACAACCACACCCCGCAATTTCTCCGCCCCGCGCTCGTCTACGGCAAAGTGCCGCTCTTCTATTACGTCGTTCACTTCCCGCTAATCCATCTCATCGCGGTCGTCATCTGCGCCATCCGCTACGGTCACATCTACTGGATGTTCCAATCGCCCACGCTCGACCAATATCCCTTCACGCGCCCGCCGGGATGGGGCTTCGGCCTTCCCGGCGTCTACCTCATCTGGGCCTGCGTAGTCATCGCCCTCTATCCAGTCTGCCGCCGCTACGCCGCGCTCAAGCAGCGCAGCTCCAACCCGTGGCTCAGCTATCTCTGAGCCTTCGCACCAGCGCGCGACCGCATCCATCCCATCGCACGCTCCGGTTAAGGCAGAACTGCCCTTGCCTCGCTCGAGTCGCGAAAAACAATCCGAAAGCTGACGCTTGACAATATTCTCTATATATGTAGACTTAACCTGTGAAGACCCCCCGCCTATCCCCGCAAACCCTCCGCGTCCTCGAAAGCTTCATCGAGCGCCCCACCGCCTGGCGCTACGGCTACGAACTCAGCCGCGAAACCGGCCTCAAATCCGGCACCCTCTACCCCATCCTCATGCGCTTAGCCAAATACTCCCTGCTCGAAACCAAGTGGGTCACCACCGAAGACGGCGTCCCCCCGCGCCACACCTACCGCCTCACTCCCAACGGCGTCGAACTCGTCCGCTCCACCTTTGCCACGCAGCGCGCCACACTAAAAGCCCGCCGCCCCGCCTTCAGTGGAGGCCGCGCATGATGCCCCTCACCTTTCCCCGAAGCGTCGCCGCTCTGCTCCTGCGTTTCGCGATTTGGATCGCGCCCCACGATACCCACGACTGGGGCCACGGCATGCTCAGCGAGCTAAACCACGTGGAAGGTCATTGGTCCGCTCTGTTATGGGCCCTCGGCGGAGCCGGCGTCCTGGCGAAGCACGCGATCCTCGCCCTAATCCTCCCAGGCAGCCATCGCCGCACCGTCTCCACTGCCAGCGAACTTTTCGCCAAGGAGCCTCCCATGCGCAAAACCACTCTTGCCGTCATCGCGTCCTGCGTCGTCGCGTCTCTCCTCTTTTTCCTAGCGCCAGTATTCCGCCAGGCCTTCCATGTTTCGCTCGCGCAGTGGCACGACGTTTTTCACGTGAAGCAAAGCTTCGGCTATCCTGTCCCAGATCCAGAATTGGACGCTCTCGCGAAAAAAGCCGAACAAAATCACGATCCCGAACTCCTGGCCTTCGTCGCGATACGCGAACGGAACCAATCCGAAAGCGTACGTCTCGCCGACGAAGCCGTTCATCTTGATCCAAATCTCACCTGGCTGTACGCCACTGTTGCCGTCCACTGGTCATCGTTTCCGGAACTGGACCGTTGGGTTCCCGCCTTGCAAAAGTTCGATGCGCAAAACGCTCTTCCGTATCTCATCACGGCAGAAAAGATCGACATCGACCAGGTCGTTCGCGAAAGTGTCCCGCATCGCGTGGAAGACGAACCCGCCGCGTGGAAGGATGCGATGGCCGGCGCTTTCCAATCGTCCAAACTGGACGACTATCTCGATCGCCGCAAAGAAATCGACCGGCGCGTTCTGCTCCACTATCGCCTCGACGATCCTTTTCAGGCTCTGGCGGATGATTGCTGGTACCGGTTGCCAAGCTACGGAGTCTCTGACTCCTCTCAGTACGCAAAGTTGTTGATCGAATCCGGCAATTCTCTGGAAGCCAGCGGCGATCACAAGGGTGCTGCCGAGAAATATTTGGCCGTCGCCCGTTTCGGACAACTGATGGGGCCGACCGACAGTTTCTTCCTGAGCCGCGAGATTAAAGAAGACTACCGACAGCTCGGAACCCTCGCGGAAAGGAATGGCAACAATACCGACGCTGCATTTTATGCATCGCTATCCGTCCAGCTGGATAGAGCCGCGGAAAAGCAGCTCGCTTCCTGGCGCAGCGATTCCCGAGGCAGTGCCGTCTCCCGTTGGAACGCCCTGTTAGTTAGGCTCTCCGGGTTAGCGTTACTATTTTGCGGCGCTCTTTTGTTTATCTGCGCGATCGGCGTCATGGCGCGGGGCCGTTCCACTAGGCTAAGTTCGCTTCGTCCCAGCCCGCTCAGCCTGGTCGTTGGTTGTAGCTCGGCGATAGGATTGTTGCTCGCGAGCGCTGTCCTTCTTGTGAGTTATCTGCCGTATTCCGAGCTTCTACAGCGGTTCATAAGCACAGGCGATGAATCCGGCGTTCCGGAGCTGTCCAACTTTCTCGGCAACACGCGAGTCCCTCTCGGCACTCGCGAGTATCTCGGTGTCTCAAACGCCGTGTTTCATTTCTGGTTCGCCGTCACGGTCTTGTGTGCACTCGCGCTCCTGGTTGCGGTCGTCCGCCACGTCCAAACTCGTCCGCGCGCCACCATGACAACGTAGGGTCCAGGCATCCCCCACGCCCCCAACCCGAATCCATACTTCCTGGTCCCCAGCCACGCTATACTACGAAACTCATGTCATTGGGCCAGGTCAATAGTGGGTTCAACATCTTGGGACAAGGCGCGGCCACCGCCGCGCGCATGGCTCCCATTCCTATTTCCCCGCCCGCGCCGCTTTTCATCGAGCCCAAGCTAGACGTGCCCTGGGGCGACTTCCGCCAAAGCCTGGCCAGCAGCGTCCGCTCTCTCTTCTCCGGCCCCTTCACCGCCGGAAAATTCCTCGGCGGCGATTACTTCCGCGATTGCTGGGTGGAGCGCCGCGTTCCCAAGCGCGCCGTTCTCGCCGCCGCGCTGTGGCACGTTGTTTTTCTTGTATCTCCGATCGCCTGGTTTTCCACAATCGTTCATCACAACTCCGCCTTTGATAATACCCAGCTCACCTGGCCCGGCCCCATCGAAGACTTCCCGGCTCTGGAGATTCGCGCCGCAAAGCCCAAGCCGGTTTTGCCCAGCGACCCGGCCGAGCCGATTGCCCCCAAAGGCGCCGACGCCTTCCATCCGCGCCAACGCATCGTCACCGACCCGGTACATCCGACGCACCCGCGCCAAACTCTTCTAAATCCAGTCGCGCCGCAGATCGCTCCGAAAATCCTTCCTGATATGCCCAACATCGTCGAGTTGCAAGCCCCGGCTGCCCCTCCCCGACCGCATATCCAGATCAGCGCCGACGCCCTTGCAAAACTTCATCCTCGCCAGCGTCGCGTCGCCACCGTCACGTCCACACCGTTGCCGGACCTCCCAACTCTCGAACAAAAGCCGGCCGAGCTGACGATTGCTGTTTCGCCAAATGCTCCCGCCCGTCCGAAATTGGAACTAAACGCCGGAGCCGCTCCTCGCGTCGCGGAGCGAGCGCAAACGGGCGACTTCGTTCCCGCTCCTGAAATAGGTGCAGCACAAGCTGCCTCGAACGGAAGTCCCTCTACACTCATCGCTCTTTCCGCCGCACCCGCTCCTCCCACTCCCGATCTTCAGCCGCCGCAAGGCAATCTCGCCGCGCGCATCTCCATTTCGCCGGAAGGCGCCAAGCGCGGCGTGCCCGATGGCTCGCCGAACGCTTCCGCAGACCCATCGGGCGGCGCTGGCGCAACCGCATCAAATAATGGCGGTGGAAAAAGTCCGGTCGGCATCAGCATCAGCGGGGGTAACCCGCAGCCCAAGAACCCCATTTCTGGTTTGGCTGGCCCAAAGCTGAGTCTTCCCTCGTCGCGCACCTTAATGAACCGCCCCGACCCAAAACCCGAGGATTCGCAGGAAAGAAGTGGCCCGCCCAACTTTGCGGCTCTACCCCCGGGTGCCAAGCCCGAGCAAGTATTCGCCGCCAAGCGCGTCTACACGCTCGCCGTCAACATGGCCAATCTCAACAGCGCCAGCGGCAGCTGGATTCTGCATTTTGCTGAACTTGGTTCCAGCCCGGTGGGAACGCCTTCCCCCTCTTCCGAGCTCGCCATGCCGGTGCCAATAAGGAAAGTCGACCCGAAGTACCCGCCCGATCTGATCGAGCAAAACGTTCAGGGCGAAGTCATCCTTTACGCCGTCATTCGCGCTGACGGGTCCGTTGACAGCATTCAAGTCGCTCGCACCCTCGACCCGCAGCTCGACGCCAACGCCAAATCCGCCTTTGCCCAATGGAAATTCCAGGCGGGCTCCAAAGCCGGCACGCCCGTCGACCTCGAAGTCATCGCCCACATCCCCTTCAAAATCCGCGACGACCGCTAACCTCACGCTCCTCGCGTTCTTGCCTGTTATTTTTCGCTTCCGCAAAGATTCTGCAACGAATTCCGCCCAGGTCCCACTACTTCGCAAAGGCCACGCCTCTCAAGTTCACGCCACGCCGGGCAGCATCGAGAGTGCTTCGCCTTACTGGAGGGAGCGCCATGATCGAAACCGGCTCGCACACAGTCTTAGTCTTTGTGAAATTGCAGTTCCTGCAGCAATGGTCGCGCTTCAATGGCGCGGAGGGAATCACCTACACGGTCACCGGTAAAGCCGGCGAATTGCTCGTTGTCACCGAAGACGAAAACGCCGCCAAAACCACCTACTGGTTTATCCTCAACGAAGGCCACGAAGTCTGGGTCATCGATGATGTTGCGCATATCCCCGCCCTCTGCGTGAAAAGCGACAAGGGCGATGAGGCCAGGTGCCGCGGCTAGTCATCGCCGAGCCACTTTGGCCGCGCAAGAGAACTGCATGTGAAGAGCGAAGCTCTGCCTGTGCGAGGTCTGAACGCACCTGCTTACCAATCCGCCCAGAAATACAATCGCTCTCGACGCGCCGAAACGCTGGTTTCCTCGGCTTCGGTGTTTTGTAGAAATCATCCAGACTAGCGACTTGGTTAGTCGGCACTTCGCTTTCCCAGCAAAGATCCAGGTGCCTTGTATCTGCCGCCCAACCTGACGCGTACACCCAGATGCAAACATCAATGGGGCGGTCATGAGGATGGCGATGCGCTCCCAATCCCCCGACCTCTTTGAGCAGCACAAGGTATTGCTTGTAACGATCCACCGGAAAATCACCCGTCGGATGCTCCCTCGTGGCCATATAGGCAGTGGTCTGTGCTCCCCAGCCCGAAACCCGAACCAGCTTCTTGTCCTCGATCAACATGTCTCGCAACTGCTCGAAAGCAGCCCGATGCGCGTAGAAGTTCCGGATTACTTGGGCTTCCTTGGGTGGCGACCTATGCGGGAAAAAGATAGCCATACCCACAAACAGTAATAACGCACACAAGAGGACACTAACAAGGAGGCCGGCGCCAAGTAGCTTCAAAGAATCACGAAGTTGCGAATTAAGGCTCACATCGCACAGTCTGACAGGTTGCGCTACGCCGCAAAAGAGTTTAGGAGGAGGCGGAAGCGGAAGAAGAAGCAGGCTCAGCCTCGGCGAGTTTCACCAAGGCGTATAGTGCATGGTTCACCGGCGTGGGCACGCCCAACTCTGCGCCGCGCCGCGAAATGTAGCCATTCAGCGAATCGATCTCGGTCCGTTTCCCGCGATTCATGTCTTGGGCCGTCGAGGAAAGCGCCTCTGCCATCTGTGTGGCAATTTTGAAAGAACCAGCGAGCGCCACCTGTGGGTCTTCAAATCCCGGCGGATGAATGTTCGCCGCTTTCGCAACTGCTAACACCTCGTAGACCAGGGTTTCGACGACTTTCCGGGCGTCGGCACTCGCCGCGATCTGCCCGTATTTCGCGCGCCCGAGTGCAGAGACGGCGTTCAGCGCGCAGTTCCACGTTAGCTTGGTCCAAAGCTCGCCCGCGATATTATCCGAAATGCGGCATCCTACTCCGGCGCGCTCAAACACGCCGGCGACATGCTCGGTCTGCGCATTGCGCGGGCCTATGACAAGGTCGCCGCGCCCGACGTGCTTCACGCGGCCAGGCTCCGGAACGGACGCCGCGACATAGACCACCGCCGAGAGAGCATCAATTCCGGAAGCGTCGTGAATTTGCTCGGCGTTGTCGACGCCGTTCTGCATGCTCACGACTAGCGCGCCGGGAGCAAGCAGCGGCGTAAGCGCGCGAGCTGTCGCGGCATTGTCGGTCGTCTTCACGCAGAAAAGAACAATCTCGGCCCCGCGCGCGTCTTTCAATTCCGTCGAAGCTTCAACGCGAACGCTCTCCTTGAATTGCGCCGCATCGAGAAACAGCCCATTCTTCTTTACCGCTTCGACAAACGCCGCCCGTCCAATCATCATCACCGGAGCGCCAGCCCTCGCCAGCATCCCGCCGAAATAACCCCCGACCGCGCCCGCGCCGACAACCGCAACTCTCGGCCAATTTTTATTTTCTGTCATGCCGTGACCACCGAAATGAGCCGGTCGATGTCGCGCTCTGTATTGTAAAGATGCGGCGACACTCGAATATTTCCTTCGCGCAAACTCACAATCACATTTTCTTTGCGCAATTTCTGATAAAGCTCGACGGTCTTCTCTGGCGTGCGCGCCGCAAAGCACCCATAAGGACCGCGCTTCGCTGCATCCAGAGGACTTGCCGGTACGCAGCGGTCTTTCGGCAACCGCTCGTACATCAGCTCGATCAAACTGCGATTATGCCGCTCCACGGTCTCCGGCCCCATGTACAGTACGAACTCCAAAGACGCGTCGAAGCCAACCAGGTTGAAGTTGAAATGGCTGGCCCATTCCGCCGCATCCCACCGCTTGGCGCTGTCCGCCGGTTTGGGATCGGCAAAATTGAGCTTGGCGAAATTGTCGGAGCCGGGCACGGCCATCCAGTTGAATGGGCCCGGTCGAATCTGCGCCAGCAGCTCGTGCTTGACCCAGAAAAAACCCGCGCCATAGGGACCCAAGAGCCATTTGTATCCAGCGCAGATCAGGAAATCGGCGCCTAGTTCGCGCACGTTCATCGGCACTGCGCCGCACGATTGGCTTACGTCCAGCAGCAGCAACGCCCCTCGCGCATGGCACGCTTCCGCCACTCTTTTAGCATCCAGTAGAGAGCCATCGTCGAAACGCACCATGCTCACCGAAATTAATTTCGTTTTCGGCGTCATCGCCGAGATTAAATCATCGGCAGTGAGAAACCGCTCGCGCGGCTCGACGGACTTCACCTTTAGGCCCACGCGCTCTTCCATGGGCTTCCACGTAGTGAACTGCAGCGGGAATTCGCGCACCGCGGTGATTACTTCGTCGCCGGCTTTCCACTCCAAAGCGTGGGCTACGGCGATTGCTCCGGCGCTGGCTCCCGTCGTGACGGCCACTTCTTCTGGCCTCGCGCCGATCAACTGAGCGATGTTCGCGCGAATACGATTGGGAATCTCGTAGAACACCGAGTCTGCTCGATGATGTGGATACTTCTTGTCCCCAATGGCGGTCTGGATCGCGCGCAGAGACACTTTCGGCATCGGCGATTCGCCTGCCAGGTTCAAGTAGGTGGCGTCTTCAAACTCAAACCATTCCTCTCGCCAGTCGGTCCGAGGGGAAATACTTGTCGTCGCCATGAGAGTCTCCTTTCAATGGC
>Ga0308309_10000951_pt1 | contig 17329 bp, 13 predicted proteins | sample HubBroMetageWFT5_FD_192491 | JGI IMG/M metagenome (GOLD analysis project Ga0308309, IMG submission 192491) | Warmed and freeze-thawed soil microbial communities from the Hubbard Brook experimental Forest, New Hampshire - Hubbard Brook CCASE Soil... | ecosystem: Environmental > Terrestrial >...
CAGCCAGACCCTAGCTTCACCGGCGTGGCCATCTCCCGGGCCGGCGCTGTTGTCTCCCTTTCCGTCATCTTCGCCAGTTCCGAGCAGTTGCGCCCCCGCCCTTTAGCGCGATACAGCGCTTCATCGGCCAATTGAAGTAGAGTTTCCAGTGGCAACCTGTCCGCGGCGGTGCTTACGGCGACGCCCAGACTTGCCGTGACCTTGATCATCCCTTCCTGGCTGTCGATGGGCTCACTCTCGATTCTTTTCCGAATTCTCTCCGCCAGAGCGAGCATAGATGGCCCGTCCGCCGCGGGCACCACCACCAGGAATTCTTCCCCGCCATAGCGTCCCACGGTATCGTAGGCGCGCACGGACGAACTCATTCTTTTGGCCGCCTCCTGCAACACCGTGTCGCCGCAAGGATGCCCGTACGTGTCATTGATTCTTTTAAAGTGGTCGAGATCCAGCATGATGATCCCGAAGAAGCCGCCGATTCGCACCTGGCGCGCGTGTTCCCGTTGAAGCGTTTCCATTATGGCGCCGCGGTTCGCCACTCCCGTCAACGCGTCATGAGCAGCTCTGAAGCGAAGTTCTTCACGTGCGGCGATCAGGCTGTCTTCCAAATCCAGGATTCGCTGGCCGACGCGAACCCGCGCATGCAGCTCCTGCGGGTCAAACGGTTTGGTTAGGTAGTCATCCGCGCCCGATTCCAGACCCTGCAGCAGATCCTTTTTTTGAGTTTTCGCGGTCAGCAAAATAATGTACGTATAAGACTGCGTATTCCGCTCGCGAATCTGCCGGCACACCTGGACGCCTTCCAGCCCCGGCATCATCCAATCCAGCAGCGCCAGCCGCGGTGCGTTTTCTTTTTCCAGAATCGCCAGCGCATCCGTGCCGTTTGTTGCGGTAATCACTTCAAAGTCTCGCTTCGATAAAAAGGCTTCGAGCATGCGGCGAGACAAGGGATCGTCTTCCGCAACCATGATCTGCATGGCTGGTTTCTTCGTTGAATTCACAGGCCCCTCCTGGATTCGTTTGGCCCGCGCGTGGACACAATCTCTCGTATCCGAAATACATTAATCATCGAGCCGCATTTCCCACCAAGGAATCGAGCTCCGCCAGTAATCGCTCGATTTCCTTTTCCAGCTTTGAGAAAACAGCGCCTGCATCAGTCAGGTCCCCCGCGTGGGCAACGCTTTCCAATTCGGCGGCACTCTGGGAAAGCGCGCTCGCGCTCAAGCTGGAGGAGGAGCCTTTCAGCGTGTGGGCAAGGCGTGTCAGCAGGGGGGCGTCAGCGGTGCGAATGGCTCCGCGCATTTCCTCCAGGACCTTGGGACATTCTTCCTTGAAGAGTTGCGCGAGTTCATCCAGCAATTCGCGGTCACCTTCCAGGCGCTCCAGCGCGGCTTTCAAGTCAATCGCATGGGGTGTCTCAGATTCCGCGCGGGGTTGGGCGGCGCGCTCCGTGCTTGGTTTGGATGAACCCATCCGTTTGATTGCTTCCAGCAATTCCGCGCTGCGAATCGGCTTCGACATGTAATCATCCGCGCCGGCTTCCAGGCATCGCTCTCGATCGCCCTTCATCGCATGCGCCGTCAACGCAATGATCGGCATGTGGCCACCTGCCACAGCCTCCTTTTTGCGAATTGTTCGGATCGCGGTCAATCCGTCCAACACCGGCATCTGCACATCCATCAGAACTACATCCACTTCCTGTCTCTCCAGAGCGTTAAGGGCTTCTTGCCCGTTGACGGCCAACACAACATGGTGCCCATTTTTTTCCAGCAGGCGGATCGCCAGCGTCTGGTTCACGGCGTTATCCTCGGCGAGCAGGATTCTCATGCTCCCGCTTCCTCCCTCGGCATTCACCTTCTGAGTTTTCTGCATCAACTCTTGGGTTGGTTTTGAAACCGCGTTCAAAAGGGCATCCAGAAGTTCCGACGGCTGCACTGGTTTGGTCAGATGCGCCGCGATTCCCAGTTTTCTGGCCCGGTCCTTCTCGCCTCGATGCCCGCTCGAGCTAAGTATCAGCGCGCAGATCCTCTTGTAACGCTCGTCGTTCCGAACGTTTTCGATGAAGTCCAGCCCGTCCATTTCTGGCATCTGCATGTCGGAAATAATCAATGTGAAGGGGTGGCCTTCCGCGTCCCCTTGTTTCAAGGATTGCAGACCCGCTTGTGCGCTATTCACCGCCTGCGATCGGATCCCCCATCCTTTCAGCATTTCCACCAGGATGGTTCGGTTCGTCTGGTTGTCATCCACTATTAGAACCAGCGAGTTTTGAAGAATTTCCGGATTCAGAACCACCTCGGGCTCAGGCGGTTTTGTGGAAATTCCGAATCGCACGGTGAAATGGAACGTGCTGCCCTGCCCCGGTTCGCTTTCCACCCAGATCTTTCCGCCCATCAGCTCCACCAGCCGTTTGGTGATCGTCAATCCCAGGCCTGTTCCACCGTATTTCCTTGTTGTGGACCCGTCCGCTTGTGTGAATGCTTCGAAAATCAAACTTTGTTTTTCATTTGGAATGCCGATGCCTGTGTCGCGCACGCGGAAATGAAGCAACGCATCCCCTTCTTCTTCCTTTTCCTTTTCCGCTTCCACCACCACTTCGCCCCGCTCCGTGAACTTAATCGAGTTTCCCACCAGGTTCACCAGCACTTGTCGCAGGCGTCCCAGATCGCCCACTAGGTAATCCGGCACTCCCGGTGACACGCGCCACGCCAGTTCTAGATGTTTTTCATGCGCGCGCAGCCCCAGCGTCTTCAACGTCTCGCCCAGGCTCTGCCGCAGCGCGAAATCGATCTTTTCGATTCCCAGCATCCCCGCCTCGATCTTCGAGAAATCCAGAATGTCGTTCAGAAGCGTCAGGAGCGAATGCGCCGACGATTTCACCATGCCCAGATATTCCTTTTGTTCGGTCGTCAGCTCCGTGTCCAGCACCAGATCCGTCATCCCGATGATTCCATTCATCGGCGTGCGAATTTCGTGGCTCATATTCGCCAGGAACTCGCTCTTGGCTCGGCTGGCCGATTCCGCCGCTTCTTTGGCGAGAATCATTTCCCGTTCTGCCTGTTTTCGCCCCGTGATGTCGCGCGAGGTCATGCAGACCGTCGCGCGTCCGCCGGGGGGCGCCGGAATAGGAGTGACGCGCGCCAGAAACCACACATCGCCTGACTGCACCGGGAGCATGTATTCCATGCTTTCGCCCTTGCCGCTTTTCAGAACTCGCTCGAAGATTTCCATGAACTGTATTCCCGATTCAACGCTCATGAACTCTCCCACCTGGTGGCCGATCAACTCCTTCCTCGGCCGGATGAGCAGGGCGTCGTTGCTCGTCCAGATATTTCGATACGTTCCCTCCGCGCCGAATTCGAAAACCACTTCGTCAATGGACCGCACCAGCGCCTGCAGCCGCAATTCGCTTTCTCTCAGTTCCTGTTCCGCCTGTCTCCGCTCGGCCACTTCCTTTTGCAATTCGCGCGTGCGTTCCGCCACGCGCACTTCCAGGTCGTTCCGCGCTCCTTCGATCGCCGCGTCGCGCGCTTGAATCTGGCCCAGCATTTCGTTGAATTGGTCGAACAGGAATCCGATTTCGTCCTCGCTCGTTTTTGTGGCTCGAATCGAGTAGTTCTTTTCCACCGACACCGCAAACGCCGTGCGCGTCAGCTCCAGGATCGGTCCGGAAATCGCTCGTTGCATGCGCGACGCCAGAAAATATGCGGTCACGAACGATATCAGGATCACAAATCCGGTCACCTCCGCGTACCGCGCCGACCGCCCGTAGAGTTCTTCCAGGTCGGATTTCAGGTAAATCGTGCCGATCGCTTCCCCGTCCAGCCGGATCGTCCGAAAAAGAACCAGCTGCCCAGACTCGAATAGTGTCGCGTCCGGGATCGGTATGGGTGCCGCGAAGTGCGGATTCGCATTCTTCCGGCTGTACTTCGCAAACACGCTTCCGTCGCTCGTGAATATGCAGGCCTCCACGATGTGTGTTTTTGCGCTCAGCGAATTCAGCACTTCACCCGCCGCTTTCGCGTCCCCAAACGTAAGTGCCGCCGTGCTGTTGGACCCTGTCATTTGGGCCACTGTCGCCAGATCGGCTGCCATTTCCCGCCGGAACGCCGTCACGTCATATGCCGCAAACGTGATGCAAGCCATCGAGATCGCGACGGCGCACGTCGTCAGAACGATGCGCGTGAGTCTCTGCCGGATCGAAATGCTGCCCGCCTTCGCCATTTCAGCTTTTCCTGTCTATCGCGCCGTCGTGCACGATCTTGGCAAGCGCGAGAAGTTTGGAACTGAACTTCAATCCCGCGCGGTCGGCCGCGTCGGTATTGATCAGGAACCTCACGTGGTTCTCTTCGAGCGTGAATTGAATCGTGCCTCCCGACGTCGCGAACCCACCCGACTCTCCCACCAGCAGGACATTCGTTCCGCGCAGGGCTTCGATAATTCCAGCTGGACTCCTGTCTTCCATTGCGCCAACGAATACAATCTGGCAGTGGCGCGCCGAAGCCGCATCTCTCATTCGTTGCACGGCGACGGATCGGCTCCCGATCGATTTTCCCTGCAACTCATCGTCAATTGCCCGCCCGAACGGATCCTTCCCGATCACGCATATCGAGAAAGGAGATTGCGGGCTTTCGAAACTCTCCGGCGGCCAGTCAATAAACTTCGCAAAATTGAAAAGAAAGGCGGCTTTCAACTGGTACTCAGTTGAGGAACTGTTTTGCGCGCTGCTGGGAGTCGCGCACACCACCAGCGCCGCTGCCAGTGCAGCGGTTGCGCCTTGGCGCAGGGCACCTCGAACCACACCTATCCGGGACATAAATTCCATGCCCTTCGGCCACGCATTCTTTTGCGTGAACATATCAATTCCCGTTGAAACGCATTCAGAACTGCCACACGAACTTGGCATATACGCTTCGCTTGATCAGAGTGGTTCGCGCGCTGCCCGTCGAGTCCACAAACTCTTCGTGCGCATTTCTCCCCAGGTTTTGGCCAACCACGCCGAGGGAAGTCCCTGCGCGCCATCGCCACGTAATTCCTGTATCCAATCGTGTGTACGACGCTATGTCCGGGTTCGAAAGCCGGTCCACAAAATACGCGGACGCCTCCCACTGCCAAGCATCCGAAAATTCGAAATGCGAGCGAAGCTGCGCCGCGTGGTCCGGGCTGCTCCCCTCCGCCTCTCCCACCGATTCCGTGTCTTGGCTCGTGGGCTGCAAATGCATGTGGATTTCTTCGAAGGCGTAACCCGGGCTGAGCGTCCAGCGATTTGTTGGCTTCCATTTCGCTGTAATTTCGAGCCCCTGCGTCTCTCCGTACATCAGGTTTTTGTAGGTTTGCGCCATCACGATGTGAGGAGGCGCGGGCGTATTCTCTAGAAATGTTCCGTCCGGCTCGGTCGTTTCCTGCGTGCTGTATGCGTTGTAGTACGCGGACAAATCCAAGGAGAGCCGATCCGAAATATTCGTCCGATATCCGGCTTCATACGCCAATAGTCCTTCATCATCAACGTGAGGGTTTCCCAACAATCCAAACACGACAGGCGTGCCCTCCGGCGGCGTGTAGCCGCCGAAGTTCAACCGGATTGAGGTATCTGTCTCATCGGGAGATCGAACTGCCCGCGACGTGGCTGCCCACAACGTCTGGCGCTTATTCAGCATCAATGCCGCCCGCACGCTCGGGCTAAGGTTGAAGCCGGTGTAATAGTTGTGTTCCAGCTTCGCGCCCGCCGTCAGGTATAGCCGGTCCGGGATCACCGTTATTTCATCCTGGATAAATGCGCTAAACAATTGCGTGTCAAGATTTGCTGGATTCAGATAAACCGCAACGCTGCCATCGGAGCGCGAATTCGAATTCCGGTAGCTCAGTCCCCAGACGAAGTTTTGTCTCTCGCCAGATTCGAAGTGGTGCTGAAAATCGATGTTGTATGTGTTTCGCGATTCCCTCAACACATCGTCCCGCTCGTATGTATCGTAAGAGATCTGCAGTGTGGAGTCGGACCGGGGGGAATAAACATGATTCCAAATTCCCTGCAGAAACCCTCCTCCGAGGGGTACTTCAAATTCCACATTCACCGGTTCCGGCGCGGTGATGCTCGGAAGAAACGTGGCCGGAAGCCCCTCCTGGCCGGTGTAAATATCTCCTTGAACTGTCACTGTATCTTTCGAGGAAAGAGTGCTGTCGATTCGAAACCCGCCTCGAAGCATGTGCCGGCCGTCTCCGCCGTCCTGGCCGGTTAAGCCCGGCATGCTGTCCTGGTTGAAATACTTGGTGTAGACGCGATAGTCGGTTCCATTGCGCAGACTCCCGCCGTATTGCAGCGTCCCAAATCCCTGGTCCAGGTTTCCTCCCCCTGCGACCACCATTCCACCCTTCGTCTCCCCGGTTTTTTTTGTAATGATGTTGATGACGCCGTTAACCGCATTCGCTCCCCACACCGACCCGCCCGGACCTCGAATCACCTCGATCCTTTCAATGTCTTCGAGTGGCAGGTCCAGCACGTCCCAAAAGACGCCGCCGATCGTCTGTGAGTACACGCTTCTGCCGTCCACCATCACCTGCAACTCGTTGCTGAACCGTCCATTGAACCCGCGCGACGTGATCGCCCACGTGTCGCCGTTGATCTGCGCCACATCCATGCCTGGCACCATCCGCAGCAGATCCGGAATATTTGTGGCCCCCGACCGGCGAATGTCCTCCTGCGAAATCACGAAAACCGCGGATGCTGTGCGCGAAAGTTTCTGTCCCGTCTTCGAGACAGACGTCACCTCCACATTCATCAGGTCTTCGAGGCTCTGATTGGAAAGATCCTCCTGTTTTTCCTGCGCCCACGCGGGAATCGCCGCCGTCAAGGCAACCAGCCAAGCCAACGCTCGCGCTGCCGCGCACCATCCGGACCACGCGCAGCGCACCTCGGGATTGCGCGGCACTCCCGCGCCGTAGCGGTGATCCCAATTCAAGCGATCCCCCGAAAGTAGCCCTTCAGACCTTGAATCGGTCTTTTTCCCTTATTCCTTTAATCCTTTGGAGATAGCGATTGTTTAGCTCTTATCGGCAATCCCAGCTGGCGCTTCGGAGGGCTCGGAAATACGAATCCCAGCAGGACTTCCCACATTACTCCCGCGTTACATTGCCCCCATTTTCACTCTGAAACGTTCACGGACCTGTAACGTGGGTTCGCGAGAATACCCTTGCTTGCTTCCCATACTCCATTTCCCGTATCGTGTCTGGGACAAAACTAAAAGTGAGAAACGATGAAGAAAGTTCTCGTAATCGAAGACGATAAAGACATCGTCGAACTCGTGCGTTACAATCTCGAGAAAGACGGGTTTCAGGTCCTCGCCAGCAGTGATGGCGCCACCGGTCTTGCTCAGATTCGCAAAGTGCCTCCCGACTTGCTTGTTCTCGACTTGATGCTCCCGAAGCTTTCCGGTCTCGAGATTTGTAAAGAAGTCCGCAAGGATGTCTCCCTGAATCGCCTTCCCGTTCTCATCCTGTCCGCCAAGGGCGAGGAAGCCGATCGCGTCGTCGGCCTCGAACTCGGCGCCGATGATTACGTCACCAAGCCCTTCAGTCCTCGCGAGCTTGTCGCCCGCGTCAAAGCCCTTTTGCGCCGCGCCGATCCCGGCGCGCCTTCCGAAAAGACCATTGAGGTTGGAACGCTCCGCATCGATCCCGCGGCCTACCGCGTCACGCGCGCCGGAAAACCCGTTCCCATGAGCACGCTCGAGTTTCGTCTCCTCTATTTCCTCGCCGCCCGCCCCAATCGCGTCTTCACCCGCGACCAGTTGCTCGACGGCGTCTGGGGAACCGAGCGCTTTGTCACCCCGCGCAGCGTCGACGTTTACGTCCGCCGCCTGCGCGAGAAAGTCGAAGCCGATCCACAGCGCCCCGTCTATATGAAGACGATCCGCGGCGCCGGCTATCTCTTCGAGACCCGTGCGAGCTAGACTTTTTTGGAAACTTGGGCTGACCTACGTCGCCCTTCTGTTGGTCGTTCTTCTCGTTGTGGATTTCTACTCCGCGCAAATCCTTCGCCGCGATTACCTCCGCGACGCCAGCGACAGGCTTTCCTCTCTTCTCAGAATTGCTGTGTCGCGCCCTCCCCTTCTCGATGATCCAGCACAACTTCATTCCTGGACGTCATGGATGTCTCAAAGCGGCGTGCGCGTCACCGTGATTGACTCGACCGGCCGCGTCCTTGAAGATTCCGCCCACGATCCCGAATCCATGGAAAATCATTCGGACCGTCCTGAAATCCGGCAGGCCTTCGCCACCGGTGCCGGGGATTCCGTCCGCCACAGTAAAACGCTCGACCTCGATCTCGTTTACAGTGCCGTGCGTTACCAGCCGCCCTCAGGGCCTCCGGTCGTCCTTCGCATGGCGTCGCCCCTTTCCCAAATCGATTCCACGCTCACAAATCTTCGCAGCCGGCTTCTTCTCGCCTCGCTTGTGATTCTTCTTCTGGGCGGAATGGCTTCGCTTGGTTTTTCCCGCATGTTTGCGGCGCGCGTCGAACGCCTCATGAGTTTCTCCCGCCGTATTGCCGATGGTGATTTTCATCCCCTTCCCGCTGAGCGCCCGCGCGATGAGCTGGCTGATCTCGCCGCCGCCATGAACGAGACCGCCCAGCGCATGGACGCCAACATTCACTCCCTCCGCGACGAACGCAATCAATCCAGCGCCATCTTGCGCAGCATGGTCGAGGGCGTTGCCGTCATTGATGCCCACGAAAAACTCGTCTTCTGCAATCGCGCTTTCCTGGATATTTTGAATTGGGATTCCGCCAGCAGCCAGGGCCGTCCGGTCATCGAAGTGGTTCGCAATTCCGAACTCCTTAGCCTGATTCGCCGCGCGCTTCTCGGTGAAGAGGGGCTCCAGACCGATATCGCCATGGGTTTCATTCAGCCGCGGAATTTTTCCGTCACCGCCGCTCCCGTCAAGTCGCTGGAACCGGATAGCGCGCCAACCTCCGCTGGCGCCGCCCCCGCAAACGTAAAACCATCCGGCGCCGTTGTCGTCCTTCACGACGTCACTGAACTTCGCCGCCTCGAACGCGTTCGCCAGGATTTTGTCGCCAACGTTTCGCACGAATTCAAAACCCCTCTCACCGCCATTCGTGGCTTTGCGGAAACCCTTCTTTCCGGCGCTCTGAATGACCCGAAGAATAACCGCCGCTTTCTTGAGATCATCCGCGATCATTCCTCCCGCCTCGATCGCTTGACCGACGACCTGCTCAAGCTCGCGCGCATTGAGGCGGGCAAACTCGAATTGGAATTTTTCTCCGTTGCCCTCGCTGAACTCATTGAAGGTTGCGCGGAAACCACCACGCTGAAAGCCGCCCGCAAACAACTTTCCATCTCCATTGATATTCCCCCGGGGCTTCCTCCCGTTCGCGGCGATGCCAGCCTCCTCCGCGAAGTTTTCCAAAACTTGCTCGACAACGCCATCCAGTACACCTTGCCGGGCGGAAGCATTCGCGTCACTGCCTCCGCGGCGGCCCGCGAAGCCGTCGTCTCAGTCACTGACTCCGGCATCGGCATTCCCCTCGCCGATCAGGAGCGGATTTTCGAACGCTTCTACCGCGTCGATGCCGCACGCTCCCGCGAAGCCGGTGGCACCGGACTCGGCCTTTCCATCGCCAAGCACATCGTCGAAGCCCACGGCGGCCGCCTCTGGGTCGAAAGCGAAATCGGCCGCGGCTCCCAGTTCTCCTTCTCCATTCCTCTCGTCAGCTGAACCTTCAGATGCGCTGTCTCGCGCCATTCATCTCCGCGTTATCGGCCCGCAACGCGCGCGCGTCATCATGCACATGTCGAATTCTAATTGACCGGCGTGTGCCGGTAGGGAGGGCACCCTCGAAATGGAAGCCACCAAGACGACTACCGATGTCGTGTATCAGTCAGTTCTCGTGAATTATCTGGTTTCTCAGGCGCGAACCGTCGAATCCACCGTGAACAAAGCCCTGTTGGCTTTGCTCGGTCGCAATGACCGTCTCGCCAGCGAAGTTTTTCTCACCGAGCCCCGCATCAACGAAATGGAAATCCTCATTGATGAGCACGCCATTCGCATGCTCCGCCAGGGCGAGCTGCTGGATACCGATGTCCGCCTGATTGTTGCCACGCTCAAAATCAACAATGACCTCGAGCGCATGGGCGACCTCGCCGTGAATCTCTGCGAGCGCGCCATTTCCCTCGCTGGCATGGGCGATATCTGCATCCCCGAAGAATTCGAGCCCATGACTTCTGCCGTTCGCGCCATGGTTGCGAAATGCCTTGGCGCTCTCATTTATCAGAACGTGGATCTTGCCGTTCAAGTTCTCGAATCCGACGACCTCGTGGACCACTATCGCGACCGGATTTTTGAAGCCCTTTTGTCCGGCATGTCGCAGGATGCCACGCTCGCTGCGCCCAACATCCATTTCGTCCTTGCCTCGCGCCATCTCGAACGCATCGCCGATCACGCCACCAACATCGCCGAGGACGTCCTTTTCTGGGTCCGCGGACTCGAAGTCCGCCATGGCCGCGCGAAGCTCGCCGAAGCCAAAGCCGAATGCCATGCCGAACGCCATGCCCAACGCGATGATGAGAAACCTCGCGCCGCGAGCGCCGCGGCCGGAGCATAACTGTCTGGTTTTCATGGGATTACTATCCCGCATCGCACCATGGCGGGTTCACGCCGAATTCTTCTGGATGTAACACAACTGTAACAATTCCAAAACAAACTGTAGAAGGAGAACCCACTCAAAATGAAAAAGTCCTTGCTCGCCGTGTCCCTCATGTTGGGGTTTGCAGCTGTCGCTGCAACCCAGTCGAATCCAGTTCTGATCAACGCGGCCGGAGCCACTTTCCCTGCCCCCATCTACACCAAGTGGTTTGACGTCTATCACAATCAGCATTCCGGAATTCAAGTCAATTACCAGCCCGTTGGCTCGGGCGCCGGCATCCGCCAACTCCAGGCCGGCACTGTGGACTTTGGCGCTTCCGATGGCCCGATGAGCGATGACCAGCTCGCCCAGGCCAAGGTCAAAGTTCTTCATTTTCCCACCGTCCTGGGCGCCGTCGTTCCCACGTACAACATCACAGGCGTTTCAGCTGAATTGAATTTCACCCAGAAATCACTCGCTGGAATTTTCCTGGGCACCATCACGAAATGGAACGACCCGGAAATCGCCAAAGCAAATCCCGGCGTGAATCTTCCCGCCGCTGATATCGTCGTCGTTCACCGCTCCGACGGCAGCGGCACAACGTACATCTGGACCGATTTTCTTTCCAAAGTCAGCGACGACTGGAAAACTAAAGTGGGCAAAAACACTTCCGTAAATTGGCCCACTGGTCTCGGCGGGAAGGGCAGCGAAAACCTTACCGCTCTCGTGAAGCAGACTCCGAATTCGGTCGGCTACGTCGAGCTCACCTATGCGATGCAGAATAGCGTTCTGTACGGAAAGGTCCAGAACGCAGCGGGGAAATTTACCAAGGCCGATCTCGCCAGCGTCTCTGCGGCGGCTGCTGCGACGAAAGACATGCCCGAAGATTTCCGCGTCTCCATCACCAATCCCCCAGGGGATGGCGTGTATCCCATTTCGAGTTTCACCTGGCTGCTGATTCCGTCAAAGATTGACGATGCCACCAAGCGTGACGCGATCAAGGGTTTCCTGAAGTGGATGCTCACCGACGGCCAGGGCTACAACGAAGGGCTTGATTACGCGAAGTTGCCCAAGCCCGTCGTAGTCAAGGAACTCAAGGCGATTGATTTAATCCAGTGAGATGGCGTCCTCGGCCACTATAGACAACCACGCAGTCCCGCCCGATGCGGGGCTGCGTGCATTTGCTCGCCGGTTTCGTCACGGCGACGAAGTGGCCCACATCATCACCCTCATTTTCGGCGCCGTCATTCTTCTGATCACCTCGCTGATCGTCTACGAGCTCTGGATCAACTCTCACCTCTCCCGCGCGAAATTCGGATTGTCTTTTTTCTGGGGCAGGCAGTGGGACCCCGTCTTCGACAATTACGGCGCCGCCCCATTCATCTACGGCACGCTCGTCACTTCAGCCGTTGCTCTGATCATTGCGGTGCCTCTCGGTTTGGCCGGCGCGATTTTCCTGGCTGAGCTTGCCCCTCGCAAGCTCAGCGACTCTGTTGCCTTTCTGATTGATCTGCTCGCCGCTGTTCCCAGCGTGATTTACGGCGTGCTCGGAATCTTCGTCCTGGTGCCTTTGGTGCGCACCGTAATTGGGCCCGCGCTAATTCATTCCGTTGGCTATCTTCCTTATGTGGGAAGGCTCTTTCAGCCGCCGAATTACGGCGTGGGATTCTTCACCGCGGGTCTCGTGCTTTCCATCATGATCGTTCCGTTCATTATTTCCGTTTCGCGCGAGGTTCTTCTCACCGTCCCTCGCGAGCAGCGCGAAGCCGCCTTGGCTCTCGGCGCCACGCGCTGGGAATCCACTTGGAAAGTAGTTGTTCCGTGGGCAAGAACCGGAATCATGGGCTCGATCTTCCTCGCACTTGCGCGTGCTCTCGGTGAAACGATGGCCGTCGCCATGGTCATCGGCAACGACCCCAAGATTGTCACCTCGCTTCTCGCTCCGGGCCACACCATCGCCGCCGTCATCGCCAACGAATTCACCGAGGCCACCGGCGATTTGTATCTAAGCGCTCTCATCGAGCTTGGCCTCGTGCTGTTCTTCATGACGTTCATTCTCAACGGCCTCGCGCGCATCCTGATCGTTGCCACCGAACGCGGTGGAGGTCACCACTCATGAGCAATCTTCGCCTCGCTTGGCGCAAAGGGCTCAACATCGTGATGCTCTCGCTCACGGGTGTCGCTGCGTTTTTGGTTGTCGCCGTTCTTTTTCTGATTCTCGGCTTTTTGATTTACAACGGCGCGAAATCGCTCAACTGGGCCTTCTTCACCCAGTTGCCGAAGCCCGTCGGCGAAACCGGCGGCGGCATGGGCAACGCCATCGTGGGCAGCTTGAAGCTTCTCCTGCTCGCGGCCGTCATGGGATTGCCGGTGGGCTTGATGGCCGGAGTGTATCTCGCGGAATTCGGCGGAAAAACTTTTTCCTTCGTCATCCGTTACACTACCGATCTCCTCAACGGCGTGCCTTCGATCGTCATCGGAATTTTCGCTTTTGCCGTAGCGGTTGTGCCCGTGAAACATTTCTCCACACTCGCCGGAGGATTGGCGCTCGGATTCATGGTGATTCCAATCACGGTGCGCAGCACCGAGGAATTCCTGCGCGCTGTTCCGGGCAGTTTGCGCGAAGGTGCTATGGCGCTGGGCGCCAGCAAGTGGCGCACGATTGCCACCGTGGTTCTCCCCGCTGCCGGCGGCGGAATACTTACCGGCATGCTTTTGTCGCTGGCTCGCGTGGCGGGCGAAACCGCGCCGCTTCTCTTCAGCGCTTTTAGCAACACGTATTGGAGTCCGGGTTGGGGGCAGCCCACTGCTTCGCTTCCTGTGATGATTTATCGTTATGCGCTTTCACCGTATGATGATTGGCATCGCCAGGCTTGGGCGGGCGGCCTGGTTCTTTTGTCTCTGGTCTTGATTGCGAATCTGGGCTGCCGGCTTATCTTGAATCGCCGGGGGTCCTTCCGGAGTGTCTGACATGGCTTCAGCTGCGCAAGGTAAGAGCACGACCACGAGGTTTGCTCCGCATGCTCGCGCTGCCGAAGTGTCTTCGACGGCTTCTGCAAAGGAGGCGGCGTTGCGTTTTCAGATCTCCGACCTTAATTTTTTCTACGGTCCCAAGCAGGCCGTCTTCGGATTGAATCTCAAGATTCCGGCCAACAAAGTCACCGCGCTCATCGGCCCCTCCGGTTGCGGAAAATCCACATTCCTTCGAACCCTCAACCGCATGAATGAAATCATTCGCAACACGCGCGTGGAAGGCGAAATTCTTCTTGATGGCCAGGAAATTCGCACCATGGACGTCGTCGGTCTGCGCCGCCGCGTGGGCATGGTTTTTCAACGTCCCAATCCATTTCCGAAATCCATTTATGACAACGTCGCCTACGGCCTGCGCATCAATGGTTACAAAGGCCGCCTCGATGATCTCGTCGAGCACAGCCTGAAACGCGCCGCGCTGTGGGAAGAAGTGAAGGACTATCTGAAAAAATCCGCGTTCGCTCTTTCCGGCGGACAGCAGCAGCGCCTGTGCATCGCGCGCGCACTCGCCATCGATCCGGAAGTGCTTCTTCTCGACGAGCCGTGCTCCGCTCTCGATCCCGTTACCACTGCGAAAATCGAAGAGCTGATGTTCCAGCTCAAAGACAGCTGCACGATGGCCATCGTGACGCACAACATGCAGCAGGCCGCGCGCGCGAGCGATTACACCGCTTTCATGCTCGATGGAAAACTCATCGAGCACAGCGAGACGCCGAAGCTTTTTACAACGCCGACCGATCCGCGCACGGAGGCGTACATCACGGGCCGCTTCGGCTAGTTCGTGTTTTTGTTTTCGGTCCAGGATATTTTTGGTTTAGGAATTAAATGCAGTGCGGTTGTTTCTTTTGCAGCGGCGAGTTTCCGCGCGGGATATTATTTAGGTTTTTTCTCTCGCTGTGATTCGCGGGCGTGTTAGCGTAAAGGAAGGATCGGGAAAAAATGGAACGCCATTTCGAACACGATCTCGAGGAATTAAAACAGCGCCTGCTCTGGATGGGCAGCCTCGCCGAGCGCGCCGTGCATCAATCCGTCCACGCCGTGCTCGACGCCGAGGAGAGCCTCGCCGAAACCGTGCTCACGGAAGAGGACGCCATCAACGAAATCCAGATCGAAATTGACGAACGCGTTCAACGTTTGCTCGCGCTGCAGCAGCCGATGGCTGCCGACCTCCGGTTTCTTCTCGCGGTTTCGCGCATCAATGGCGACCTCGAGCGCATCGGCGATCAAGCCGTCAACATCGCGCAATCCGCGATGCGCGTGCTGCGTCACCCGCAGGTAAAACCCTATGTGGACCTGCCGCGCATGAGCGAGCTCGCCGAAGGAATGGTGCGCGACAGCCTGAACTCGCTGGTCCGCGCAGATCAGGATCTGGCCCGCAGCGTGATGCAGCGCGACGATCAAGTCGATCGCCTGCGCGATCAACTTTTTCGCGAACTCCTCACGTACATGATGGAAAATTCCGCCGTCGTTTTCGCAGCGTTCGAACTTGTGCTGGTGGCAAAAAATCTGGAGCGCATCGGGGACCACGCGGTCAACATCGCCGAAGATGTGATCTACTTCGTCGCGGGGCGAGACGTGCGCCATCCGGCGCTCGATCGCCGGTAGAGATTGTTGTGATACGCGGTTTGCCGCGGATTAGAAAACGTTATCATCCCTGTAATCAATAACTTAGCTCGACGTTTAATCCCTATACCGGGGATTAACCGCGCGAAAAACGCGGGTTTTGGCGCGGAGTGTCGTTTGACGGTGGGGTTGCGGTGGGTGACGTCGCGCAATTTGTAGTCTTGCGGTTGAGGACGTCCAGGGCACACCGCGTTGACGTCCATGTGAGGGCACGGATCGCGGTAAGCGGTACAATTTGAGCCGATCTTTCCGAATCGGAAACCAAAACCTTGCACCCTCTGAAAAAATTGCGCCTCGATTTCGTTCAAGGCTTGCGGAACGAGAGGGTCAAAGGGATACGCGCGGTGGGACGGCGGAATTTCACGGAGAAGGTCAAAACCCCGACGCTCCGAGGAAGGCGAAGTATCGGGCACCCGGAAATTCAAAGACTGGCCCACCCGCCAAATCCGACCTTATCAGATCAAAAATCTGCATATGGGTTGTTGGTGAAACAGGCGTAACCGACGACGTCAGATGTGCCACCACTTATGGTCATTGAGGTCAGGGTCGTCGTGATCTTTGCTCCATTGATCGTCGTCTCATCATTCGGGACGCAGACGGGTGGAAAATCATGAAAAAATATTGGATAAAATTGCAAAGTTTTTGTTCCACCTGACAGAACTACTCTCCCCGTGTAGGTCCAGACTGGATCACCGTTGGCATCTAAAACCGAACTTGAACACGAGTACGCGCAGGCATCAACATAATGATCTTCCAAAAGACCAGAATTCACTCTGATAGCTGGCCCCAGGTTACCCTCTCCCGCGAATGAATTGTGTACAAGGACTCCAGAAAGAAGCAAGTCAGGTGCATTCATATTGATGACTGCGCAGGTGCTGCACGTAGAATCGGCCGTTACGACATTGTCAAACGTTAAAGAGGACATTCTCCACTGCCCATCCCCCGTGAACTCTTGGGTAATCTCAAACGCATCGGTTCCCCCCTCCATGGTGATATTGCGGAACACAAAACTTCCAGGAAGGGGGCCATTTGAGGGCACTCGCTGAATGTACTTAAACCCCCCGGCGGAAGTAATAAGATCAGACATGTAAACTAGTCCAACCACTTGCTCGGCTCCGTAACTGGAGGGCAACGTTTCCGCCGTAAAAATTGCAGCGGGGACGTCATATGACTGAGTTTGTAAACAGCCGCCCCTGTAAAAAAACCAAAATGAATCAGTTACCTTTAACGGCGTATTGTCGGGCATTCCTGTGGTTTGCGCCGTAAGACATACGTCCTCGAACAAATTGGGTTCGATACCGTAGACTGCGACCGCTTGATTGACGCCGGAGATGAGCATAGATCGAATAATAGCTCGGACAGAAGGAGAAAAGGTCATTGTCGCTGCAGCGTTTGGATTCGGTCCTCCGATGACTAATATCTGACTATCGTGAGCCAATTCTGAGAATTGGGCCCCGGTCGTGAATCCGGAACCCTCGATCTCCACAGTGCACGGGATATTAAGCGGCGAGTTCGTCGACGGAAGCTGGGGCTGGTATATTTGGTAAAGACCTGGAGGAAAGAATAACACTGGCCTGGTTATATAGTACTCAGTAATGAAGTCGGGGTTACAAGCCGCATCGAGCGCCGCCTGGATTGCTGAGGTGTCATCGAATGCGGTCCCAGTTTTCGCACCATAGTCTGCCACGTTGATGAAATATCGAGACGCCACCTCGGGATTTAGGATCGGCGGTTCCTTGGGAATTACTGGCTCCCGAGGCAAACGAGGCATGGGTAGCGGACTAAATTCGGAAATCCCGGGAGGGAAAGGCAAGGAGTTTTGCGGAGATTGAGCGCTCGCAGGTGTTAGAGAAAGAAGAAGAAGAAGAAATGACAGAGTAACGCCACATCGCAATTTGGGGGTAATCCCGCTACTTTTCATCGGGCGTTCTCCTCAAAATCCTCGCTGGCCGCATTGACAGAACGCGGTTGACAGCATTTCGATTTCCAGAAGGATTAAATAGTTTCTAATCCGGTCCAAACCCGTTATTTTTCCCGTCC
>Ga0308309_10000952_pt1 | contig 17316 bp, 17 predicted proteins | sample HubBroMetageWFT5_FD_192491 | JGI IMG/M metagenome (GOLD analysis project Ga0308309, IMG submission 192491) | Warmed and freeze-thawed soil microbial communities from the Hubbard Brook experimental Forest, New Hampshire - Hubbard Brook CCASE Soil... | ecosystem: Environmental > Terrestrial >...
CCAACAGCATTACTGGAACTACCGCCACAGTCACCCGGATCACGATTAGCAAATAGGCTTCCTTCTGAACGACAGAAGCCAGGCGCCCCACGGGCAACCTTTGCCCGTGGGGCGCATCCTCTTGTTTGTTTCTGCGGATTTCTGATTACTCAGCTCATCCGCCGCACCGCCACTTACTAGGGCGTGCAGTCCTGTGCCGGCGGAGCCGCCACCGTCACGCGGGTATTCAACGACGGAGAACCGTCGAAATCGAAGAGATCCTCCAACGTGTGCGCATGCTTGTCGCGTAGCGTCAGGAATTGACGTGTGACGTCCCGGTCGTCTTCATCATCGCCGCCCTCGGTTGTCTGGCTGCTCAAGAACCGCTTCTCAATGAACGCCAGAATGGACGTGTGATCGCCCACCGTGTGCGAAACGTAGTGCGGTTTCGAAAACGGCGACACGGCCATGAACGGCACGCGCACGCCCAACTGGTCGAATGCCGCGCAGTCCTCGGGAAACGGACCTGTCGGGTCAGCAGCGAACTCCGGGCAGAGCCCAGCGGCGTCGTTCACAGTCGTATCCGTCGCGCTCAATGGATTGTGGGCGCACTCTGCTCCGCCGCCGGGCAGAAGGCTCAGCGGAGGACTCGAGAGGTCCGCGCACTGGCCCGGGAAGATGCCGTCGGGCGTCCGGGAAGATTCCTGCCGGGCCGACGGAGGAGCCACGTGGTCAAAGTAGCCGCCGTGCTCGTCGTAGGTGATGAAAATGACCGTGTCCTGCCAATAAGGGCCGTTGCGCAACGCATTCACCACCAAGGAGACAAACGCCTGTCCGCGCTGAATGTCTGTCGGCGGATGCTCGTCATTCTCGTGCGCGACGCCGAACAGGCCGAAGTTCGGGTCCACAAAAGATACGCTCGGAAGAGGCGGCAGGTTGGGTGCTCCGGCTGCCTGCTGCAAGAGCACCGGGAGTGGAAAGAAGTGGGGATCGATGCCGGTTGCACTGAACAAACGGAAGGTGGCGGCCTGAGGCGCGTCCTGGAAATAATCGGCCCAGCTCACGTTATTTTTCTCCAGCAGGTCCAGAATCGTTCCGGTGATGGGCTTGTAGCCGCCTGGGGGCGCGAACGTGTCGCTCGTCGTCAGATGTCCAAAGGAAGTTGCCGCCAGCAGGTATGAGCGGTTCGGAAACGTCGGGCCCAGCACAGACGCGAAGTAGCGGTCATTGATCGCAAACTGGCTGGCGAGGTTGTAATAAAAGGGGATGTCGTCCTGGGTATAAAAGCCCATGGTCTGGTCATCGGTGGGATTTTCGACACCGTTGTCAATTTGCTCCGTTTTGTCGTTCACCCGCACAAAACCGTCGCTCAGCGAAAAGTGGCGCGTCTTGTTGGGGTTCAGGAAATTCATTTCCTGATGGGTCCCCAGCCAGGAATGATCCAGGTCGGGCGCAGCGCAGCGGCGCGAGTCATGGAATACGGTGACCAGCGACCCGTCGTCATCCCGGTTCGCGTTGTAACAAGCGCAAGCCACCGTTATTGTCTGGAATGCAGGCCAGCCCGTCCACGCAGGAGTGGTCTCCGTCCCGGCACCCAAATAGGCCCCTATGGTAGGGGCTGCCTGGCGCGTAAGCCAACGCTCCAAAGTAGTTATCGAACGAGTGGTTTTCCTGCATGACCACAACAACATGTTTCACTTTTTTCAGGTCGCCGTCGGCTTTGGCGGGCGCCGCTGCCAAAAATCCCAGAATTAGCGGCAGGAACAGCGCCGCTAGCAATAACTGCCTGAATCTCATGGGTGTTGCTCCTTGAAGTTGTCTTTCTGGCCCTGGCGTGCGCGGGCGGGGGCACCGAGTAAGGGAACACATCCTTCGTAAATTCTTCATCAATCTTCTGCGAACATTGCGTGATGCCTGCGCGCCCCATCCCATCCACCCGAAGGAGTGATCTTTTACCGGCGTGTCGTGGGGCGATTTGTTTTGCGATTTCCGACTATCATAGAGGGCCCGGAGAGCGGCAAAGAACGGCATGTGGGCCGGGCTGGTTCGCTACCCTGGAACACGCATGGTCCGTCTTTATGGCAAAGCACACAGGATGGAGAGCATGAAAAAACAAAAGTCATTGCCAGAGCATTTGGTGGAACTTCTCAACGGCGGCCACGCCCACGTGGATTTTGATGGCGCGATTAAGGACTGGCCGGCGAATCTGCAGGGGAAAAAGCCGGAGGGCGCGGCGCATTCCCCCTGGGAAGTCCTGGAGCACATGCGCCTCGCCCAGTGGGACATCCTGGAATTCACGCGCAACCCCAAGCACGTTTCTCCCGAGTTTCCCGCCGGCTATTGGCCGAAGACGCAGGCTCCGCCTGACAACAAAGCCTGGAACAAAAGTGTGGCTGCGTTTCGCGCTGATTTGAAGGCAATGATCAACATCGTGGAAAGCAAATCCACAGATTTCTTCGCGCCGCTCGCCCATGGCGATGGCCAGACAATTCTGCGCGAGGCCATGCTGGTCGCGGATCACAACGCCTATCACTTGGGAGAACTGCTCTTGCTGCGCCGCCTGCTGGGAGCCTGGAAATAGCCGAACACAGTACTGCCAGGTTTACCTGCACATCGATGGGAGATGCGCAGCATCGGAAAGTGTCCTAAAATAGAAGTGTTGTCGCTGTGGGCGTGTAGCTCAGCTGGGAGAGCACCTGCTTTGCAAGCGCGTTCGCACCTTCCAAACACTCCACCCTTTGCTCTGCGTTTTTAATGTTTCCAACAATTTCGGGGAATCTGCTTCTCGCTCGAAGTAACCCCCGAAACTGCAATTACATACGGTTATGGAACGGTAATGGAACGTTCGTTTTCACTGATTTTAACCGTTTCAGCGCACCTGCTTTTGCAGCACGTGCCCCCCGTTGAGTCTTCGGGAAACAACCGAAGGGTTGCCGGCGATCTAAACTGTGGGCGGCGGTTTGCTAATTTTCCCTGCCCTGTTCGTACACACCACGTTTCATTTGTTTTGAATCACTTAGAGCGCGCTCAGTTGTACAGAAGCACCCCATTTGCAGAGTCTTGTGCACCAAGTGTGCACCAAATAGCCTTCCGAAAGAGAGCCCCGACCAGTCCCACAACTGACTACTTCCGCGATAGCCGGTAATCCGTCTATCATCGATACTAGCCTGGAGATCACTTCCCGCAAGCCGACTTGCCGTTACCGATCCGCAGGACTGGCTCGCGATCAACCGGACGAGACATCCTTATCATTGAGGCGCACGTTGGCGTCCTCTGCGTGGTGCTTAGAAAAGGCAATCGTGAGGATCTGGTGGATCGAGGAAAACGTCTAGCTCGGAGCAACATCATCGGCGAGGAAGGAGAGCTGCTCTTCAGACGTTGGGCCCTCAAACATCAGCTAACCGCCAATAAAGCGAAGCAAGACATCGGCATCGATTTCTTTTGCCAAGTAATGGTTCCGGTTTCTGATTCAACGTCCGTCGAAGGGAAAGGACCTGTTCTGGGTGCCCAGGTAAAGACGGTCGAGGACGGAGAGGACGCTCGCCTGGTCATCAACCGCATCGACGCTACTGACTTGTTACGTCAGACCCAAGCGACATGCCTATTCGGCATTAGACTCTCAGACGAATCAGTTCACTTTCAGTTTGTAGATCGGAATTTCATTGATCGTCTTGTCGCCTTCCTGGATACCGAGAATGACCAGTTGACGACCAGCTATAAGACGCTCGCAGCTGATTCGCCTCTTTTTCTGCGGCTCTTGAAGCGTTACACAAATCCATTTGAACAAATCCAGTTACGCATGCATTTGATCCAGTAACGCGTAAGCAGCGGCATACCTGGAAGTCGCCTTTCTGTCGTTTCTACCGGTGAAGAGACGCACTCCGTGGTGGGTGTGCCGTGGATCCCCGCAGCGTTCTCAGTCGATGAGAAGGCCAGGGATCAGGTACGCCTTAAGTTTGTTCGGGAAGGCATCATCGATCCGGAACAGGAGGGCATCGAGCTGCACCCCGTGATTGGCGAGGCGTTGCGTGACACCAATAGTTCGGCAGCAGTTGTCTCCGGCAGAGGCGCAGTCGTGACGAAGGTGAGGGTTCGCCTGGGCGATGCCACTGCGGTGCAACCATTCGAGTACCGCGAGTTCGGGACCGAGAAGAACTTTGTCCATCGTTCTGGGCTGCGGATCACGATAGACCGAGCCACCGAAAAACTATCTGATGGCCATCATTATCATTCGATGGAATCTGAGGTGTTCCGGCCGCGCCGCCCGACGCCCCTCGCAGGCACCGCTTTCAACTTCTTTCGTTTGTTTCGTCCTGGAGCAACCATTGAGTTGCAACATGGCTGGGAAGCTCCGCTTGAGACCTTCGGAGAGAGTCTCACCAGGCTTGCTGACGCGGTGAATGCATGGCCAGATCTCTGCAAGGCGCTGAAATTGCCAACGCGGGAGCTTTGCTTGGGCGATTTGCAAGATGAGGAATTCTCTAGGACGGCGTGGTTTATTGAGGCGTTGCTTATCAGAAATCAACCAATTGGTATGCTGGCAAACGGATTTTTGGTTGGACCAGCCGCTGATCAACCTCTCGATCAACTTTCGACTTCTGCTGTTCTCGCGAATATACCGATTGCGGTGAATTGGAAGGACACAGGGATTGTTGTCTGGTTGGAATGTGAGGCGGCGGCTTACGTCTTCGAAGATCTCATCTGCGGCTTTCAGCTGAAGGAGCAAACGTCGTGGCGGATTCAGAAGACTCGTCGTTTCGATAAATCCATCTACCCGGAAGTCTGGTTTTTCCAGGACTGGCCCGCGCTTCCTATCCGGGAGGGTCTCAGTGGGATCTCGAATTGGACTCATGACGGGACCGCCAAACGGCCGTTTGAAGCGAATATCGATCGGGTCGGGTCGTCATAATTGCTCAAATTTGCGTTTGTTCGTACCGCAAGAGAAATCAACGATTGTTCCTGCCCCAGCCTTTTGGCGCATCCAGACCCCATCGGTCCCGAGAAACGCGCTTATGTCCGGCGATTTTGAGCGAATCAGGGGTCACTCGGAAGTTGCGGGCACTTCGTCGGATCAGTACGGACAAACGCGCTTGTCTTCAGAATTTCAAGGGATTGAAGTTCGTTCCTTTGTCGAAGTAATCGACATTTTCGATTCTTTTCAGCCACAGGGATACTTTGAGTGTTACCGGCAGCAAGAGAATCTCCACACCGGCTTTTGTAACGCTTGCAACGAGAATGCTTTTTGTTAGTAGATGTGCCGGTATCATCTTCCACAGACCGAAGATGTAGAAGGCGGCGGTATTCACCAATTGTCCGCACAGGGTCGAGGTCACGAAACGCGCCGATATATAACGTCCCTTAGTCCAAACCTTCATTTTTGCCAGGACATAATTGTTGGCAATGTCTCCAGCAAACATCGCAAAAGTGCCAAATAACACCAAGCGAGGAGCTGCGGATAGCACGTCAACATACGATTGATTGTTTGTCATAACCGCGGAGGGCGGATAAAAAATGACAAACTCGAAAATTACAATCGCCAAGAACTGCGCGAAGATGCAGTACCACAAGACGCGTCGCGCGATTGCATACCCATAAACTTCGGTCAGGATATCGGCAAAAATATAGACAAAAGGAAAGTAGTAGATGGAAATCGAGAGCGGAATTCCCATGACGTCAATCAGCTTGCCGGCCGTGGGAATGCAAATGATGGCGAAGAAAACGTTCCAAAGAACGATGTGGTTCAGGAGTTTATAGTTGTGCATTCGCTGACCCCTGCTTCGCCCGTCATCGAAATTATTGCAAATATGGAAATCTAATTTCCGGCTTTGCCATCTAGTGCGAGTCCGACAGTTCTCATAGTGTGCGCTCGGCGTTACACAAGGAGAACCAGAAATGAGAACGTTGGCACTTCTGTTCATATTCGCTGCCGCGCTGTGTAGTCAAGCCTCATTCGCACAAGAGTCGCAGCCTACTGCGAAACAGCCCTCAGCATTGGCTGGAACCGATTCACCCGAAGCGTTGCGCGAACACGCTCCTGTGCTGCCTGCAGTGAGGGCGAAATACTGGAAAATCGATCCTGCAGTCGGATACGGGATGAAGGATTTCGGAAACGGTGTTTACGCACTTTCTGACAACGGTTGGCAATCGGCGTTCCTTGTGACAGACGCCGGTGTCATCGTTTTCGACGCGCCCGCCAGCTATGGCAAACACATTCCTGAAGCCGTCGCTAAAGTCACGAACAAGCCGATCAAGATGCTGGTCTATTCCCACATTCACAAAGATCACATCGGCGGCTCCGTAGCGTTTAAGAACATCCCTGGCTTGCAGATCATCGCCCTTGATACCGTCAGCGACTTCCTTAAGCAAATGAACGATCCGAATCGCCTGATTCCAACCGTCACCTTCAATTCCGCGAAGACGATCAACCTGGGCGGCAAAACCGTGGAACTCACGCGGCACAACTACCACTCCAGCGAAGGCGATCTTTTCATCTATGTCCCAGAGGCCAAATTCTTGATGGCTGTAGACTCGGTGACGTCGGGATACGTCCCGTTTCAGGACTTCGATCTGTCGACCAACTTCCACGAATATCTGAAGATGTTCGACGAAATCCTCGCCTATAAATTCGACAACTTTATCGGCGGCCACCTCACCGATACCGGAAATCGGAAGGATGTCGAGAACACCAAGGAATACACGAACGACGTGTACCAGACCGTTAAACGAATTCACAACGGATTGAATGAAAGGGCTTTCGGTGCTGACATTGCCAAGACGATCGGTCCCGACAACGAGTTCCTGATATTCAAAGCTTTGCTGGATAAGGTGACGAGAGATTCGGTTGCTGAGCTTGAGCCTCGCTGGATCAATCGCCTGGCCGGCGTCGATGTTTGGCTGCCAAGCCATGTGCGTGCTGCCCTAATCTACGTGCGTTGGGACGATAAAGAATGAAGAACTCCTCAGGAGGGCAGCGAAGGAAATAGCGTCGGAGCCATTTGGGCAGCGAATTCCTTGAACACGCGCACGGGCCGCGTAAGGTAGCGATTGCCCACATGCACCACCCATAGATGAAAGGCGGTGAAGTGCCATTTCTGCATTACCTCAACGAGCCGTCCGTCGCGCAACAACTCAGGCTGAACCAGCGGAGGAAGGTCGCCAATTCCGGTTCCCGCAAGCAGTGCAGTCGCAAGGCCTGCATAGTCGTTCATCGCCAGGAAAGGTTGGAACACCAGCGTCTCCCTTTTCTTCCCGTTCGCGCGAACGAAGTTCCACGTTTTGGTCGGCGTCCAAAACGAGAAAGCGAGGAGCCGGTGTTCCAGTAGGTCTTGGGGTTTTTGAGGCCGCTTGCACTTTGACAGATAGCTCGGACTCGCGACGAGCTGATGACGGTAGGTCAGGATTCTGCGCGCGACAAGCGACGAATCTTTGAGTTGTTCTCCAACCTTGAACGCCAGGTCGACGCCTTCGACGATTTGATCGACAATCCGGTCTGTGATGAACACCTGCACCCGGACATTCGGATACGATGCCTGGAATGCGCCGATGAGCGGGGCGAGCAACGAGTCGGAGATGCTGGGTGGCGCGGAAAGCCGCAATTCACCGGAGACGTTCGACAGGTGGTTCGAGGCGACGTTGTCGACCGCTTCATTGAGTTCAACGGTGTGGCGAGCGTGTTCGAGAACCTCGGACCCAACGTCCGTCAGCCGAAGGCTCCGCGTCGAACGTTCGAGCAAGCGTACCCCGAGTTCGTCCTCAAGGTCAGCAACACGACGGCTGACGGTTGAGGTCGGCATTTTCAAGATTCGCGCCGCCTCCGAAAAGCTTTTCGCCTCGACCACTTTGGCGAAAATCATAAGGGAATTCAGGTCGGTCATCAGGCGATCGACACCTCCGATAGTCACCTAACACGCAACTCGCAGGAGAGTTCACCGCATATAGTACGACCACTGGGATGCGCGGTTCCGATAAGATTATCCCAAATTCGGAAAATACATTTGCTGTTTCGCCCGCTAGACGAACGGGCGCGACCCGACTAGATTTCGCGTGGAGACGCCACCCAAAAGGACCGCAATCGTGAATGCAAACGAGAAGGCCGTTGCTGAAGTGCTTTCTAAGTATCAAGACGCGTTGAATAAATCTGATACCGATGCTGTGATGAAACTCTATGCATTCGACGGCGTGTTTATGCCGCAGAATAACCCTTCCAGTGTCGGTACCGACGCGGTTCGCAGGGCCTATGACGCGGTCTTCCAAACCATCAAGCTGACCGTCAGGTTCAACATAGCCGAAGTCGTAGAGATAGCACCGAATTGGGTATTCGCGCGCACCAATTCGGCCGGGACTGTGAAGATGCACGCTACGGGCGCGGGCGGTCCAGAGGCCAATCAAGAGCTTTTCCTGTTTCAGAAAATCGATGGAGTCTGGAAGATCGCGCGCTACTGCTTCTCGACGACAAACCCACCGCGCGCATGAGATGTGAAGGGGCGTCCGATGGCCACGATGAAAGCGGCGGTGATCCACGAAGCCGGTGGACCCGAGGTTCTCAAAATTGAAAGCCTTCCCATCCCCACACCGAAGAGCGGCGAAGTGTTGATTCGCGTAAAGGCATTCGGGCTCAACCGCTCCGAGTTGTTTACCCGGCAGGGCCATTCGCCCAGTGTCAAGTTTCCGCGGGTCTTGGGTATCGAGGCGTCCGGTGTCGTTGAGGCAGCGCCGGGAGGCGAGTTTCGCAAGGGCGATATCGTCGCGACGGCGATGGGCGGACTCGGGTGACAATTTGATGGTGGCTACGCCGAATACACATGCGTGCCCGCAAAACAAGTGCAGGTTATCAAGGCCGAACTTCCGTGGGAGACCCTCGGAGCCATCCCCGAGATGCTGCAGACGGCTTGGGGTTCGTTGTTCAAGTCGCTGCGGCTCGAAAAAGAAGAGCGACTGCTAATACGAGGCGGCACAACTTCCGTTGGCTTGGCGGCTGCGGCCATCGGCAGGAAGCATGGTGCCTTTGTAGCGGCGACCACCCGAAACCCCGACCGGGAAAATCTGCTGCGTGCCAGTGGTGTCGATCAGGTGTTCATCGACACCGGCTCAATCGCCCAACAGGTCATGGAAGTTTGTGCGAACGGCGTCGATAAAGTGCTCGAACTTGTTGGTACGACGACATTGAAGGATTCGCTTCATTGCGCCAAACAGCGTGGCATCGTATGCATGACCGGGATCGTCGGCAACAAGTGGTCCTTCGAGAATTTCGCTCCGATGGAGGCGATACCCACTGCGGTCAGCCTGACGACGTATGCAGGAGAATCGGAAGACTTCATGCGGATGCCTCTTGCGGATTTTATTGAGCAGATTGCGGCGGGCACACTGCGCGTCCAGATTGGCAAAACCTTTCACCTGGACGAAATCGTTGAGGCGCATCGCTGCATGGAAGAAAATAAAGCGGGTGGAAAAATCGTGGTGCTAACTTAAGCGGCACGCGGAGAGTCTCCGCTCGAAGAACGGGTGGTCGTGATGTCCCCATCGGATCAGAGTGCTGAACTGAAGTTTGTGGTTACGAATACCCTCATCGTTCGAGACATACAGCGCTCAGTCGCATTCTATCGCGACGTCCTGGGCGCTACGGTGCTGCGCGAAGGACAGCCGACGTTTCTGCGGCTCGGGAACATTTGGCTTACCATCAACAGTGGTGGCGGCCCGACCGACGACAAGCCGGAAGTCGTCGCTTCACCGCCGCACGATCCCAACGTTCTAAGCATCTTTCTGAACCTTCGCGTGACGGATATCAGGCGCTACTACGACCTTTGGTCTTCGCGGGGCGCGAAATTCATCACAGAACCTAAAGTCCATGCAACGGAATTGCGGTGCTACATGCGCGACCCGGATGGGTACCTCATTGAGGTCGGACAAACAACCATGACCGCGGGTCCCCTGGACTTGTACGCGTAACTCTCTGAGACATGTTCTGAACTTGTGAGGGACTTCAATGAAGGCAGCATGGTACGAAAAGCAGGGGCCCGCTCGCGAAGTGCTGGTCGTCGGCGAGATGCCGGACCCGATTCCGGCGGCCGGTGAAGTTCGCATCCGCATTTCTGTTTCCGGCATCAATCCCGGCGATATCAAGAAGCGCGAGGACACCTTTGGCGTCGGCATGCCGTATCCTCGTGTGATTCCGCATAGCGATGGCGCCGGGCGCGTGGACCAACTTGGAGCGGGCGTTCCATCGGAGTGGATGGGCCGTTCCGTGTGGTGTTACGGAGCCCAGTCGTATCGTCCGTTTGGCACCGCTGCCGAATTTGCCGTGGTACCCGTTGATAAGGTTGCTGCTCTGCCTGAAAGCGTGCCGATGGAACAAGGCGCTTGTCTTGGCATTCCCGGTATCACGGCGCACCGAGCCGTTCATGTTGCAGGTCCTGTGAATGGACGTGCTGTGTTGGTGCAGGGAGCAGCAGGTTCCGTGGGTGCTTCCGCAGTTCAGCTCGCGCGTCGCGCCGGAGCGCGAGTGATCGGAACGGTGAGGTCGTCGTCGGACGAAACTACCGCAAACAACGCCGGCGCCCACGAAGTGCTTGTCAGCGATAAGGAACTGGCTTCGCGTGTGAGAGCCCTGGCTCCCGACGGTATCGATCACATCGTCGAAGTGGCGTTTGGGGCCAACATCGAAACCGACGTCGAACTCCTCAAGGTGGGTGGTTCGATCGCGAGCTATGCGACCGACAACGCCGCTCCGAAGATTCCCGTGTGGCAAATGGTATTTAAGAACATTCGCCTATTCTTTCTCGGGAGTGACGATTTCCCGAAGGAGGCGAAATTGCAAGCAGCCAAGGGTTTAAATGCTGCCCTTGAGGGAGGGTGGCCAGGCTTCGAGATTGGCGAACGAATCCCGCTCGGAGACATCGCTCGCGCGCACGAGCTTGTGGAACACCCCGTGCGGCCCGGGCGGGTTGTCGTTGTGCTTTGAGTATCTGCAGACTTTAACGGTGAGTTAGGTCAGATGACAAATGTCGAGTTCTCACCCACAGTTCCCACGGTCAGATCAGGCGCAGGATTTTTTTGGACTTGGTTTCGACCCCCTCTCGGACCCGGTTGCCTATCCGCACCTCAATGCGACCGAGCTCGCAGAGGTTGAACCTTTCGGGGAACGATGCACCATTGCCGAAAATGATCCACTCGTCTCCGCCGGGGATTATCCGTTCAACAGCTACGTAATTCTTTCGGGAATGGTGCGAGCGGTCGACGTCTCGACCGGCGAACGCGTGGTGTTCGTTCGCTACGGCGCGGGATATTTCACCGGCGATATTGATTTGTTCACACGCCGACCCTCAATCATCTCGGTCGAAGCCGAAACTTCTGTCGAGGCAGTTCGACTTACGCCGAAACAGCTTCGGAATTTGTTCACCAGAAGACCACAATTGGGCGAAAGGTTTTGGAAATCGTTCCAACGCAGGAGGGAACTGCTCCTCAAGTCCAAATTTCGCGGCTTGAGCATCTACGGACGGAAAGGCGATAAGACAACGCTCGAAGCCGTGGAGCTGCTCTTCCGCAACAGTGTGCCGCACGAATGGCTGGATACGTCTCTCGACGACAACAGGATCAAACTCGAGCAGATCCGCGAAGATGTTCAGTCCTATCCGGTGGTGGCTCACGGCAGTCGAATCCTTTTTGAAGCGCCAACACGCGCCCAACTGGCGGATCACCTTCGTCTTCGCGGCCAGCTACCGAATTCCATTTGTGACGTTCTGATTCTGGGCGCTGGCCCGGCGGGTCTCGGAGCAGCAGTTTACGCAGCATCGGAAGGTCTGTCCTGTCTCGTACTGGACGGCCTCGGGCCGGGAGGCCAGGCGAGTTCGACATCCCGGATTGAGAATTACGCCGGTTTTCCAAATGGGATCGGAGGCCGCGATCTCGCTCATCTGATTTATCTTCAGGCTTTGAAGTTCGGAGCAGACTTTCACGTCCCGAGCACGGTGTCCAACTTGGAACGACGCAGCAACGGGCTATACCGAGTGAGAACCTTCGAAGGCGATTACGTGCTGGGTAAATCAGTAATCGTCGCTGCGGGCGTGTCCTATGGACTCCTGGACGTCGAAGGCCTCAATACCTTGCAGGGCGCTGGCGTGTATTACAGCGCGACCAATATCGAGGCTCGGCTCTGTCGAAGTTCCGCAGCCCATATAGTGGGCGGCGGCAACTCTGCCGGCCAAGCCGCCATGTTTCTTTCCCAAACCGCCGACGAAGTCTCTCTGCTTGTGCGTGGCCCTGACCTCCGAAAGATGTCTTCCTATCTGTCGGAAAGAGTTTTGGCGAACACAAGAGTCCGAATCCGCTACAACACCGAAGTCGTTGGAATCGAGGGCATCGATCATGTCTGCGCTGTGCGCATACGTGAACTGGGCGGTGAAATAAAGGAGGAATTTACTTCCGGACTGTTCGTTTTCATCGGAGCAAAGCCGAGAACCGACTTCCTCCCCTCCTCCATCGTACGAAATGAGCAGGGTTTCGTCCTGACTGGCCAAGAGGTCGCAGTTCTCCCCGTTTGGAAAGAACCCAGGCCTCCCTGCACTGTCGAGACCAGCCTGCCCGGCGTGTTCGCCGCCGGCGACTGCCGTAGTGGCAGTCCGAAGCGCGTCGCCTTTGCGATCGGCGACGGCGCGACGGCCGTAACTTCGGTCCACAAGTTCCTCGAAGGTACGCGTCCTGATTCAAGGAGCGGAGAATTTATCTCATGATGGGAACACGAGTCTCCTACCTCGACGAGCAGCAGCGTCTCGAGGGCTATCTGGTCGCACCTAATTCGGCGCGCGACCTGCCCGGCGTTCTAGTTGTGCCCAGCTGGCTGAACGTCAACGAGCCGATTTGTAGGCGCGCCGATCGTTTTGCGGAACTGGGATACGCCGCTTTCGTTGCCGATCTATTCGGAGCGGGTGTTCGACCAAGTCCACCAGAGTCACCGATGACAGTTGTCGGGCCATTCCTCGACGATCGCTTGCGATTTCGCCGTAGGCTTTCGGCCGGTCTAAAGGCATTTCAAGAGCGGCCCGAATGCAATGCGGACCTCATCGCGGCCGTTGGATACTGTATCGGAGGTTGTGGCGTTCTGGAGTTGGCGCGTGCCGGCGCCGCACTCCGCGGCGTAGTTTCCCTACACGGGATTTTGACCGCGCCGATGCCAGCGAAACCGCGTGCTGTAGAGGCAAAGGTGCTCGTTCTGCATGGTGACGGCGACCCAGTGGCGCCAGTAGAAAGTCTGATCGATTTTCAAAAGGAAATGCGGCTGGCCAAAGCAAACTGGCAGATCAACATCTACAGCGACGCGAAGCATAGCTTTACGGGCGAAGGAACTGTCGGCGACAGGACACCCGAAGCTGGGCTGCACCCACAAACGGAAACAAGATCGTGGCAAATGACCGTCGAGTTCTTGCGAGAAGTATTTGAATAAGGGTTACTCATTATCGGCGATGTGTACCCCCGCCACTTCAACAATGACGCGAAATTCTCGATCGGAGCCTGACAGATTCACGTTGGACAAGCTCCTCAATCGATCACGAAACTGAGCGGGAGATCCGATCACGAACAACACTAACTTCGATAGCGTGAGCGCTCCGCGTAATAGACACAGCGAATTCAAGGAGCGAGAGCTCGATCTCCGGGAGAGTCGTTTGCTGTCCATGCTGTGAGTGGCGCAGCGCGCCGAAACCCTTCCCGCTTCTTCAGCCAGACTCGGCGAACTGTGTAGTATCTAGGTACTCGAGAGCGTGCGGAACGTAGTTGAATATCGCAGCGCGTCGAGTGGTGGAATACTGTGTTCCCAATCTTTTCGGGCCTCGCCGGAGAGGATGTAGATGGAGCGAGGCTTCAAGGCGTGCGATATCCGGATCCACTCTTTGTTGTGCGGCCTCCGAAACCGCATCGTCGAAGGCGCCAGCAGTGATACTCCAACGATGATTCCAAACTCCGGTTTGTCCTTGTGCCAACCGATTCCTGCGCCAGCACGATATTCATTGACACTCACTTGCCGAAAGGCATCCTTCTCGCAGCCCGCGAAGCTTGCAGCTCGGTTGAGAAGATCGTCGAGGAATGAGGGCATATCCTCCGATCTCTGAACAGACCGACGGCTGAAATCATATTTGAGCCCAAAATTGACCACTCTCCGATTTCCGAGGTACCCGTGAAATTCGAAAGGCCTCAAAGCAAGTTGTCCGAGTTCCGCCGCCAAGCTCGCTTCTACTTCTTCGCTGATGATCTGCTCTTGGTACCGGAAGCCGCGCGGCTCACCGGCGGAAAGACTCTGCTCTATCTCAGTGAACAGTGCGCGCTGGCTGGCCATCAGAATCCCTTCCGGTCACTAGAGTCATCTGCAGGATGGTGCGATGGATGAACATGGCCGCGCTGAACTTCAGCCATCAGTGACAAATACGATGACTGCAATCGGCAATATCCAGAGATCAAGCATTCGCTCCTACAGTTGCAGCGCCCACCGATCGGGGCGCGGCAAGAGTGGAATTTGGTCGAACCGAAAGTTGGTTTCTGTGATCGGCGAGGTAGCGATGAATGTACGATATGACCACGGAGCCCTCGCCAACAGCCGATGCAACGCGCTTGACTGAGTTAGCGCGCGCATCACCGACCGCATAGATGCCCGGCATACTGGTCGCGTATGGGCTTTTATCGAAGCCATCTGTGCCTCCGGTAAGGATGAAGCCTTTCTTGTCGAGCCGGACCGTACCAAATAACCAACCAGTGTTCGGCTCAGCGCCGATCATCACGAAGACGTTGGAGATATTCCTTGCTGTGCGCTCACCTGTGTTCAAATTGGCCCATGTCACTCTCTCAAGGGACGGATCTCCATCCAGTTCAACAATTTCAGATTTGGTGTGGACGGTTATATGACTCGAGTTCTCGATGCGCGAAATCAAATACTGGGACATCGTTTCCGCGAAGGATGGTCCACGCACAAGGTGATGCACATGCTTTGCGATACCGGAGAGAAACAACGATGCCTGCCCAGCGGAGTTGCCACCGCCTACAACGATAACCTCCTGGTCTCGACATAACACCGACTCCATCGCGGTGGCGGCGTAATAAAGTCCGCGATTTTCATATTTCACGTAATTATTGACACCGAGCTTGCGATACTGAGCACCAGACGCCACCACAACAGTGCGCGCGCATACCTGGTGACCGCCCTGCAGCGTTAGCTTGTGAATGCCATCTAGTTGCTCGACAGTTATGACTTCTCGCGAGATGGCGAAATGCACGCCGAACTTCAAGGCCTGCAGCTGTGCACGAGTTGCAAGTTGTTGCCCACTGATGCCAGCAGGAAATCCTAGATAATTTTCTATCTTCGAACTCGCACCTGCTTGTCCCCCAGGCGCCATCCCCTCGATAACTGTCGTGCAGAGTCCTTCGGAGGCTGCATAGACCGCAGCCGCGAGACCTGCAGGACCTGCTCCGACGACAGCCACATCGCAGGTCATTTCGGGATCCGGCAATTCCGTGATGCCCAACTCATCCGCCAACTCGGGAATGGACGGGCGTCGCATGGTCCGCCCGTCAGAAAGTATGACTGCCGGCAGCGGTGCGCAATCGTTTTCGGTGTCCTCTGCAGATATGTTTACGATTCTGTGCGGATAGTTGTTGCGCACGAAGAACCGCTGAAGAAGCATCATCTGGTCGTCACCGGATCTCCCTTGCAGAATCACCCCACTTGATGCTGCCTTGACAATGCCAATCCGACGCCAGATGCATGCTGCCACGATCACATTTGCGATGTCTCCCTCTGTGCGCATTAATCGGTCGAATCGTGTGCGTGATATGCGGAGCAACGTGCTCGGCGCGATAGTTCGCGCCTCAACTAGTGCACCCTGAGAGTTCAGGAGGTTAAATTCCCCGGTGAAGTTATGCTTGCGATGGCGGGCAAAGACCTTGGCATCACCCTCTGTTGAAGGAAGGTAGATCTCAACTTCGCCCTCAAGAACAACGAACATATCGATCTTGCGGTCGCCGTCGGTGTACAGTACAGCGCCTGCAGGAAACGATTCCTGGTTCCCATAGGCTTGAAGTCTCGCGACCATGTCTTCGGTCAAATCTGGGAACGCCAGTTCCCAACGAAAGTCGGATCCGAGCGACTTAAGAAGTGTATCCGCCACTGTTTCAACGGTCTTACCGAGCGCGATTTGGTCATTGTCATTTTCCATATCGGTACCCCATGCGTGATTCGCGTCCATGACATTTTCTCTACCAGCACAGCCTAAAACACCAAAACGAACTCCTTACGCGTTATCAGATGCCGTGCGCAGTGCTTATGGAACAGCAACTTTAAACTCTGGCAGAATTTGCGCCAAATTTGGCATTTTCCCGATTTCGCCGCAGTCCATACTGCGCCTGGATGAGCAGCTCATCCGCTAAATTCGTGGAGATCCAAAAGGACGAAAAAAGATGGGAAAGACGATTCTGATTACAGGCGCATCGAGTGGCTTCGGCCGTTTGACTGCACAAACCCTTCGAAACTCTGGGCACAAGGTATTCGCAGGTTTTCGTTCCAATGAAGGTCGAAAGAAGCAGGTCGCTGACGAGCTCAGAGAAAAAAACATAGAGATTCTCAAGCTCGATGTCACTGATCAGGGGAGCGTCGACAGCGCCATCGCGCAGCTTCTCGAGAAATCGAACAACGAGCTCGATGCCGTGGTGAACAACGCAGGCATGGCGTCAGCGGGCATCTCGGAGGCGTTCACGCCGGAGCAAGCTCGCCAACTGTTTGAGGTTAATGTCTTCGGCGTCCAGCGTGTCCTTCGTGCGACGCTGCCTGTACTACGAGCGAAGCGTCGAGGCCTCGTGATCAATGTGGGATCGATCCTTGGCCGGATAACGCTGCCGTTCCTCGGGCTCTATGGGGCCTCGAAGTACGCAGTAGAGGCAATGAGCGATAGCTATCGCTATGAGTTGTCCCAGTTGGGAGTAGAGGTCGTGCTTGTCCAGCCAAGCGCTTATCCGACGAACATGTACGCTGCCGCGCAGCAGCCGGCTGATGAAGAGCTTCGAACGACGTATGGAGAGGTCGCTGAGGTTCCAGGCAAGATTCTCAAGACTTTCGTCACTCTCTTTCAAGGCGAGAATGGTCCGAATCCCCAAGACGTCGCCACAGCGATTGACCAAATTGTTTCCGCGCCTGCAGGCAGCCGTCCGGATCGCGTCGTGGTCGGCTTGCCGTTCGGATCTGATGCCGTCAATAAGGTGGTTGCTCCAATCCAGCGCGGCGTAATTGACAGTCTTGGTCTAGGAGACCTGGCGAAGCTGAAGATTATTAATCAACGCGAAGTGAAGGCTTCAAGTGGGACGTAG
>Ga0308309_10000954_pt1 | contig 17310 bp, 11 predicted proteins | sample HubBroMetageWFT5_FD_192491 | JGI IMG/M metagenome (GOLD analysis project Ga0308309, IMG submission 192491) | Warmed and freeze-thawed soil microbial communities from the Hubbard Brook experimental Forest, New Hampshire - Hubbard Brook CCASE Soil... | ecosystem: Environmental > Terrestrial >...
TTGCCGGTAAGGCTCAACCAGGATAAACCTCTGCTTTTCGAGCTGGATTCAACTGCGACCGCAACATCGATCGATCCCAGCTACGCGCCCCACGCCGCGGCTTCCGTCGGTGGGTCCGACGCCGCGTTACGAAATTGCGTTCTGACTCTTCCCGACGTTGCGCTCCCCATGAGCGTGCTGGCTGTCGCAGGGAAAAACGATTTCGGCTTGCAAACGGGGATCCGCTATCAAGGGACCCTGGGCCCGGACTTCTTCGCGCGCCTGGTCATTGTGGTGGATTATTTCAGGCAAACCGTCCAGCTTTACGATCCCGCAACTTTCACCTATTCCGGCACGGGCAACGGTTTTCCGCTGGCTCTCGCCGGCGCCGCCCCGGTAGTTCACGCGAAGTTTGACATTCCCGGTCGCCGCACGCAGGAGGCTGATTTTGTGGTGAGTACGGCTCTGGATGCGCCCATCGTCTTTTACCGGGAGTACACGGAGGCTCATCGCTTCTCATCCATGCATTTCAAAACCATTCCGGCATCGTATTCCCAACTCGATGCCGGCTCCAAGATTTTCCTCGGTCGCTTAAAAACGTTTCAGCTGGGAGCTTATTCCCTCGAAGAACCAGTGGCCGCCTTTTCGCAATCAAATCCGGGGCAAAGCGGCAACAAAAGTGTAGCCGGTGCCATCGGCGCCGGGTTTCTGCGTCGCTTCACCGTGATTTTCGACCTTCCGCATCAGCGGATCATCTTCGAACCCAACATTCAATTCAATAAATTCGCCGAGGAAGATATGAGCGGGCTTTCCATCGTCGCCAAGGGTCCCAATCTCAAGACCTTCGAGATCGCACATGTTCAGCCGGGAACTCCAGGCGCGTCGGCCGGGGTACGCGAAGGCGACCTCATCGCCGGTGTAGACGGCGAACCCGCCGCGGACATGACGCTCAGTTCCATCCGCGATCTCTTTCGCCAAGTTGGCCACAAATACAAGCTATTGATTGAACGAAATGGAAAAACTGAAGAAGTCGTGATTGAGATGAAACGCTTGATTTAATCTGTTTAGCTCAGGTTGCCCGAGTTTAGTGGAATTTCCGCATGGCTTGGGCCATCTCGTGCAAGCGGGCGTCTACTTTTGCAAAAACGCTTACGGTCCCAAATTTTCCGCCGGAATTCCGCTTCCCGGCGTCAACGCCGGTGAGTATCTCGATCCCTTGCTCCACGGTTGCTACCGGATAAATGTGAAACTGCCCTCTGCCAACGGCTTCGATCACTTCGTCGCGCAGCATCAGGTCGTCCACATTTTCCGCCGGGATCAGCACCCCCTGTCCTCCGGTAAGACCTTTCAATCTACAAACGTCATAGAACCCTTCGATCTTCTGGTTCACCCCGCCAATGGGCTGGATGTCCCCATGCTGATTTACCGAACCTGTCACCGCAAGCTCTTGCCTGATCGGAAGCTCCGAAAGCGCCGACAGCAAAGCATACACTTCAGCCGAACTGGCGCTATCTCCGTCCACGCCAGAATAGGATTGTTCGAAACAGAGGCTCGCGGACAGCGATAGCGGTTTGTCCTGCGCGAACGTCCGGCGCAGATAACCGGAAATAATCTGTACGCCCTTATCGTGAAAACGCCCGCTCAAATTCGATTCGCGCTCGATATTGATGATACCCACTTTGCCGAGCGACGCCGTTGCGGTGATGCGCACCGGTTTGCCGAACGGATACCCGCCGATTTCAATCACGCTCAATCCATTTACTTGGCCCACGCGCGTCCCGGTTGTGTCGATGAACAGCAAATTCTGATCGATCATCTCGCGAATCTTTGTTTCGGTCAGATTGTGCCGCTCCACTTTCGCATCCAGCGCTTTGCGAACGTGCAGCGCCGTAACGACCGTTTGCTTTTCGTTCCGCGTCACATAGCAAGCCTCGCGCGCCAGATCCGCAATATCGAAAAAACGCGCGGTGATTTTCCCGCGTCGTCCCGCCAGCCGCACTCCGTGTTCCAAAAGCGATGCAAACGCGGTGCGGTCGAATGGACAAAGTCCTTCGTCATTGCAAACCTTGCGCAGGCGCCCCGCATATTCGCGAATGATCTCGTCACTCCAGCTCATTTCTTCGTCAAATTCCACACGTACCTTGAAAATTTTGCGGAAGTCTTCCTCGAAATCGTAAAGCAGCTCGTACATGTCGCGGTCACCGATCAGGATGATCTTCACATGGATATCAATCGGCTCCGGCTTCAACGCCGCCGTGCTAAACGGGAAAAACACGTCCACCGGCTGAATTTCAAGCTTTCCGTGGTTGAGCGTACGCTTCAGCGTGCGCCACACCCCGGTCTCCGTCAAGGTATCCAACGCGTACATCACCAGGTAGCCGCCATCGGCGCGCAGCAGCGATCCGCCGCGCAAATCCATGAAATCGGAACTCCACCCGCCGCGCGTGTCATAGCTGCGATGAATTGTTCCAAACAGATTCGCGTAGGTCGGAATGGTTTCAAAAATCACCGGGCATTTCTCGCCCTCGCCGTGCGCCAAAATCACGTTCACTCCGTACACTCGAAACGGATCGCGGTCCGTCCGTTCCGCCCGCGGCCCCCCGCCGCCTTCCGAGGGAGGCTGTTCTTCCTCGCCTTCGCGCTCCTTGAACGGTTCGAGATTGTCCAGAATGTGGTGCCGTACTTCCTCGAGATATTCCGAGATTTGCGTGCTCGGATATTTCTCCTTGAGCTCTTCGATCACGCCGTCCACCAACACCGAAGCCGCCTCCTGCTCCAAATAGCTCATTTCACTGGCGAGCTCGCGCGAAAGTGAAAGCGTCTTGCGATAGACCACCGTGAATTCCTGGCGAAACTGGTCGTACTTGCGCTCGAGTTCTTCCGCGGCGGTGCTCTCCAATTTTCCATCCTGCACCAGCTTGGGAATTTCCTCGATGGGCACCATCGCGCCCTCGATCACCGGAAAAATTTCCGGCAGCGCGACCGCTCCCACCTGCATTCGTCCCAGAGCGAACTGCTCGCGCGCGATGCGCCGCGTAAAATCGTCCATCAATTCCTTCTCACGCAAAGTGAACCGCTCGACGATGCGTGTCTTCTGGCGCTGAAAGGGTTCGCCTTCGAATACCTGCGGAATGCGCCGGCGTAAAAAGTCGATTCCGGTTTCGACTTCTTTCTTGAATGCGTTTGCTTGCCCGCGGGTCAATGTCAGCAAGCGCGGCCGGTCGTTGTTTTTGAAATTGTTCACGTAACAGCGGTCCGGGGCGATCTCGCTCCGCGGGTGCATATCCTCTATCAGCCGCACGATCATTCCGCCGCGGCTGGTGCCGGACAGTCCGCAAACGAAAAGATTGTAGCCCGGCGCAGAAAGCTCTACGCCCATGCGCAATGCACGCAGCGCTCGCTCCTGCCCCGTGTCTCCGGTGGATGGTTCTACTTCCGCCGTTGTGTCAAATGGGATTCGCGCCGGATCGCAGTGCCATCGCAGTTTCTCCGGCGGCAAGCTCGCGTGTTTTGAATTGAAATTTTTCTTCATCCCGTTCCCGAAGGCCGCTACTCTAACACGCCATCCAACTTGTTCCCACCCGCTTTGGACTTTGTGTTTCTAGCAGAAGCACCAGGCGCGTACAGATCCAGCATGCTCGCGCCAGCAGCCACCACAATCGGTCCCAGCACCAGCCCCAGCATTCCGAAAACGCTGAGCCCACCCAAAACGCTGATAAACACCACCAGTCCGCCCATCTGGGCGCGGCCGCTGATCATCCAGGGGCGGATGATATTGTCCACGAGTCCCACGATCACGCTGCAAAAGACGATCAGAACGATCCCCCAGCCGATGTGCCCGTTGACCATCAGGCTGGTGGCCGCCGGCACCCATATCAGCGCCGAGCCTACCACTGGAACCAGCGAGAAGAACCCCATCATCACGCCCCAGAAAACCGGTGCGTGAATTCCGGTCAATCCAAACGCCAACCCGCCCAGCACGCCGTGTGCGACCGCCGCTACGATGCTGGAAATTACGCTCGCAAAAATCAATTCGCGCGTCTCGTCAATCATTCGTTCGCGATGCGATTTCTCAAACGGAAGCACTTCGCGCAGACGCGCCACGATCGCGTCGCCATCCCGAAATAGATAAAACATGGCCAGTAGCGTGACCGTCAGATGAAACAAAAATACTGCGGTATTGCGCAGCACGGCGCCCAACCGTGACGCAAAGTAGCCCGCCCCCATCTCTGCATATCGGTGGACGACCGTAGTCAGATCGCCGGGATTTGCGTCGGGGAATCGCTCCTGAATGCGAAGCCACAGAGCATTCACCCAGGAAAAATGGCCGCTCTGAATCTGCTGTTGTACCAATTGCACGGCTTCCACGCCTTGGCGGATGAAAGCCCCGCTGACCAGCAGCGTGGGCACGATTATAATCAGCGTTACACCCAGTGTGCTCGCCGCAGCCGCCAGCGTCCGGCCCCACCTCCGGGCCAGCTTTTCATAAACCGGATAGGACACCACAACGAAAACCACCGCCCATGCAAGAGAAGCGAGAAACGGCTGGAACACAAGAAACACCAGATACGCCAGCACGATCAGGATTCCGTAGAACAGCGCGGTCCCTAGGCGCTTCTGCGTGCTCGATTGCACCGTCACTTAGACTCTCTCCGCACAGGTCGCAAGGAGACTGATAGTGTCAATCCGCCTCTTTGTCAACTCCGGCACCCGCCGGCGCCAGGAGATTGCATTCCCAATATGCCTTCGCCCGCTGCACATGACCACGGCCGCAACACGCCACTATCCAAATTGCACGAGCTAGGATGTATAATCCACTCGCTTTTTCGCGGTCGCTTATGTCTGATCCAGCTTGCCAGCACAAACGCACTCAGCTCATCGCCAAAGACGACGATACGCAGTATGTAGAATGCCTCGATTGCGGGGAAATCTTCGAAGTGGGTGAATTGAATGACGGCACCGGCGCCGGCGAATCTCTCTCCGACGCCTGATCTGCACCCTCATCGTCTTTGCAGAGCTTGAAAACACGCTTTTCTCGTTGCGCCTCGTGGGAGTAGAATGCGCGCAACCGTCCACTTGTGTTGTTGCAGGAGGGCTCCATGACAAAGCATTTTTGTGTCTTACTGATTTTCTTGCTGGCGGCATTATTCGTCTCCGCGCAAGAATCAAAACCACCTGCAAGTGCCCCTGCCGCTGAATATAAAATTCCACCAGAAGCCGGAAAGATGGTAAATCCCGTAAAACCCACCGCCGCATCCCTGGCGCAGGGTAAAAAGACTTACGGTATCGACTGCGAAGTATGCCATGGGAAAGACGGCGACGGAAAAGGCGACCTGGCAGCTGATATGAAAGTAAAATTGGCAGATTATCGCGACCCCGCCGCGCTCAAGGATCGCACGGATGGGGAGCTTTTTTACATCATCAAGAACGGCAAAGGCGAAATGCCATCGGAAGGCGATCGCGCAAAGACCGACGCCATCTGGAATCTGGTGAACTACATTCGCTCGTTCGCTAAGAAGGAGCCCGCATCGAAGTAAGAGCTACGGACCCCCGCTGGGTCTAAAGCTTCAGCCAGGACATGCCGCGCGGCCTAGAACAGGAAATAAGTAATCTTGGCGGGGATCAGCGAATTCCTAGTTTATCAATTATGCGAGTCACTTCCGTGGTCGGCACATCGTAGAGGGTATGCTCGTCCTCTTGCTCCAGCCTGCCGCGCAGGTATTCAGCAGCAATGTAACTGGCTTCGCGGTCGGAAAGATTCCTTCCCGCTCGCGCGCGAAATTCCACAAATCCCGGGTGCGCCAGTCCGAGCACGACTCCGCGGCCGTCCACTAAAAATTTGCAGTCCATGGTGTCGGCATGCCGAGTTGCTATGCCGTTCCAGCAATGCGAAAAGCTGCAGCGATAGACGTAGTCGGTCACCTTCGAAGGCACGTCGAACGCACCAACGAAATCGCTCATCGCTCCTGCGTTCGGAATCGTGGGATAAGAAGTCTTCGCCATATAACTACCTGCGGGCGCCTACCACCGCCGGCTGTGCTGACCCTTGATAACTCCGAATGGCCGCCGCCACACCCGCGCCAGCCGGTACACGCCGCCCCTGATCTAGCAGCACTTTCTCCAGCGCCGCTAAGAACAGCAGTATGTTGGTATTCTGTGACGAATAACCCATCAACCCAATGCGCCAGATTTGTCCCTTGGTCTTTCCGATTCCGCCGGCAATCTCGATGTTAAATTCATCCAAAAGTTGTTGTCGCACTTTTCTGTCTTCAAGTTCAGCGGGAATTTTTACCGCTGTCACCGTAACCAGCCGATCGCTGGGTGTGGAAACAAACAGCTCAAGACCCATGGCTTCGAGCCCCGCAATCAACGCCTGCTGGTTGCGCAGATGGCGCTCCCAGCGCGCCTCAAGCCCTTCTTCCAACACGATGCGCAGCGCTTCGCGCAGCCCGTAAATCAACGACACCGGCGGCGTGTGATGGTAAGTCCGCTCCGATCCCCACATGGTCATAATGGGAGTGAAATCGAAATACCAGCTCTCCACCGGTTTTTTGCGCGCGCGTATCAGATCTTCAACCCGGCTATTAACTGTGATGGGACTCATACCCGGGGGCGCGCTAATCGCTTTCTGCGTACCGCTGAAACAGATATCAATCCGCTCGCGATCGACGTTCAGCGGAACACCGGCCAGCGACGCAACCGTATCCACTATCAGCAGCGCGCCCAATTCATCTGCAACTGTGCGGTAATTTTCCAGCCGCTGAATCACTCCGGTCGAAGTTTCGCCGTGAGCCAGCCCCACAAATTTGATTTTCTTTCCTTTGCCGGCGCGCCGTACGTCTTCGGGATCTACCGTGCGCCCGAGCGGGGCCTCCACGCGAATCACTTTCGCCGGGCTGCGTTCGGCGATCACCGCCATGCGCTCGGAAAACATTCCGTTGATGCACACAATGCACTGGTCGCCTTCTTCTACGGGGTTCAGCACGGCGGCTTCAATCCCGCCCGAGCCCGAAGCCGAGATCGGATAGGTAATGCGATTTTCCGTCTGAAACACCCGGCGAAGCAGAACCTGAACGTCGTTCATCATTTCCAGAAACCACGGATCCAGATGTCCCACCAGCGGTGCGGACAGGGCGCGGTACACCCGCGGGTCCATGCAAGACGGGCCCGGAGTCAGCATCAAACGTGTCGGCGGATTGAGTTCGCCAATCATCTCTTTCATGATTTTGTTCCTCGCAGTATCAAAGCAGTATCAAAATCTCGTCGCTTGCTGGTCAGCTATGTTTATAGCGGCGCGCTCTTTACCATGCGGCGGCCGCGACGACCAAAGGGTGGGCTCGCGCGCCTGTCCTGAGAGGCCGAGAAGCCCGGCCGGGAGCAGATAGTCTCGCTAAAATGCCCTCCCGCGGTCAACCTCCAATATGGCGGCAATTTGGAACCGAATATGGCTCTCGGGCCGACGAAACGCACCGGTCATCTCCATGATTTCCGAGTCCCCGTTAACTGATTGGAACAAGGAGGGGTTAGCAGTTTCCGCAACTCTCTCTCCGTCGAGTTGAATGGCCCATACCCGTGTGCTAGATTTCCAAATTAGCCCCCATAATCATGATAGACCAAAAAACTACCGTGACGGACAAGCCTAAAATCTCGCGAGTCGAGGTCTATTGGCACACGGTCACCTACAAAACCATGGCGATCTACGCCCTGCTGATTATTGGCGCGATCATCGCCGCTGTGTATTTCACTTTTCCCGACCTGTCCGGCAAGCTTGTGAAGCGTCTCAACGCTGCTGTGTCGGCGCACGATGCAGGCGTTGCCACCATCACCGCGCGGCAGGCGCGCTTCGTGAACCTCGACGGAAAGGTACAAGTAAAAAAAGTGAACTCGGTTGAATGGCAAAGCGCGGACTATCAGATCACCCTCGATAAAGGTGACTTAATCCAGACCGGCCCTGAGGGCGTCGCTCGCATGGCCTTTGCCGATGGCACCACCTACACGGTGAAAGGCGATACGCTTGTCACCGTGGAAGAAAACATCGTCGAGCAGGACCACGCTTCGCAGGTCGGCGTGCACATCAGCTCAGGTCAGGTCGACCTGGCGACCGGGGCCTGGGAAGTTCCGGGCTCGAAGGCGGAAGTTTCCTTTGAAAACGCTGTCGCCTCGTTGCGCGCAAATAGCCGTGCTGCTGTGAGCAGTGACCCCACAACCAAGCAGCAGCAAATCACCATCGCTTCTGGTAGCGCGGAACTGAACCGAGGTGGCGAGCATCTTGATATCGGCCAATTCCAACGCGTCACATTTCCCACCGGCGGCCCAATCACCAGAACGGATGTGCTCGCGCCCCCTCAATTGGACTCGCCGCTTAACTTGCAGGCCATCACCGTGGCGAATCCAAAGCACGACCCTGTCCATTTCTCCTGGAAGCCTGTGGCCACCGCGAAGTCCTACGAGTTTCAGGCCAGCACCACCGCGATGTTCAGCAAGATTATTATGGACAGGAAAACAAGCTCAGAAGGGGTGGACATCGTCGGCCTTGATCCAGGCGACTATTATTGGAGAGTTCGCGCGATCGACGCCAAGAATGCCACCAGCGATCAAAGTGAACCCTATAAGTTCACACTGGTGATACAAGGTAAAGAGCAGGACATGCTGCTTGAAGTGGATAATACCGTCCTGCAGGGAAACGTTGTCGAGATTATCGGACGCACCGAGCCCGGAGCCGCTTTGATTATCAATGGCGAGCCGGTCGCCAGCATTCAATCGGACGGACAGTTCCGCCATTTTCTGCCGCCCATGCCGAAGGGAAGCTACGAAGTTATTATCACCGGTCAAAATCGCCGGGGCGGAACGGCAACGAAGCGCTTGCAGGTGGTCATACCGTAGCGCAGCCGTGTCGTTGGCCGGGTAAGGCCGACCATAGTCCGCCGCCGCAGCGGCACGCAAGCAGGATCTGAGGGGGACGTAAGACGTGACGAAAAACGGCTATAACATGCGGTCGGTTTTCAGCCTCTTTTCATCCGACCTAGCCATCGATCTCGGTACCGCCAACACGCTCGTCTTTGCGCGCGGGAAGGGAATCGTAGTAAACGAGCCATCCATCGTTGCCATCAACAAAAACAGCGGAGAAGTTGTCGCTGTCGGCCGCGAAGCGAAAGAAATGCTGGGAAGAACTCCCGGGAACGTAGTGGCCATCAAGCCCATGAAAGACGGCGTGATCGCCGACTTCAAAGTCACCGAAAAGATGCTCACGTATTTCATTCAGAAAGCACACAACCGCCGCGTCCTGGTGCATCCCAGAATCGTAATCGGTGTTCCCAGCGAAATCACTCCGGTGGAAAAACGCGCGGTGCAAGACTCCGCCTACCGCGCTCGCGCAAGTGAAGTCTATCTCGTCGAACAAGCCATGGCCGCTGCTATCGGCGCGGGCCTTCCCATCGAGGAGCCTTCGGGCAACATGGTTGTGGACATCGGCGGCGGCACCACCGACATCGCTGTAATTTCCATGAGTGGCATCGTCTATTCACGCTCGGTGCGCGTCGCCGGAAATGAAATGGACGAAGCCGTAATGCATTACCTAAAACGCAAATACAACCTGCTCGTGGGCGAACGCACCGCGGAACAAATCAAAATTGAAATTGGCTCAGCCTATCCGCTGGAAAAGCCGCTAACTCTGGAAGTGAAAGGCCGCAACTTGATCGAAGGCGTGCCGCGCACCGTCACTATCGACGACAGCGAAATTCGCGAAGCGCTTTCTGAATGCATCTCGACGATTCTGAATGCCATTCGCGTAGCGCTCGAACGTACTCCGCCAGAGCTTTCCGCCGACATCAGCGACCGTGGCATCGTCCTTACCGGCGGCGGCGCGCTCATCAAAAATCTCGATAAGCGCATCCGCGAGGAAACTGGCCTCCCGGTTTCCATCGCCGACGATCCGCTGGCTTCCGTCGTGCTCGGAACCGGGAAAATGCTAAGTGATTTCCGTCTGTTACGCCTGGTCTCCATCGACTAACAGAATTTTTGATCGGAGTTTCGGCAGGCTGCTAAAGTCATGATCGACACTTTTTCCCGCCATCGTCCGTTGGCCCTGCTCGCTGGGGTAGTCCTTGCGCAAGTACTTCTCCTCGCTTTTCAAATCAGACGGGAAAACAACGTCCGGCTGATCCGCTATTGGGCCGTCGAATTAATGACCCCGCTCGAACGCGCCGGCACCTGGACTTTCTCTCATGTCGGCGGCGTCTGGACCGGGTACGTCGGTTTGCGCAATACGCGCGCAGATAACGAACGCCTGCACAACGAAGTGAACACGCTGCGGTTGAGGAATCGCGAACTTGAAAGCCAGTCCGCCGAGGCCCAACGCCTGGTAACGCTGCTCAATTTTCACGACGCGCATCCCGAAGCGCCTATGCTCGCCGCACAAGTGATTGGCGCAAGCGCCGACCCCACATCGCACACGCTTTTCATCAATCGCGGCGAGCGTGACCGCGTGCGCAGAAACATGGGCGTGATCACGCCCGATGGCGTGGTCGGAAAAATTGTGGAAGTTTTTCCTTCCACCGCGCAGGTGCTCCTGATCAATGACAAAGACAGCGGCGTCGGCGCCCTGTTTGCCACCTCGCGCACGCATGGAGTGGTAAAAGGCGGCGGAGACCCCGAGCCACGCATGGAGTACGTCATCAACGAAGAAAAGCTTCAGTTCGGAGACGCCATCGTCACTTCCGGCGAAGATCGTATTTTCCCTAAGGACTTGCTGATTGGCACCGTGGACGCTGCAAAACCGGGAAACCCGTTTCAAGTTATCTCCGTGCGGCCCGCGGCGCGCCTGGACCGGCTCGAAGACGTCATCGTCCTCCTCTCGCAGCAGGAGTTCGCGCCTAAAAAGTCCGAAGAAGCATCCGCAACCAGTGACCCGACGGCCACCCAGCCCGGCGCACAAACAGCGCAACCCCCTGCGCCGCCGAAATCCTCTGGAGTGGTGAGCGATCCAAACAAATTCAAACCGGCACCCGCTCCCGCTCAAGCTGCTGCTCGAGCGAGCAAGCCGCCCGTCCCGCAACGATAAAATGGCTTACATGGCGAATCTCGGAGCGCACTCGGAGCCAAATATCGAGGTGCACAAATTTTACAGCGGCACCATTATCGGTACCGCCTTGCTCTCTCTGGTTTTTCAGGCCTTTCTGCATAAATATGGACGCTGGTCCGAACTGATCGATCTTCCGCTTCTGGTTACCATTTATTTCGGAGTGAGCCGCCGCAATCCTGTGTCGGGATTATTTCTCGGAGGCGCCATCGGAATTTTGCAAGACGCTCTCAGCCACGACAATCCCATCGGCATGTACGGCATCGCAAAAACGATTGTCGGCTATCTTGCTTCGTCGGTCGGCGGGAGGATTGATACCGAACATCCCTTAAGCCGTTTCGGCCTTATCTTTCTGTTCTTTCATTTCCATCAAGCGATTCTGGCGGTCACCCAGCGCGTCCTGCTCAACCACTCCGCGCCACTTTTCACCGTCCGCCTACTGATCGATTCGCTCGTCACCGCAGCCTTCGGGGTAATTCTCTTCGCCCTGCTCGACCGCCTGCGCCGCTCCTCTTAATCTCAACGGAAAACAGCCCGGCGGGTTGTATGCAGTCAGCTCTTCTCTGTGAGTTCCTCCGCTGCGCTCAAGGATGCGCTCTGTTGGTGTCCGAGGTCCGGATCGCGGTTTATGCGGAGCGGAGGGCGTCCATAGGATTGATGCGCATCGCGCGCCGTGCGGGCAAGTAACTTGCCAACGCCGCCACAGCAGCAAAAACAATGGCGCTTCCGGCAAACGCAATTGGATCTGTGGGGCTGGTTTGAAACAACAGGCTAGCCACCAGACGCGTGAGTGCAAATGAAAGCACAAGACCAATCGTGATTCCTGCCAAGGCGAGCTTAAGTCCGTTTCCAACAACAAGTCTGAAAATGTCCGCACCGGAAGCGCCCAGGGCCATGCGAATACCCAACTCTTGAGACCGTTGTGCAACGGAGTAGGCGATCAGGCCATAGATTCCCACCACCGCGAGTATCAACGCCGTCGCCGAAAACGCACCGATTAAGAACATCATCGACCAGGTTTGCCCACTCGACGACTCCAGGCGTTCTTCCATCGTTTGGACATCCGTTATCGGCTGGCCAGCATTCACGGCACCGATCTGGGCGCGCAACTCGGGCGCGAGGCCGTGGGGATTCAACGGTGTGCGGATGGTGAGGTAGAGCATGGGTGACGCAAGCTGCGGAAACGGAAAAAATATTTCGGGTTGCGTGGGTGTGGCAAGGCTATCGTTCTTGACATCGCCCAGTACACCGACCACCTGGCGCGGAGGAAGCGTGCCGACCCAGACGGTCTTGCCGATGGGATTCTCGTTTGGCCAGAAGCGCCGCGCTAGCGCCTGATTCACCAGTATCACCAGCGCCGACCCGGCGTCATCGGAATCGTTGAATGTACGGCCCTCGATTAGTGGCACCCCCATCGCTTTGGCATAGTCCGGACTAATCGATTCGATAGAGACGATTGGACGGCGTCCGAGCTCTACCTCCGGTTCTCCTTCAAACCGGGCAGGCGCGCTGTGAGTGGGAAGGACTGGTAGCGCAGTCGAGATAGCGGCGGAGTTCACCCCAGGTATCGATTGCAGATGCTGCAGCGCCTTCCGATAAAAGGAGATCCGGTCCGCAGGCTGCGCGTAACTGGCGGGCGGAAGAAAGGTTTCTGCCGTCAGAGTATTCTTGGCCTCAAATCCGGGAGCCACTGTTCGCAGTTGCATGAAGCTGCGTATCAACAGGCCGGAGCCGATTAGCAAGACCGTTGAAAGGGCCACTTGCGCGGCGACAAGTATGCTGCGCGCGCGATTCCTCTGGCGATTCCCGGCCGAGCCGCGTCCTTCATCAGACAATACCGCTCCGAGATTCGGATGCGATAGCTGCAACGACGGCGTAAGCCCGAACAGGATGCCGCTCAGCACCGAAATCCCAAGCGTGAACGCGAGCACCCGCAAATCCATGGACGCATCGGCTAACTGAGGCAAGTTGGTCTGCGTAAACGTCGCAAGCAGCCGCGTCCCCATCTTCCCGAGCAAAATTCCCAGGCTTCCACTCACGACTGCCATCAGCACGCTTTCGGTGAGAAGTTGGCGAATCAGCGCCGAGCGCGGCGCTCCCAGCGCGCTGCGAACGGCGAATTCCTTCCTTCGCACCAAGGCGCGGAACAGCAGAAGGCTCGCTACATTGGCGCAAGCGATCAGCAGGACGAAGCCAACTGCGGCCGAAAGAATCAAAAGCGTTGGACGGAGGTTGGCGACGAGATTTGCTTGAAGGTTGCCGACGGTCATGACGACGTCAGAGGTCGCGTCGAAATTGCTCGGTTTATCGAGCTTGTACTGCTGAAAGATAACCTCCGTTTCGGCGCGCGCCTGCGCGGCACTCACGGCGGGACCCAGGCGCCCGATAGCTTCGTAATACATACCTCCGAGATGGACGCGGGCCGGTGTGGTCAAGCTGAATTCAAGGATGCGAGGCAACCAGATTTCCGGCTGGCGTCCGAGCAACTGCACTCCGAACTTCGCAGGAAGAACACCGATGATGGTGTAGTCCTTGGAATCGAGAGCGAGGTGCTGCCCGACTGCATTTCTTGCCGCGCCGAAGAGCCGCGTGGCCAGTAGGTATCCGATCAGCACCACCTGATTGCCGCCGGGCTGGTCCTCTTCGGGCGTAAAGGTCCGTCCGCTTAGAGGCTTCACGCCGAGAACGTCGAAAAAGTTTCCGGTTACGCGCTCAGCGTCGATTTGCTCGGCCCGGTCGCGTGAAAAGAGATTAACGGTTTCGAACTGGTAGGCCGTCAGGCCGGAGAAAGAATGATTCGTTCCGGCTAGAAGCGTGAAATAGGGGAGTGAAAGGCAGCAACCACCATCGCGCTTGGTGCTGATGCGCATCAATTGACCGGGGTCTTTATAAGGGAGCGGGCGGAGCAGTACGGAATTGGCTACGGTGAATATCGCTGTGTTCGCGCCGATTCCAATGGCCAGCGTGGCGATGGCTAGAGCGGTGAACCCCGGCGCTCTGGCCAGCATCCGCACGCTGTACCGCAAGTCCCGAACGAGCGTCTGCACGCTGCCCTCAACTTTCAAACCAAGTGCAAAAAGCCTGGAGCACCTCGCCGCGTTTGGACTCTCATTCGGACCGCAGCGCTTCCATCACGTCGATGCGTGCGGCACGCGCCGCTGGCAGCATCGACGCGATAACCGCTGCGGCCAGCAACACCAGTGCGGAGGCGATAACCGGCAAGGCATCTGGCATCCGCATGTCCACCACGTAGCTGCTTGCAAGACGCGCCATCGCGTAACCGCATAGCGCCCCTGCCACGATGCCAATACCGGCCATCAACGCACCATCTGCGATCACACCCGTTAGAAGATTCCGCGGCTGTGCGCCCAGTGCGAGCCTGATTCCAAACTCGCGCGTCCGCCCGCTTACCGAAAACACCAGAACGCCAGCGACGCCAATTACCGCAATCGCCAGCGCCACGGCCGCGAAAACGCCGAATACCAACGCATTCAGCCGGTCCGGCGTGAGCACTTCCGCACGCACGTCGTCTAGCGTCGCCGCATGCTCCACCGGTTGGTTCACCGACAAATCGCGGATGATGCGCGTGATCGGTGGCACCAGCGTGTAGGGATCCGACTGCGTATGAACGAACAATCTCCCTCCGCCTATTTCCTGGTCGAGAGGGTGATAAACCGTTAGCGTCGGACCCGGCACTAGATTCTCGTCGTCCAAATCCGCCGCCACGCCAATGATGCGCCGCGGCGCCGGGCTCACATCGATAAATTTCATCACCGGATCGCTCCACCACAAATGATGGTTTACAGCGTCTTGCTTCGGGTACATGCGCTGCGCCAGGCTCTGGCTCACAATGACGACGGGCTCACTGTCCTTGTGATCGGCCTCATTGAAATCGCGTCCAGCGATAATCGGCACGCCGAGCGCCGCGAAAAATCCGGGCGACACCGTTCGAAACATCGCCCGAGGGTCCTCTTCGCCGGGTCCGCGTACGTGTCCATCGGCCGAAAACTGGAACCCCGGACCCCAAACCCCCTTGTCCCGCCACGGCACAGCGGTCCCCACGGCGACGCGATCAACGCCGGGGAGAGCCGAGATTTGCCGGATCATTTCTTTATAGAACCCGTGGATCTGGTCCGCCGTGCGCCCCTCGGTAACCAGCGGCACGTTCAGCGCCAGCACATTATGGGTGTCGAATCCAGTGCGCGCGTTTTTCAGCGATAGAAGCGTTTTAATCAGCATGCCCGCGCCGGCCAGCAGCATAAAAGACGCAGCGATCTGCGTCACGGCGAACATGCGCAATCGGCGCCCGGTGCTACCGGTAATTCGCACGCCGCCGCTCGTCAAACTCAATCCATTCGCAGTGTCTGCCGAAGGCAACCGCGGAACAAACGCCAGAAGCACCGCGGCGACTACCGCCAGCAGAGCTCCAACCCACAGAAGGCTGGAGTCCACCGTTAGATCGAGCGCACGCACGGAAAATCGCGAAGCGTATCGCGCCAGAATCGCTACCATAGGCCGGGCGCTCAGCACACCCAGCAGCGCGCCCGCGCCGCAAAGCAGCAGGCTGTCGGCCAGCAGCAATCGTCGTAACGAGCCGGTGTTTGCGCCAAGCGCACCACGGATCGCGAGCTCGCCTTCGCGTCGAACCGTCCGCGCAAGAATCAGGTTCGCGGCGTTCGAGCAGGCAATAATGAAAACCAGCCCGGACGCTGCCAGTAGCACCCACAGAACGGTTTTCGCGCCCGAAGTGATCTGGTCGCGTAGCTTCACCGCGCTGATGCGAAACTTCGCTCCCTGGGAATAATCTTCGGGATGCTGCGCAATCATCGCTCCGTAGACAGTGGCCAATTCAGCCCGTGCCGTTTCGATGTTCACCCCGGGCGCGAGCCGCCCGAAAAGTTCCGTCATACGATGCACGCGTCCGGTCACCATTGTGGCCGACAAGTGATGCGGACTGGTCACCACGTTCGCGATGATCTCGGTTTCTGCCGGATACGGCACGGAGGGTTCCAGCACGCCGACAACCGTGGCGGAGCGCGCCCCGAATTGGCCCGAATCAAGCTTGACGGTCTTGCCGATCGCCGACGGGTCCCTCTTTAGTACCGCGGTCCAGAAGCGATAGGTTAGGACTACAGCGCCCGCTGCATTCGGCCCGTCGTCGTGCGCGTCGAGCAAGCGACCGAGTACCGGATGCAATCCCATGACTTCGAAATATGATCCGTCCACCACGCCCGCGCGCACTTCGCGAGGCTCACCTAATCCGACCATGCTGAAACCCATTTCTGAGAAATCGCCGAACTTGCTCACCGTCTTTACGCGGGACTCTAAATCCTGAATTTCGGGGACGGAAAACGTGGTGCTCTCAACGCTAATTCCGGGCGCGCTCTGCCGGATGTAAATCAGCCGGTCCTCGTCGCGGTTCACCAGCGGCCGCAGCAGCACTCCTCGCACTACGCTGAAGATCGCGGCATTGGCGCCGATCCCCAGCGCCAGGGTCAGCACTACGGTAATCGCCAACCCTTTGCTGCGCGCGAGCGAGCGCCACGCAACTTTCAAATCGCGGACCAGCAAGTCCAGTTTGAGCATAATCGTCAGACCTCCCTAGGATTAAAGTTGCTTGGGATCGTCCTGGACCGCCCCGGACCACGGCGAGCCGCATTTTACAACAACGCTATCGGTTGGGAATACCGATTTTGCCAGGCCGGCGAGTCTTTCGACCTCCCCCTCACGCCTGTGGAGGGCTCACCCAGCCATCGCGTCACGGAGTTTGAAACCGATGGAAGCAGAGACAGACTTCCGCTGGAGCGCGCCGACAACAAAAGTCTCGACTTACTCCGCTTTCACAGAGATAGCGACCTCCAGCTCTTGTGCTAAGCCGCTTCTTCCCGCTGATCCTTCTGATTGCGGCGCAGGATCAGGAATTATCAGAGGGGATTATCAGTCGATGGCATCTCCCGCATCGTCGAGTTTAGAAGTTGGTTGCCAGTCGGAGTGCGAAACTTCGTGATGGGCCGATGGCATTGCCGGAAAAAAGGCCACCGAAATCGATTACGTCGAGCACGTTGGTGAGGTTTTGACCATCCGCCTGAATCCGTATATTTAGGCGCTCCGATTTGTAAATATCCGCGCCGGCCGAGGCGTTTACTTGGAAGGAAGCATAGATGCGTCCGCGAGCGAAGTTGATGCGGTTCACGACCTGTCGGCCATAGGTCTCCAATGGGCCGCCTGGTGCGTCGATGCACTGCGGAACGGTT
>Ga0308309_10000955_pt1 | contig 17300 bp, 13 predicted proteins | sample HubBroMetageWFT5_FD_192491 | JGI IMG/M metagenome (GOLD analysis project Ga0308309, IMG submission 192491) | Warmed and freeze-thawed soil microbial communities from the Hubbard Brook experimental Forest, New Hampshire - Hubbard Brook CCASE Soil... | ecosystem: Environmental > Terrestrial >...
TTTTCGGAGCTTCCGGGAGTTCCGCAGTTCTAGCCTCTTTTCTTGGCAGTTCTGAGACTGTCTCCGCAGACGACGTCTTGACCGAGATCGCTCCCCGAGTTGGCGCAGCAGCAGGGGCGCTGCTTGAAAGAGTCCCGCCGACTTCACTGTTTCTCAGCAGCGCCAGTTCCGCTAACTCTTCCTGCACTTCGCGGCGTCGCGGCGACTTCGGATATTTCTTCAAATATTCTTCATAGCTCTTGGTCGCAGCTTGATTGTCGCCAATCTGATTTTTCTGCAATTTGGCGATGCGCAGCATGGTGTCTGGCACCAGCTTGCTGGTGGGATATTCATGGATCAGGAATTGGTAGGATTCCACCGAAGCCTGGTAGTAGCTGCGACCGAAGCGGTCACCCATCTCGGTGTAGATCTCGCCTACTGCCAGCAATGCGTCCGGCACCTCCATGGCGTGAGGCGTAATCACATAGACCATGCGATAGGCCGTAGCTACCCGAGTGTATTCGACGATCGTTTTCTTGCTCGGTGGCCTTTCGTTTAAGACCGATCGCATGCTTTCGGCTTTCGCAAATTGCGTGCTCGCGGCTTCCCGCTTGCTGGATGCTCCGTGCGCCGAATTTCCCGAACCTGTCCCCGAACCCTCGGCTGGAAAACAGGGAAGCGCAAAGAAACCAAGCAAGGCAAAACCCAGCGAAACGGAGGCGAAACGCTTGGGGAAATTTTTTCTAGCTATGTTCAATAACCGTGGCATCCCCGTGGCGCTTTCCCCCGAAATTACTGGCTCGAATTCCTGAAGTGCTAACTTCGGCAAACCCACCTGCTGCCAAAAAGTTCTTAGTGGAAGGTTATTCGTTGGAGAAGATAATTCGCCCGCTCGAGTCCACGTCTTTGTGGATGGGATTGGGCCGCATGAAAGCATTTTCCTGGCGTCCGGAACCCGGACGGAAGTAGGCGTTTTGTACCTTCTGCACATAGTTTCGCGTCTCGCGATAGGACGGAATCCCATGAGCCCGGTCCACGGCCCCCTCCCCAGCATTGTACGCCGCCAGGGCCAAGTCCAGGTTGCCATTGTACCGTTCCAGCAGAGTCCGAAGATACCGCACCCCCGCGTCCACGTTCTGCTTTGGATTGAAGGCATCATTTACTCCAAAGCGAATCGCCGTCGTAGGAATCAACTGCATCAATCCCAGCGCACCTCTGTTCGATCGCGCCGCCGGATTCCAGTTCGATTCCGTCTCGATTACCGCCCGAACCAGCGCCGGATCCACGTGATGTCGCTCCGCCGCTTCCCGCACCAACTTTTCTACTCCGTCCCGGTCAATGTTCACCGCCGGACGGTCCCGGCCCATCAATGAGATTTCCCCGCCCAGATAAATGGTCGCAGGGGGCTTAGGCGTCAGCCGCTTGAAAAGAGCTGGGGGTTCGGCGTTGACAAATAAGCGCCGTCCATCGTCGTTGGTTACCGAAGCGATCTGCGCGCTAACTGGAACTGCAAAGAGAATTGCGCCCAGTAAAGTCGCAGAAAACACAGCGGCATTTCGCACAACGCTTGCTCTTGGTTTGCGGTGGTTCCGCCATGGGGAAGGCATAGATATAGCGATTCGTTTACGTGTGCAGGGATCACGGGTTGGCGCCCGGCCCTGCGACGAATTTCATTCTTGCGAAGCCGTGCCTGCAAACAAGTTATGCGGAATGCATCACTTGCGCGTCACGGTTCTGGCGCTGGAAAGGATTATAGCAATGGTTCCAGCAGGGAGGGAACGCTCTGCAAGGCACTTTTTAGGGCAGCTGTGTCTTTACCGCCAGCTTCGGCCAGGTCCGGTCGTCCGCCTCCGGAGCCGCCCACCTGCTTGGCTAACGCCTGTATCAGCTTGCCGGCATGGACTTTAGCGGTGAGGTCCTTGGTTACGCCGACAATTAGGGCAACTTTGCCATCCTCTGGCATGCCCAGCGCGACGACCCCCGTCCCCAGTTTCTGCCGTAGCGTATCCACGAGTTGCCGCAAGCCCGCGCGGTCCACGTTGTTTACTTCGCCGTAGATTACTTGCACGCCCTTCATCGTGATTGCTTGGCTGTACAGTACGTCCAGATTGCTCAGCGCCCCTTTGCGCTTTTCGGACTCCAGTTGCTTCTCCAGGTGGCGCGCTGTTTGGGTTAGTTTTTCTATTGTCGGCAGTACGCTGTCCTCGGGGACTTTTAGGCGGCTAGCAACTTCGTGTAGCGTTTGCGCCTGATGCTGGTAATGCTCCAGCGCGCCGGTACCCGTTATCGCTTCAATGCGACGTACGCCAGCCGCCACGGATTCTTCACTGACGATCTTGAGCACGCCAATGTCGCCGGTGCGCTGGACGTGGGTGCCACCGCAGAGTTCCTTGGAGTAGAAGCCCCGCGCTGCTCGCGGATCGGGGATGGTCACGACGCGGACGTTGTGCTCCGGGTACTTGTCCCCGAAAAACGCCAGGGCTCCCGAGCTGAGGGCTTCTTCCAGAGACATAACGCCGGTTTCCATCTGCGTGTTCAATCGGATTTCGTCGTTCACCTGCTGCTCGATGTCGCGAAGTTCTTCTGCGTCGACTGGGGCGAAGTGCGAGAAATCGAAGCGGAGGCGGTCTGGCGCGTTCAGCGAACCGGCCTGCTTGACATGGTTGCCGAGGATGTTCCGCAGGGCTGCGTGGACCAGGTGCGTTCCGGTGTGGTTGCGCATCACGCGGGCGCGACGCTCCGCGTCGGCGACTACCGTCACTCGGTCTCCCACACGAAGCGTTTCCCTCGCGGTCACGCGATGCGCGACCAGGCCCGCCAGCGGGTAGTAGGCGCCGGTCACGTCGGCAAGCACTTGGCCTTCGGAGCTGTCGTAGAACGCGCCGGTGTCCGCGATCTGCCCACCGGACTCCGCGTAGATTGGTGTGCGGTCGAGCACGACTTCGCCGCTCTCGCCAGCCTTAAGCTCGCTGATCGGTCCGTTTTTGGTGAGGATTGCCTCGATGCGCGCGTCCTTCGCGCACGTCCCCTGGTAAAACGCTGGCTCCGTCTTGAATGTTTCGGCTAGCTTCCCGTAGGCGGGATTGGCGCTTTCCTTGTTCACACCCTTCCAGGAAGCGCGCGCACGCGTCCGCTGCTCGTGCATGGCCTTGTCGAAACCTGCTTCATCAAACTGCACACCCAGGTCGCGTGCCGCGTCGACGATAAAGTCCATCGGCAATCCGTAGGTGTCATACAACCGGAACGCGCTTTCGCCCGGATAGATTGCGCCGGGCTTGCTCGCAAGCGGTTTCAGTTCTTCTTCGAGTTTCCGCAAGCCAATATCGAGCGTGTTGCTGAACCTCTTCTCCTCCGACAATACGATTTCAGGAACGCGCGCTGCCGATGGGTCGCGCAATTCCGGATACGCATCTCCCATCAGATCGCGCACCGTCATTATCATGTCGAACAAAAATGGATTCGTGGCGCCCAAGAGTCTTCCGTGCCGAATCGCGCGGCGGATGATCTTGCGCAAAACGTATCCGCGCCCCTCGTTCGAAGGCAGCACTCCGTCCGTGATCAGAAACGTAGTCGCCCGCGCGTGATCCGCAATCACGCGCAACGAAGCGGCAGTCTGCCGATGTTCCTCAGCCGCAAGCTCACGCTTCTCAATCACTCCCGTGAGCTGGGCCGCCCGATCGATCAGCGGCACAAACAAGTCCGTGTCGTAATTGGAAATCACTCCTTGCAGCACCGCCGCGACACGTTCCAGACCCATCCCTGTGTCGACACACGGTTTCGGGAGCGGCGTCAGCGCTCCGCTGGCATCGCGGTTGAATTGCATGAACACCAAATTCCAGATCTCCACATACCGCCCGCAATCACTGGGAAACTTGCAATCCGGGTGACCTTCCTCGCAAGCCTCCGGCCCCATGTCGTAGAAAATCTCGCTGCACGGACCGCAGGGTCCGGTATCGCCCATGGCCCAAAAATTGTCTTTCAGCCCGGGAATCTCAAAAACCCGGTCTGCGGGAACGTGTTCGAGCCAGAATCCTCGCGCTTCTTCATCGACGCCTAGCGTCGTTCCGGGCGCCACTTCCGCGCCGCCGAATACTGTCGCGTACAGCTTCTCCTGTGCGATGCCATACCACTCCGGCGAAGTGACTAGCTCCCAGGCAAAGGCTACGGCTTCCTTTTTGAAATAATCTCCAAACGAAAAATTCCCGAGCATCTCGAAAAAGGTGTGATGCCTCTTAGTGAATCCGACGTTCTCCAAATCGTTGTGCTTACCACCAGCGCGAACGCACTTCTGAGCGGAAGTTGCGCGCAAATAATCGCGCTTCTCCAGTCCTAGAAAGACGTCCTTGAACTGGTTCATTCCGGCGTTCGTGAAAAGCAGCGTGGGATCGCCGTGCGGTACCAGGGAGGAAGAGCGGACGCGGCGGTGGCCCTTGCTCTCGAAGAATTTCAAAAATGTCTCGCGTGTTTCGTTCCCAGTCAGCTTCTTCATGCCGTCGACGTCGCCTCTGTCCAGTAATTCTTTCAATCCCGAAACATCAATTATCGCAAACTTTTCATTCTTTTGTAGCGGCCGCCTTCCGAGGCGGGCGTTTTGAGTTTTCTTCCGTATCGCTGCACAGCGAAGAGAAACCCCGCACCCTTAACGGCGAAGGGTGCGGCACCCAAGTCCTGCCTAATCCATTACTCCGATTCCGTTTCGGCATCCACTTCCGGCACTTCTTCTTTTGTTAACCGGTGGAGTTCCTTGCGCACCAGGTCCGACGGGAAGCCTGCGCCGATCAGCGATCTGTAGAGTGACGCCATCTTCTTTTCATCGATTTCGCCGCGATAGAGACGCAGCTTACGATCGATCCGTGCGCGGACTAGCAGCGCCGCATCAGATGTTTCCGCGGATTCCGTTAGCGCTGTCTCGATGTGTTTATCGGGAACACCGCGCGCTCGCAGTTCTCGCGCGATGCGGAACTCGCCCTGCTTGCGCGTCGCCGTCCGGTGTCGCGTAAATTGCTTCGCATAGCGCGCGTCGTCAATCAGGTTCTCGCGCTTCAGGCGCTCGACTACCGACTTTACAATTTTTTCGTCTTCGCAGCGGCGGGCCAGGGCCTTCTTCATTTCATGCACGGAGTGCGCCCGACGCATCAATATTTTGATCGAGGCGTCGTAGAGCTCGGCTTCATTTTCGAATTGTCGGGGTTTGCCAAACACATCAGCAGCATAGAAGAACTCGTTCTCAGTAGCCAGCGCTGGAGCCGGGGAGACGCACCCCTTGCGAAAACCAGAGGCGCAAAGGGTAGGCCACCCGAAGAAGGACCGTGCGGACGCGGATGTTCGCCACGGGACGTGCCGCAAGTTAATGAATTGCAATGTGAAATGCTGGGGCTACTTGCGAGCGAACTTCTCGAAGTCGGCCATTTGCGAGGCCATTTCTTCGCGGGCGGCGTCCGCCGTCGAGCGAATGCCCTGGATGCGCAGCTTGAATTCGTCGGCGTTGGTCGCACGCATCAAAGCTTCGTCGAGGGTGATGAGTTCCTTGCTGTACAAATCAAAGAGCGACTGGTCGAAGGTCTGCATGCCGTACTGCGAAGTGCCGGCCGCGATGGCGTCGTTGATCAAGCGTGTTTTATCCGAGTTGATGATGCAATCCTTGATGTACGCGGTGGCGATCATCACTTCGACCGCAGGCACGCGGCCTTTATCGTCGGCGCGACGCACCAGGCGTTGCGAAACGACCGCCTTCAGCGTGGCCGCCAGCTGCAAGCGAATCTGTTTCTGCTCCGGGGGAGGAAAGACCGCGATAATACGCTGAATGGTTTCCGTAGCGTCCAAAGTGTGCAAGGTAGAGAAAACCAAGTGGCCCGTTTCGGCCGCCAGCAGCGCCGTGGAAATCGTCTCCAGGTCGCGCATTTCGCCGACCAGAATCACGTCTGGATCCTGACGCAGGGCGGCGCGCAATGCCGTGGAAAAGTTTGCGGTGTCCACTTCCACTTCGCGCTGGTTAATGAAACTGCGCTTGTCGCGGTGCAGGAACTCGATGGGGTCTTCGATGGTGATCAAGTGATCCGCGCGATTGGCGTTGATGCGGTCAATCATCGCCGCAAGGGTGGTGGACTTGCCCGAACCGGTTGTTCCGGTGACCAGCACCAGCCCGCGCTGCTCTTCGCAAATCTTCGAAATCACCGAAGGCAGATTCAGCTCTTCGACGGTGCGGATCTTGGTGGGAATGACGCGCAACACCATGCCAACGTTTCCGCGTTGCTGAAATACGTTCACACGGAAGCGGCCCAAGCCAGCGACGCCGTAGGCCATATCCAATTCCGCGGTTTCTTTGAATTTCTGCTTCTGTCGGTTGGTCATCATGCTGAAGGCCATCGACAGCATTTCTTCCGGTGTCACGCGAGGAACGTCCGAGATCGGGGTCAGCAGGCCGTCTACGCGTAGATACGGGTGGTTGCCCACCTTCAGGTGCAAGTCCGAAGACTTGTTCTCCACCGCGCGCCGCAGAAGATCGTCAATATTCAATGCCATCGAAGTCACACCCCGCCAGAACCTGTTTCCTACCTGACCGTAGCACTAGGAATGAGTGGCTACAACCGACCTGCTTTCGGGCGTTGCGCTCTAGTAACCTGAGCCTCGGTACAGGGCGGGCTGGGCGGGAAGTCAAAAGTTGAAAGTCAAAAGTTCAAAGTTCAAAACTGCTGGACAGCTGCTACCGGCGTTCCCGCCGGTCCGTGCTTACGCGTCGGCGCCTCTTAGGAATAGCGAATCGTAGATTAGGCCTGCCAGGAAGCCGCCGCCGAGGGGTCCGACCCAGTAAATCAACTGATTGTGCCAATGGCCGCTTGCCGCCGCGGGGCCAAACGCTCGCGCTGGGTTCAACGCTCCGCCCGTGAACGGATACGCCACCAGCACGCCCAGCGCGTAAGTCATTCCGATGCTAAACGCTGCTACCGGCTTAAACCCGCCGCGGTCCGCCACAATAGTGGCAAACACCAAAAGCACCATGAAGAAGGTCGCGGTGGCCTCCAACGCCAGGCCCGCCCAGCTCGGAAAGTCCGGCATCAGGTCGGGACGACCGCCGGAAATCCCACTCCAGGTTTCCCCCGGCACAATCGCCTTTAACAACAAAGCTGCGGCGACTGCTCCCACCAGCTGCGCCGCCCAATATGCCAGCGTATCCAACGTCGTGAGGCGCTTGGTTACCCAATAGCCGATGGTTACCGCTGGATTGAAGTGTCCGCCGGAGACCGCTCCGAACGCGGAGATCATTGCGGCCAGAGCCATGCCATGTGCCAGAGCGATTCCAAGCAGACCCAGCGTGCTCCCGGAATTTCGCAGGTGAAAATCCACGCACACCGCTCCTGCGCCAAAGAAGATCAACGCAAAGGTGCCAAGAAATTCCGCGGTGAGTTTTTGCGTGAGGTTATACATCCACAGTCCTCCCAATGCGTTCGTGTGCGATAGCGTAACCGCCCGATTCTATATGGAAAGAGAATCGCGCACCATCGGTTCAAAGCTGTCTTTTCTGGCTAAGTTCTACGGTCCAAACACGAGGTTAGTGGACAAGTTGCTGTCGATGGAACATCCAACTGGGTTTCTATCGCGCCGCGGCTACGGGGGCGTTGACCTGCGTCAACCAGCCATGGCGGTCCGGCTTGGTTCCGCTGGTTACGCCAAAAAATTCCTCCTGAATTTTCCGCGTGATGGGACCGGCTGATCCCTTGCCAACCACGATTTTGTCCACCGAGCGAATCGGAGTAACCTCCACGGCGGTGCCAACGAAGAAAACCTCATCGGCGATGTACAGCATCTCGCGCGGAATGGTCGCTTCCTTCACCGGGATGTTCAAATCCTGTGCTAGCTTGATCACTGCGTCTCGCGTTATGCCTGGCAGAATGCTGGCTCCCAGAGTCGGCGTGTACAGCACGCTGTCATGCACGACGAACACGTTCATACCAGAGCCTTCGCTCACCTGGCCATTAGTGTCCAGCGCGATTCCTTCCGCAAAGCCGTTCAGCGCCGCTTCCATGCGAATCAGTTGCGAATTCATATAGTTGGCGGCTGCCTTGGACATCGCCGGCAGCGTGTTTGGCGCAATCCTCGTCCAAGTGCTCACGCAAACGTCCACGCCCTTCGAGAGCGCTTCGGGGCCCAGGTACGCACCCCACTTCCAGCAAGCCATATAAACTTCGATCGGTGAGTTCAACGGGTTTACACCTACTTCACCGTAGCCGCGCAGAACCAACGGTTTCACGTAACAGGCCCCCATTTTATTGAGCCGCACCAATTCGCAAGCGACACTGCAGAACTCGTCCACGGTATGCGGCAATTCCATGCGGTAGATTCTCGCCGAATTGATCAGGCGCCGCATGTGCTCGCGCAAACGGAAAATCGCCGGCCCCTGCGGTGTGTCGTAGCAGCGGATGCCTTCGAACATGCCGGAGCCATAGCTCACTACGTGCGAAAGGACGTGCAGCTTGGCGTCATCCCACGCGATCCATTTTCCGTTGTGCCAGATTTTGTCTGTCTTCTCGACCGGCATGATGCCTCCTGATTCGGCCCGTTGTATGGCTAGCCGAGTTCGCTGGCCTACTGATCAACTCATCTCGTCCACTCTCAATTCGAGAATAAGGTAGCGGCGCGGGAGCGTCAATGAATTCGCCGTTCAGAGTGTTGCGCGGGCCGAACCAATTTGGGCGCTCGTCACCGCTCTGGGTGGGGCATGCTGTCCGCGGGGCGTTCGTTCAACATCGTTTCTGCGCGCGACAACAACTGCCCATTGTGGTTTTCCCAGATTCCGAGCAGTACAAATGGCAGAATTGTCGCCGCCGCCCACAATTTTGCGTTGCGCGGCAGCTTCGCTTCTGGCTCCCAGCGGAATAATTGCGACGAAATGAAAAATGCCAAGGCCCCCCATGCGAGCAGCGAACCGATCTCTACCCCCAGGGAGAAAACGGACTTTCTGTCCACCATTGCTCGCTGAAGCCCGCTCACCAAATAGGTCGCGGGCAGGAAAAGTCCCACGCGCTGCGCAATCTTCGGCAACTCCGCAATCGGAACGGTAGCCCCGGAAACAAAAATAAACGCGAACCATAAGAGTTGATTGATGACCTGGGTCTCCTGCATCGTGTTCGTTACGCTGGCAACGATCAATCCCAGCGATGCAAACGACCCGATACCCGCCAAAGCCAGCACCACGACGCTAGTGACATTCCCAAAATCGGTTACGTGATACAAAAGCCGCGCCAGGGCCAATTCAATGATCACTGTCGGTAGTATCAGCAACATATTTGCGAGAACGCTGGACCCGATCATGCTCGCCGCTGAGATGGGTGCGAGGCGGAACCTTCGAAGAATTCCTTGTTCCCGCCAAGTCACAATCTGCGCGCTTAGCCCCCAGAACGTTCCCATCACCGACATCGCGATCACCGGTCCCATTAAATACCGGACTTTGACGGGGTCACCTTTAGCAAATACGCTGCCATACAAAAAGAAAAACGTCATGGGCATGACCAGGCTGAAAAACAAAAAGGCTTTATTCCGCAGCGTAATTCGGATGCGCATCCCCGCGAGCTTGAGTATGGTTTTCAATCCCGCAGCCTCCGGCCCGTCAATTCAATGAACACATCTTCCAGCGAAGGTGTGGCGATTTCCAGGCTCACCAACTCGTTATCCTCCGCTTCCAGATGTTTCACCAGGGACACGATGGCCGGGGCTGTTCGCTGGCAATGCAGCACGTACATGCCGTCCAACTCGAGCGCATCGGCTACTCCATCCAGGCCCTTGAGTGTGTCCTTGGATGCGGGCTTGGCCAGGCGCACTTCCACGCGGGTGGTGTTCGCCGAACGCCCCTTCAACTCCTTCGGCGTGCCGGTGGCGATCAACTTTCCGTGGTCTACAATCGCCACGCGATCGCAAAGTTTTTCGGCTTCCTCGATGTAGTGGGTGGTCAGCACGATGGTTTTCTTCTCGCGCTTCAACTCTTCGATGATGTCGTAAATTTCCCGGCGAACCTGAGGATCGAGGCCGGCGGTCGGCTCGTCCAGGAAAAGAACCCGCGGATCGTTCACCAGCGCCAATGCCAGCGCGAGCCTCTGCTTCTGCCCGCCGGAAAGAGTGCCGTAAAACGCTCCGCGCTTTTCCTCCAATCCGAATCGTTTCAGTAATTCGTCCGGGTTGCGATTCTTCTTATAAAATCCCGCGAAAAGGTGAATCGCCTCGCTCACTTTCAATTTTTCCGGCAGGGAAGTCGCCTGCAGCGTTGCACCGATCACGTTCTTCAGTTCGTTCGGACTCTTCTGCGGGTCCAGCCCGCAAACGGAAACCTTACCGCCGTCAGGCACCCGCAGCCCTTCCAGCACTTCAATGGTGCTGGTCTTTCCAGCGCCATTCGGCCCGAGCAGACCGAATACTTCGCCTTCCTCCACGGCAAAACTAACGCCACGTACGGCTTCCACCTCACCGTAACGCTTTACAAGGTTTTCCACTTGCAGCACGGAATTAGCCATGGGTCAGAACGCACTATGGTACCGCAGAACCTTCGGCGTGCGCTTCGTTCCGCCGCACTCGCAAACCGCAGGAACCGAACGCTCATCGTTCGGTGAATCTACTTCTTATCGGAGATTTTCTTTGACTTGACCTTTGTCGCCAGAGTCTTTTTCTTTGCCGGCTTCCACTCGTGCGCGGCCATTTTTACTCGCGCTTCCAGTACCGTGGCGCCTTCGCTTTCTAGCAGTTTGCGCTGTAGGGAAGCGTACGGCTCGCGGATCAATAATTTGCCGCCATGGCCCACCACCCGGTGCCACGGGATGCCTTTTCCTTTAGGGGTCGCCGCCAGAGCCCTGCCCGCGGCCCTCGCCCCGCCGCGTAACCGCAAAGCTCGAGCGAGCGACCCATAGGTAGTAACCCGGCCCCGCGGAATTTGTTTCACCAGTTTGTAGACAGGACTCCAACCTGAGTTTTTGGCCATAACGTGGCAGATAGTAAAAGGGAACAACCGGTATTGCAACTTGCGTTGCGAGTGGTACTGGCCAAGCGCTACCCCTTCGGAGTTTCCGTGTTTAACAGAGTGTGGAGTGGACCACGAAACGGGATTTTTTCTACTGCGCGCGGCGCTCTTTTCGGTCACCGACCTGAGTGCTAAGGCGCAGCGAAGAATCGTGAAAAGCCACCCAACGTGTGCAAATTTCCAGTGCATCAAGGAACATTTGTTCCGGGAATTCACGTGGAGAAGCAAAGATGTTGATGCATTCCAGAAGAAAAATAACGCAGGCAACAGTTACTGTTTCGACGCATCTAACTTGACGGGTGTAGTGGACGCTTCTTACACTACAACGCAAGCCGAATGCAGCAACACTTGATGCAACTGGGGTCCTCGCTTCACCGGAGATGCAACATGGCCTTTGTTCGCCGCAAAGGAAACACCTACTTCTTGGTGCACAACGTGCGCCGCGGCGGAAAAGTGCAGCAGCTCCACCTGGCGCGTCTTGGGGAACGCGCTCGTATCACCGACGAAGTCGTCCGTAAAGTCACCAAGAAACATCCGTTCGTCGAACTCAATTGGCGAGCCCTCCGCGCTCAGCTCAATAACCAAATTGATCTGGCGGATCCGCAGTCGCCATCGGTCCAGAAACTCGTCATTTCCCTCCGAAATCTCAACCTGGATTTGGCGGACCTATTCCCGCCAGTCCTACGGCTTTCCGATTCACCTGCTGTGGCACGCGAGTTGCTCCTACAACTGCAGCTTCTGCGCTCCACCATCCAGGTGAAGCTCGACCAGTTCGCCTTGAAAGACGACCTGAAACGGCTTCAACGGGCAGGCACTCGGTTTGGTTCTGCGTCTTCGCAGTTCCGGGGACGCTAGGAGGCGGTCATGAACACCAACAAGGGCAAGGACAAAGAGGACCTATCGCTTGATCCTACGATTCGCAGCGCGGAAACGATTGAATTCCAGAAAGCTCTTCGCGCAAAGATCGTCGGGCAAGATGAAGGCGTGCAGTCCCTCGTTCAATTGTTCCAGGTCTTCACCGCCGGTCTCAACTCTCCCGGCCGCCCCGTAGGCAATCTGTTGTTTCTTGGACCCACTGGGTCCGGTAAGACACGCATCGTCGAAGCTGCTGCTGAGATTCTGTTCGGCAATCCCCGCGCGGTCATCAAGATTGATTGCGCCGAATTCCAGCACTCCCACGAGATTGCCAAGCTGATCGGCTCGCCCCCGGGGTATCTCGGCCATCGCGAAACCCATCCATTGATTACGCAGGAAGCGCTTTCTGCCAATCACACGGAGAAGCTCAAACTCTCGTTCTTGCTTTTCGACGAGATCGAGAAGGCCAGCGACGCTCTGTGGCAACTTCTTCTTGGGATGCTGGATAAAGCCACGCTCACCCTTGGCGACAATCGTCGGGTGGACCTGTCGCAAACGGTCATTTTCCTGACCTCCAACCTCGGCGCTACCGACATTACCGATCTGATGGGCGGAGGCTACGGCTTCATTAAGTCACACGACAAGCCGGTAGCCAACCTCGATCAGAAGGTCGAGCGTACCGCAGTCGAGGCCGCGCGTCGCAAATTCTCTCCCGAATTCATGAATCGGCTCGACAAAGTTGTGGTATTTCACCCGCTGATGCGCGACGAACTCGAGGCGGTGCTAGATATCGAGCTTGGCCTGGTCCAGAAACGCGTTCTTGAAACCGCCACTGGAAAGTTCCTCTTCCGGGTTACCGCCGATGGGCGCAGCTTTTTGCTTCAAGAAGGAACGGACCAGCGCTACGGCGCCCGGCACCTGAAACGCGCCATCGAACGCTATGTCGTGTATCCCCTTGCCAATCTGCTCGCCACGCAGCAGGTGCGCATGGGCGACCTTGTGCGAATCGATTGGGACGGCGTCCACAAGGAACTCACATTCGTGCGCGAACGCGAAGGCGCCATCATTCACACAACGGAATCCGGCGAAACCGCATTGGCTTCCGCTGCTTCCATCGAGGATAGTCTCGCCAAAGACTCTCCCACCGAGGCTGTCGCGGAAGACACCACCAGCCGAAAACAGCTCCCGGCCACCGCCCCAGCGGCGGCGCGCCAATCGCCCCAATCGCGGCGCAAGTTGCCGCAATAGCGTCGAACGCTGGGATAGTGACGTTCCTGAGTTGGGCGGGCAGCTAAAAGGCAAGCGACCTGCGGCGTACTCGCTTTCCTACGCCCCCTGGTGTTGTCCTAGCTGGTTGATGCGCCCATTTTTGTCATCCTGAGTTGCCCCTTTATGTTCCACCGCTCTCAATTTGCGTTTCGTTGAAACACTGTCTCACGCGGTGAGACGGTTTCCAGAACTGCAACATCGCTAACCGATTCATCTACAAGCCTTTCCGGCTTCCTGCCGCGCCCTTCTTGATTGGCATTCCCCATGCACTCATGCTCCCGAGCGCCTATTTGAGACGGCCTGTACATTGCAATGAAGAATATTCAGCCCGTGCCCGAAAGAGTTCAGCAACTGAGGGTGGAAGCCATGAAAGCAGCCGCAAAGCAACAGCTTGATCCCAGCATCCGCAGCACGGACACTCGAGGGTTTCATTCCGCGCTTCGCAGCAAGATTGTCGGCCAGGAAGAAGGCGTGCAGTCCCTGGTCGATCTTTATCAAGTCTTCTGCGCCGGCCTGAATTCACCGGGCCGCCCGGTCGGTAATCTTCTCTTCCTAGGTCCCACAGGCTCCGGTAAGACGCGCATCGTCGAAGCCGCCGCGGAAATCCTCTTCGGCGATCCCCGCACGGTAATCAAGGTCGACTGTGCCGAATTCCAGCACTCTCACGAAATTGCCAAACTTATCGGCTCGCCTCCGGGATATCTCGGCCATCGCGAAACTCATCCTCTGATCACGCAAGAAGCGCTGTCTGCTTCGCACACGGAAAAGCTCAAGCTTTCTTTCCTGCTGTTCGACGAAATCGAAAAAGCCAGCGACGCATTGTGGCAATTACTCCTCGGCATCCTGGACAAGGCCACGCTGACACTTGGCGACAATCGCCGGGTCGATCTTTCGCAAACCGTTATTTTCCTGACTTCGAACCTTGGTGGCGGCGAAATCACCGACCTCATGAGCGGTGGCTACGGCTTCGTAAAGCCTACGGACACGCCACACGCAGAACTCGACCAAAAGGTGGAGCGGACGGCAGTGGAAGCTGCTCGCCGCAAGTTCTCGCCTGAATTCATGAACCGCCTGGATAAAATTGTTGTCTTCCATCCGCTACAGCGCACGCAGCTCGAGCGTGTTCTCGATATCGAACTGTCTATGGTTCAGGCGCGCGTTCTGGAAACCGCCAAAGGCCAGTTTCTTTTCAAGGTTACCGACAACGCCCGCGACTTCATTCTTCAGGAAGGCACCGACCAGCGCTATGGCGCACGGCACCTAAAACGCGCCATCGAACGCCACATTGTGTATCCACTGGCCAATCTTTTGGCCACGGATCAGGTGCATTTCGGCGATCTCATCAGCATCGACTGGGAACGTGGAAGCGACCAACTTACCTTCGTTCGCGAAGGCGAAAACATGCCGTTGCCCGCGCGCCGTCCCGAGCCCATGCTCACGCAAAAGGCCGCGCAAGCTCGCGGCGGGCGTCCCGTAGATGCGCCCGGCGTTACGGTTCCTGCGGAACCCTCGCCGCGCCTGGCACGCTAGTTTTCTAGCACAATATTTTTTCGAACTCGATCGGAAGGCCGGGGTGTGTCGAGCGCACAGCCGGGAATCATCCCGCGAACTGCGCGGGATGGAGAAGAGTTGGCGGTGCCACAGTTCTACTTATCGGCGTGCTCCACAACTTGAGCTGGACTTTGAGTATGCGTGTGGATCTCTTCCGCCCTCTTCAACGCCGCGGTGATGTTCTCGCAAATGTTTTCCGCCCCGATGTGACGGTCAAAACTGGCCTCGCGCAGCAACGCCTCCGGTTGCGGCCGCGCCCCGCAAACCAGCATCGCCCGATTCTTGCCGTGCAGCACCGTCGCCAATTCCTCCAAGGCTGCTATCCCCGTAGCGTCGATTGCCGTCATGTTCCGCAAGCGTAAAACCACCGTTTCCGGAAGCATGTCGATCTGGTCGGTAATCTCCGAAATCTTATCCGTTACGCCAAATAGAAACGGGCCGTGAATCCGGAACACCGCTACGTATGGGGGAATTTCCTTGTCCTGCAGGATGTGAGCGCGGCCGCCTTCGATGTAGGCGTCCGTCACTTTGGACACCGTCGTGGTCATGGAAATTTTGCGAATGAACGTGAATGCCGAGAGGATCATCCCCACTTCTACCGCCAGGGTCAGGTCCGCGAACACCGTGAGACTTACGGTCAGCGCCCATACGCTGATATCTGCGCGCGTCAGTTTCAGGATCTCCGGTATCTCCGCCCATTCGCCCATGTTGTAGGAAACCATGAACAGGATCCCCGCGAGTGCAGCCAGCGGCATGTTCTTCACTAGAGGAGCCGCGAAGAGAATAATCGCCAGCAGCGTCAATGCATGGATCATTCCGGCTACCGGGGTTTTCGCGCCGGAGCGCACGTTCGTCGCCGTGCGAGCGATCGCGCCGGTGGCGGGCAGTCCACCAAATAGCGGGGAAGCGAGATTCGCAACGCCTTGCGCGATTAACTCTACGTTGGGATTGTGCTTGCCGCCGCTCATACGGTCCGAAACGACCGCGGACATCAGTGATTCGATCGCGCCAAGCATGGCGATGGTGATTGCCGGAGAAAGTAGATGCAGCAACAAACTCGGCCGGAGTTGCGGTACCGCGATATGCGGCAGCCCGCTCGGAATGCCCCCGAACCGACTTCCGATTGTCTCCACCGGCAAATGAAAAAGAGCTACCGCGGCGGTGGCGCCGATGCATACCAGGATCGCTCCCGGAACTTTCTTGAAAAACTTCAAGCAAACAATCATGACCGCCAGCGATGCTGCACCCACGATCGTTGCCACCAAATTCAGCGTGTGAAAATTCTCGGCGATCGCGCCCATGCGGTGGAAGAAATCGCCTGGGACATGCTCCATCCTTAATCCAAAGAAATCCCTGATCTGCGTGCTGGCGATCAGAATCGCGATGCCATTGGTGAACCCCACCACCACAGGTCGCGGAAAATACTTCACCAGCGCGCCGAGTCCGGTAATTCCCATCAGCACCAGCAGGACGCCCGCCAGCATCGTACAGGTGAAAAGGCCGTCGATTCCGTAGCGGGAAATAATTCCGAGAACCACCACCACGAATGCGCCCGTCGGCCCACCGATTTGAGTTGTCGATCCTCCCAGCGCCGAAATCAGAAAGCCGGTCACAATCGCGCAATAAATCCCTGCTTGCGGTGGCACGCCAGAAGCGATTGCAAAGGCCATCGCCAACGGCAAAGCAACAAGGCCCACCGTGACTCCGGCAATCAAATCCGCAACGAATTTTTCTTTGGAATAGTCGCGGAAGCACAGAAGCGACTTAGGTAGCCACGCGTCCCATGCGGCGTTCATCAGGCTGCTTCCTCAATTCCACATGCTGCAGCAATTGTAGCAGCGCGGGGCAGGGAACTATGCGCGAGCCAAAGCTTCTGTGCGCCTCACGTTAGCCTGTGTTTAGCAGTGACTAACTGCCGGGTTGGTTCTCTGGTGGCCGCTTTACTGCCCGGTTAGAGGTCCTTCAATCCGCCGCTTCGCTTCTCTTTACTTCCGACTTCCATCTCAATATCGGCTTTCGAGCGGCTCCCACTTCGTCCAGCCTTCTGACCCGCGTGGTGTGCGGTGCGGTCTTCACTATTTCTGGTGTGACTGCGGTTTCTTGCGCGATGGCCTTCATAGCGTCGATAAAGAGGTCGCACTCTTCCTTGGATTCCGATTCCGTAGGCTCAATCATTAACGCGCCCGGCACAATCAAGGGAAACGCCGTCGTATAGGGGTGAAATCCGTAATCGATCAGGCGCTTTGCAATGTCCATGGTGTTGACGCCGTTTTTCTTTTGGAGCGCGTCGCTGAATACCACTTCGTGCATCGACGGCCGCGTGTACGGCAAGTCATAAACACCTTCGAGTCCTTTACGGATGTAGTTCGCGTTTAATACTGCGTCTTCCGTCGCCTGCCGAACGCCCGGCCCGTACGCCAAGATGTATGCCAGGGCGCGCACTAACACTCCGAAATTCCCCGCGAAGGCTTTCACGCGGCCGATACTTTCCTTTCGCTGCGAGTCCAGGGCGAACTTACCGTCTTCTTTCTCGACCAGGACCGGAATCGGCAAGAACGGCTCCAGGATTTTCTTTACTGCCACTGGGCCCGCGCCAGGCCCTCCGCCGCCATGCGGAGTGGAGAACGTCTTGTGCAGATTCAGG
>Ga0308309_10000956_pt1 | contig 17300 bp, 12 predicted proteins | sample HubBroMetageWFT5_FD_192491 | JGI IMG/M metagenome (GOLD analysis project Ga0308309, IMG submission 192491) | Warmed and freeze-thawed soil microbial communities from the Hubbard Brook experimental Forest, New Hampshire - Hubbard Brook CCASE Soil... | ecosystem: Environmental > Terrestrial >...
TGCATTCTCGCATTTTCAATGCTCGAGACATTCTTGGCGCGAATCTCTAGCGACGACGGGACCTGCAGCGAAGGATCCCGTGCCAAACCGGCCGTAACTGTCTCCGTGAACCCGTCACAGTACACTTGTTCGTCGGAGCCACCGCCGACGGCCTTGAACGGAAGTACGACCAAGTTCTTCTGAAGAGGAACTTTGGGGCCAAAGCCTATTGGCCAAGCCCCTCGGTCGTAACGGAAGATCACCACGCTAAGGATGAATAAGGAGAGCAGAGAACCTGTTGTGAACAGAAGGGCGCGCTGGCGGACGCCTGTGCAGCGGCTCTTTTGTAACCTCGCGGCTTCCGAACTGCGGCCGCCCGAATCCGAATCTCGCTGGAGGCGTCTCAAGTCAGCCGACATTTCCGAGGCGTGCTGGTAGCGCAGTTTCCGATCTTTCTCGAGAGCCTTGTTGATGATTTCCTCGAGGCGCGGTGGAACTTGCGGGCACAAACGCAGCGGAGAAACCGGGTCCCGATCCAGAATGGCGTTGAAAATGACGCCTGGCGTGTCTCCCGGAAAGGCCATGCGTCCCGTCGCCATCTCGTAAAGCACGGCACCGAAGGAAAACACGTCACTCCGAGAATCCAATTCCCTGCCCCGGGCCTGTTCGGGCGACATGTAGGCGATCGTGCCAATGGCAACGCCCGGAGTTGTGAGATGTTCCTGCCCGTCGATGGTCGTTGCGGCCGCGCTTTCACTAGTCGCGGGGTTCACCAGGAGCTTAGCAAGTCCGAAGTCCAGAATCTTGGCATGTCCACTTTTGGTGATAAAGATATTTGCCGGCTTGATGTCACGGTGCACGATGCCAGCGGCGTGGGCGGCGTCTAGCCCCTCCGCAATCTCCGTGGCCAATGACAATAGAAGATCCAACTGCATGGCACGCCCCGCGATGCGATGCTTGAGGGTCAGCCCATCCAGAAACTCCATGGCAATGAAGGCGCGTCCGTCCTGCTGGCCAATGTCATAGATGGTGCAGATATTCGGATGATTCAGGGCTGAGGCGGCTTCCGCCTCGCGCTGGAAGCGGGCTAAGGCGTGCGGGTCGTGGGCGACGTCATCGGGCAGGAACTTGAGACCGACAAAGCGGTGGAGTCGAGTATCTTCGGCCTTGTAGACAACCCCCATCCCGCCGCCGCCGAGCTTTTCGATAACGCGGTAATGCGAGATGGTCTGGCCGATCATGACTGGGAGACCGAGCTTGGGCAGGCATGTTAGGCCGGGCCCAAAAACAAGTCAATCCTGGCGGATCCGGGGGAAACCACGGTGATGAGAGTATCATCGAACGCTACTGATGATCAGGTGCCGCGACTCTCGAAAGCTGATGGGGTTATTTCTTCCTGCGCTTGCTCTGGTTGCGCTAGCCGCGCTCACTCAGGGAAGACAAGTGGAGTCCGCCAAGAACGGCGGGCGACGGAACGCCACTGGGAGTGCGCCGACGTTTTATCGCGACGTGCTGCCGATTCTGCAGGAGCGATGCCAGATTTGTCATCGTGCAGGGGGAATTGCGCCTGCGCGATTCGAAAGGTACGAACAAACGCGGCCTTTCGCGGGCGTGATTGCGGCGGCGACGCAGAACAAGTCCATGCCGCCGTGGTTTGCCGATGCTCGTATCGGACACTTTTCGAACGATCCTTCGCTTTCCGCCGGGCAAATCGCGGCGCTTGCGGCTTGGGCGAGTGCCGGAGCGCCTGCCGGCGATGCGCATGACGCTCCTCCGCCGCCACGTTGGGCGGAGAGCTGGAGTATTCCGCAGCCAGATTTGATTTTGAAGATGCCGAAGGGCGTGGCGCTGCCTGCCAGCGGGGATGTTGAATACACTTACGAAATTGTTGCGACGGGGTTCAAGGAGGATCGCTGGGTGAAGGCGGTGGAGGTATTGCCTTCGCTGCGCGCGAATGTGCATCACGCCGTGGTGTATGTGCGGCCGCCGGAATCGAAGTGGATGCGGCACGAGCCTGTGGGACTGCCGTTCACCGCTTCAACGCTGAGCGATCCAGAGGACCGGGGCGGTGCGCATTGGACGGACAGCGACGTGCTCCTCGTTTACGCACCGGGGAGTTCGCCAGATGATTGGCCGGACGGCATGGCAAAATTCATTCCTGCGGGATCCGACCTTGTTTTTCAGATGCACTACACGACCAATGGGCACGCGGGGAGCGACCAGACCAGCGTTGGGCTGATTTTTGAGAAGCACGTTCCGGCGCAGCGCGTGCTTACGCTGCAGCTGACGAACGATCACTTTGTGATCCCGCCGCGTGCGCCGGATTATCGCGTGGAAGCGCGCGGGACTTTGCCGAACGATGCGACGCTGCTCAGTTTTTTTCCGCACATGCACCTGCGCGGAAAGCGGTTTGTGTACAACATTATTCATAGAGACAAGAATTCCGGCGGGCAGCAGGATCAGGAAATTGAACCGCTGCTGGACGTCCATTATCATTTTCACTGGCAGATGAGCTACCGACTCGCGGGCCCGCGTTTGCTGAAGGCGGGGACGGAGTTGCAGGCGGTCGCCTGGTTCGATAATTCGTGGGACAATCCGCACAATCCGGACCCTGAGGCGGCGGTGCGCTGGGGCGAGCAAACTTACGACGAGATGATGGTTGGATTTTTCGACGTGGCTGTAGATGCGAGTCTCGACAAGCAAGGCTACTTTATCCGGCACTGAACGAAGAACGTGACGGAACACGCGGCGAGACAGCGTGAAGCGCAGGAGTGAACATGGAAATCAGCAGCGCCTATGTGCAAGTGAGCGTGAATGACGGCACTACGATGCGCGCGTGGGTGGCGCGGCCAAAAGAAGAAGGGCCGCGCCCGGGATTGCTGGTTTTTCAGGAAGCGTTCGGGGTGAACGCGCACATTCGAGACATCGCCGGGCGCTTTGCGCGGGAGGGATTCGTCGCCGTGGCGCCAGAACTTTTTCATCGCACCGGGGCGGGATTCGAAGGGCGCTACGACGATTTTCCGAGCACGGTGCCGCACATGAAGGCGCTGACCGACGCGTCGATGGCAGCGGATTTGCGAGCGGCGCATGACTGGCTACGGGGAAGTATCGGGGCGGATATTCCGATCTTCGCGATTGGTTATTGCATGGGGGGACGGGCGGCGTTTCTTGCGGCGCTCACTTTGCCGCTCGCCGGAGCGGTTTCCTACTATGGCGGCGGCATTGCGCCGAATGCGACGAGTCCTGGATTGCTCGGGCGGGCTAGCGGTTTGCAGGCGCCCCTTTTGTTCTTTTGGGGCGGACGCGACAAGCACATTCCGCCGGAGCAGGTGCGCGCAGTGAGCGACGCGCTGCGCGAGGCAGGAAAAAATTTCGTGAATGTCGAGATTTCGAATGCCGACCACGGATTCTTCTGCGACGCACGCGCCAGCTACAGCCCCGCGGCCGCGCTGCTGGCGTGGCCGCTAACAGTGGCGTTCCTTCGCTCGAAGTCGTCCTGAGAGCGGCCGGGGTGCATCTAAAAATCGCGAATAATCGGCCGAGGGGCGAGAAAAGGCCGCGACTGTCCTTTCGGGCAAAACCCCTGCCCTAACGTCTAGTAGGCGCAACCGCTATTTGCTGTTTAACTACCGCAAGCTGCAGCGGGCGTCCGCGTTCTAATTACTGTGCTAGATTCGAAGATTGGCGGCATTGCTGCGCGAAAACCCGTGAACACACAGACACCATACGATCCGAACCACCCCAAGATAAAGCGCGTGGAAGTGTATTGGCATACGGTGACGTATAAGACCATAGCCGTTTACGCGATTCTGATTGCGGCGATCGTTTTCGCCGCGGTTTATCTCATCAACCCGAATTTGTATTCGGCCGCGTACGACAAGCTAAACAAATCGATTGGCAACGACGGCGATGCGGTGGCCATCTCGCAGACACAGGCCAAGTTCGTCAACCTCGACGGAAAAGTGCAGGTGAAGAAGGTAAATTCCGTGCAATGGGTCGACGCCGATTTCCGCACCACGCTGGACAAGGGCGATCAAATCCAGACGTCCTCGGAAGGCGCGGCGCGCATCACCTTCGCGGACGGGACGACGTACACGGTGAAGTCCGGAACATTCATTACCGTCGAAGAGAATTCGATGGGGAACGAAAAACCTTCCAGCTCGGTAGTGCACATCAACATCGGGCAAGTGGACTTGAAGACGCCAAATTACTCCTCGCCCGATTCTAAGGCCGCGGTCAGCATGGAAGACTCCGTGGGGATATTGCATTCGAACAGCAGCGCGGCAATGAAGGCCGACCCGGAGCATAAGGAAAACGAGATCGTGGTGTCCAGCGGAAGCGCGGAAGTGCAGCGCGGCCAGGAAAGAGTGGAGATCGGGGCTCATCAGAAGGCGAGTTTCCCAACGGGTGGCCCGATCACGAAGTCCGACACGCTCGCGCCACCGGACCTGAGTTCGCCGCGTAACTTTGAGCCTTTGATCGTGGAAAATCCAAAAACGGCGTCCATCCACTTTGAATGGAAGCCCGTGCCGCAGGCGGTTTCCTACACGGTGAGGATCAGCACGACGGCGATGTTTACGCGAACTGTGAAAGAAGCTCCGGGAGTCACCGGAACCAGCGTGGATATCTCGGGTCTTGATGGGGGCGACTACTTCTGGAACGTAACGGCAACCAGTGGCAAAAAAGAAAACAGCGAAGTGAGCGAGACGTTCCGGTTTACGCTTGTCGCGCAAGGAAAAACCCAGGAAATGCTTTTGGAGATTACCGGCACGCAGATTCACGGGCGAGTCGCGGAAATTATTGGCAAGACGGAACCAGGCGCTGCCCTGATCGTAAACGGCCAGCCGGTGCCGATTATCGCGGCGGACGGGACGTTCCGGCACTTTACGGAGCCGCTCGAACCTGGCCAGCATACTATCGTCATCATAGGAGAGAATCGCCGTGGAGGCACGGCCCAACAGAAGGTGACGATCGTTGTGCCAAAATAAAAGTTTCGAACGATGATCGTTTTTTGATCGCGCGAGAAAAAAGACGCGGGCGCGACTTTGCGCCGGTCGCCAAGTCCGGAGACAATGGTCTAGTTGGCCGCACGGTGGTTCAATTGGACCGTGAGGAAGTTACGCAGCTCGTTGTCGGCTGGACGGCGGAGAGGATTTCTCCGCGGGGGGCGGGGGGATGAATAAGAACGGTTACAACCTGAGGTCGGTGTTTAGTTTGTTTTCTTCCGACCTCGCCATCGATCTGGGAACCGCGAACACGCTGGTGTTTTCGGCGGGCAAGGGCATCGTGGTGAACGAACCCTCGATCGTGGCTATTAATAAGTCCAGCGGCGAAGTCGTTGCCGTCGGCCGCGAAGCCAAAGAAATGCTGGGCCGCACGCCGGGAAACGTCGTGGCCATCAAGCCGATGAAGGACGGCGTCATCGCCGACTTCAAAGTCACCGAAAAAATGCTGACGTACTTTATTCAGAAGGCGCACAACCGGCGCGTGCTGGTGCATCCGCGCATCGTGATTGGAGTGCCGAGCGAGATTACGCCGGTGGAAAAGCGCGCGGTGCAGGACTCCGCCTATCGCGCGCGTGCCAGCGAAGTTTATCTCGTCGAGCAAGCCATGGCCGCGGCTATCGGAGCCGGTCTGCCGATCGAAGAGCCTTCCGGCAACATGGTCGTGGATATCGGCGGCGGTACCACGGACATCGCGGTCATCTCGATGAGCGGCATCGTTTACTCGCGTTCGGTGCGCGTGGCGGGAAATGAGATGGACGAAGCGGTGATGCAGTACTTGAAGCGCAAGTACAATTTGCTCGTCGGCGAGCGCACCGCAGAACAGATCAAAATGGAAATCGGCTCCGCGTATCCACTGGAAAAACCGCTGACCATGGAAGTGAAGGGCCGCAACTTGATCGAGGGCGTGCCTCGCACCGTTACGATTGACGACAGCGAAATTCGCGAAGCCTTAAGCGAATGCGTGGCGACAATTCTGAATGCCGTGCGCGTGGCTCTCGAACGCACACCACCAGAGCTTTCCGCCGATATCAGCGACCGCGGCATCGTGCTGACCGGCGGCGGCGCGCTGCTCAAGAATCTCGACAAGCGCATCCGGGAAGAGACCGGTCTCCCGGTTTCCATCGCCGATGACCCGCTCGCCTCCGTGGTGCTGGGCACAGGAAAAATGTTGAGCGATTTCAAGTTGCTGCGGCAGGTTTGCATCGACTAACTTTTTTCGGATTTGATGCGATTGCGGAAATCTTAAGCGCGCAGGGTAAAACCTGCGCTACTGGACTTCATGGTCGGTATCCCTTCTCGCCATAAATCACTCTTCCTGCTCGGAGGCGTCGTGCTCCTGCAGGTGCTGTTGCTCGCCGTTCAAATCAAACGCGACTCGCAGGGCCGGCTGATCCGCGTTTGGACAGTCGGCGCAGTATCGCCGTTCGAACGCGCGGGCGCTCACGGCATCAGCCACATTCGCGACACCTGGAACCACTATTTCGCGCTGCAAAACACGTCACGCGAAAACGAAGCATTGAAACGTGAAAATGGCGCGTTGAAGCTGCAAATCACGCAACTGGAAAGCAAAGCGGGCGAGGCCGACCGGCTGGCTGCGCTGTTGAAGTTTCGCCAAACGAATCTGGACGTACCAATGGTCAGCGCCCGCGTGATCGGCGGGAGCGCGGACTCCGCCAGCCAGACCATCTATCTGGATCGCGGCGAGCGCGACGGCATTCGCCGCAATATGGGCGTCATCACGCCAGACGGAGTCGTCGGCAAAGTGATTGAATCCTATAGAGACACCGCGCAGGTTCTGCTGCTGACGGACAAGGACAGCGGAGTGGGGGCGATGCTTGTGGACTCGCGAGTCCAGAAACCAGTCGGCGGCACGGGTGAGCCGCTGCTGATCCTGAAGTATATCTCCAACGACGACACCAGTGTGAATCCCGGGGACCGCATAGTCACCAGCGGAATGGATCGCATTTTTCCGCGCGACTTGCCCGTGGGAACGATCGCGGACATGAAGGCGGGCAACACGTTCAAGCAGATTCGCGTGCGGCCCGCTGCAAATCTTGAGCGCCTTGAAGAGGTGTTCGTGCTGCTGACGATGAGGCCCCTGGAGATGAAGCAAGAGTCTCCCGCACCAAACTCTGCTAACCCAGCGGCCGCCGCGCCTTCGGCCGCTTCAACGAATCCCGCTTCGCAAGAGAAACCATGAACGACACTTACGACATTCGCGGCAGCGAACTGCACATTGAGGTGCATAAATTCCGCGCGGGAGCGATCATCCTGGCGACGGCTTTTGCGCTCGTGCTGCAGGCTTTTCTGCCAATCTATTTCCCGAAAGCCGCGGTTCTGGATCTTCCTCTGCTCATCGTCATTTATTTCGGTCTGAGCCGGCGAAATCCTTCAACGGGATTGCTTCTGGGGATGGCGATCGGCATTTTGCAGGACAGCTTGAGCGGACCGACCGTTCCGCTTGGTCTGTACGGCATTGCGAAAACTTTGATCGGTTATTTGGCTTCCTCAATTGGCGCAAGGCTGGATACGGAACATCCCGCGGCGCGTTTCGCATTGACGATTGCTTTTTTTGCCGTTCACCAGGGCCTCATTGCCTTGACACGCCGCCTGCTTCTTTCTCAACCCGAGCCATGGTTCACCATGCACCTCGCCATCGCCGCCCTCGTCAATGCCGTCGTCGCCGTATTTCTCTTCATGATCCTCGACCGTTTGCGTAGACCCTCGTAGCCCCTACTGACTTAGTAGGAATTGCTTGAAGTCGTCGTAAGCGCTGGACATCGGCAGCGACAATTTCTCGCGCTTCAAGTAGGCCGCGAGGCGATCGGGGAGCGGCGGCGCGGTGCCAATGGCGCGCTTCACCACGTCGGCAAATTTTGCCGGATGCGCCGTGGCAAGCATCAATCCTTGCGCAGGATCGGAATGCTCTCTCTTGTAGGCCTCCCAGCCAAGCACGCCGACGGCGGTGTGCGGATCGGCGATATAGCCGAAGCGGTCGTGGATGGACTTCATCTCGCGCAGCGTCTCTTCATCCGTCGCGGCATGGCCCCAGATTTCGCGGCGCACGTATTCGATCCGGCCGCGGCACAAATCCAGCAAACGCGGAAAATTATTCGGGTTGCCCACGTCCATGGCGTTCGAAAACGTTTGCGTCGCCGGGCGCGGATGAAATTCTCCTGAGCGCAAATACTCGGGCACGACATCGTTGGCGTTTGTGGAGGCCACATACATCGCTACCGGCAACCCGATACGCTTGGCGAAGAGTCCGGCGGTCAAATTGCCGAAATTCCCGCTGGGCACGGAAACGATCAGCGGCACCGACGCCACAGGCAATTGGCGGTACGCAGCCACGTGATAAAACATTTGCGGGAGCAGCCGCCCAATGTTGATGGAATTGGCGGAAGTCAGAAACGCGCGCTTGTTGAGCTCGACATCCGAAAATGCCTGCTTCGCAAGTCGCTGGCAATCATCGAAGCTGCCTGCTACTTCGAGCGCGGTGATATTTTCGCCCAGCGTCGTGAACTGTTTCTCCTGCGCTTCGCTAATGCGCTTCGAAGGATAGAGAATCACCACGCGAATGCCCCGCACGCCGAGGAAGCCGTGCGCCACCGCGCTGCCCGTATCGCCGGAGGTCGCCACGAGAACCGTCAGCTGCCGCGTTTCTCCGCGGACGAAGTAACCCATCAGCCGCGCCATGAATCGCGCGCCAAAATCTTTGAACGCCAAAGTAGGGCCGTGAAATAACTCGAGGATGTGCAGGCCGGGCGAGAGCGACACCAGCTTCACCGGAAAATTGATAGCTTCCGCGACGATTTGCCAAAGCACTTCTTCCGGCACATCCGGAGCAGCGAAAGGCCGCACCACACGGTAACAAACTTCCGTGAACGGCAAGCGGCGGAACTCTTCGAGCTCCTGCGGCGAGCGGCGCGCAATCTCTACAGGCAAGTAGAGCCCGCCGTCTGGCGCCAATCCTCGCAGGACCGCGCCGCGCAGCGACGTTAGCGGCGCTTTGCGCCCTGTGCTCCGGTACCTCACCGGCCGCGCTCGACCTGGCCGCGAATTTTCGAGAGAAACGCCGCCGCTTCAAAAGCCGGATCGCGCAGCTCGTCCACTTTCAGCGTGCAATGTGCCAAAGCTTCATAACTCTGCCGACGCGCGGCGATGAGCGTGGGATAGCACCGCGCCACAGTCTCTCGCGGCGATTCGCCCTTGCGGGGCTGAAAGGCGCCGCGCCACAACACGGGTTTGGGGTCGCTCAAGTAACGTTCAATCAGAAGCTGCTGCTCTTCCGCTGAAGCGGCCAGATAGACCACGGTCATCCTTCGCCGCAAGCGTAGCAACAAATTATTCCCTGTATAGATGACGCTGCCCGTGGTGTCCAGTACCAGCGGTTTTTCTGGCTGCCGTTCGAGAGACGTCAGCACCTCGCCCAAAGTGTGAATCTCTTCCTCCAGGTACTGCGCCTCGCGTTCCGCATACTTCGCGTTGTCCGGCCAGCCCATCCACGCCGCTACCCCATTGATTCCGGAGTAGCCACCTGCGGCCAGCCGCGAAGCTAGCTTCTCCTCGATGCGGTCGTCGCAAGAAATGGCGGTCCATCCCTCGGCAGCTAATTTTTTCGTCCAGAAGGTTTTTCCAGCACCGGACATCCCGACCAGGGCCAAGCGCAGGGGCGAGGAGGGTTCGCTTTGCATGAGAACAGTCCAGATACGATAGCGCGGGCCCCATACGAGGAGCAAGCTTCGGGACTGGCGCGTCGTGGGTCCGTTTACGATAATCTGAATAATAAGGAGTTGGCAGGAGGCTGTGACATTAGCTTCTCTTCGTGTTTTCTAGGGGGATTCCTGGCTGGGAGCGGCTACCGAGATTCAAGGATCTTGAACAAACTTGCCAACCGCTGATAGAGGCCTTCGATGGCTCGAAAAAGATCCGCAGCACCAGTGGTTCCGTTGGTCACTTCATGGGAGTCCAAATCTGAGGCCAGCGCCCTGCTGATCTGGGTGGCGCGGCGGACACGCTCTTCCGTGAGCAAGGAGCGCACCGTAGCGGTATCTCGTTGGTGGGCCTGGCGCTCCTGCAATTCTTGAAGAGCCCAGGCGGTTTTGCGTACATAATCGACGGCGTCGCGAAATTCCCGAAGCACGCGAGTATCCATCCCACCCGACCTGATGGCTTCCTCCAGTTTCAGCAGGTCGTCGATCGCCAATTTCAGCCGGAACGTCATGCCCCAAAAAGTTTCGCTGGGAGTAAGAAGCTCGACGGCCACTCCCAGCACGTCGCTCTTCTTAGAGGGACGCAGGGATACCACTCGCGCAGAGGCTGTTTTACTTGAGGAAAGGTTAGTCAGCTCGATAACGCTGCCGATGGCCGGGCGGCCTCTCATGTCAAGCAGCCCGCCGTGGTGGTTGACTTCTTTGGCTTCAGCAAACTCGATGACGGCTGCGCCATTAGGCTCTAACCATTTCACCTTGATGGGAACAACTACGGGATAACGGTCACTCCTCCTATTTTTCCCCTTTGAGACCGCTGGCTCCGCGGCAGACTTGTCCGTGATCACGAACCGCCTCCGATCTGCCAGCCGTCATCGCTAGCGGGAGCCTGGGGCAGTTTCCGCCCGTTTGGCGCTGGAGCTCGCAGCACGAATTGGCGGGCCTTGCATTCATTTTCGCCCAATCCCGGCGGTCGCGTCGCCGAGCTAAGCTCGCGCGTTCTTAAAGAGCACCCTTTTGTAGGTAGCTTTCTTTCACCACGGTGTGGGCTGGAATTTCGAGTAATTCTTGCCCTCGCAAACGGGGCGTGGGTAGTTGAGATTGCAACGCTCAGCTTCACCCGGGTGCATCGCGCACTAACCGGAAACTGTTCCCCAACCGACCGGCGGAAGGCTGACCCTTTGCCGACACGAAATATTTTTGGCGTACAAAAAGTTGGTGAAACATTTCTCTCCCCTAAGCGTCTTATGGAGAAGAGGAAATACCCTCCCATGAAGGAAAAGCGAGAGAACCCGGGAGATTTGCTCCAGGGAACGTTGGATTTGCTGATTCTGAAGGCCTTGGCTCGCAGCGCCATGCACGGGTACGGCGTGGCCGAGTGGATTCACCAGACTTCCGAAGACATCTTGAAGGTTGAAGAAGGGGCGCTGTATCCCGCGCTACATCGCCTGGAACTGCGCGGCCTGCTCTCATCCGAATGGGGCACTTCAGACAACAACCGCCGCGCGAAGTTTTATTCCCTGACGGCGGCGGGACGGAAACAGTTGGCGCAGGAGACGGAGTTTTGGCGGCGCATGTCGGGTGCGGTCGCGCGGATACTCCAAACGGCTTAGTTCGCGAAGGAGGAGACCATGTTCTCGGAGTGGCTGAACGAAACATGGCTGCGCGTAAAAGCGCTTTGGAGGCGTTCGGAACTCGATCGCGACCTCGACGACGAACTCGAATTCCACCTGGCCATGCGCGATGAAAAAAATCGCCAAGCCGGACTCGCGGCGGAAGAAGCACGGTATGCAGCGCATCGCCAGTTCGGGAACACCATGCGCGTGAAAGAGAGGAACCGGGAAATGTGGACCTTCTTTTCGCTGGAAACGCTATGGCAAGACCTGCGCTACGGCGTACGCATGCTGCGCAAAAATCCGGGTTTCACGCTGACCGCGGTCCTAACGCTGGCGCTCGGCATCGGCGCCAACACCGCCATCTTCAGCGTCGTCGACGCCGTCTTATTGCGCCCTTTGCCTTTCCCCGCTTCCGATCACCTGGTTCGCATTTGGGAATCGAAGCCGAAAGAGGGCTACTTCAGAAACGTTGTGAACGGCCTCAACTTCCTGGACTGGCGCGAACAGAATCGCTCTTTCGAATCGATGGCCGCAATCTCGGATGCAACCGTGAACTTGAAAATCAACGGTGAGCCGTTGGCCGTGCAAGGTCTTTCGGTCTCGCCCGAGTTCTTTTCCGTCCTCCGGGCCACACCCCATCTTGGGCGAACATTTACAGCCGAAGATGGAATTCCCGGCCGCGACAACAATGCCATTCTAAGCTACGAGTTCTGGCAAAAACAGTTTGGTGGCAGGCCCGATATTATCGGGAAAAAATTGGAGGTAAGCGGCCCCCCACCCGAGATAGTCGGCGTCATGCCCGAGGGCTTTTCTCTGCCGAATAACAAAGCGGATATCTGGATTCCCTTGGCGATCGTTCGCACCAAGGATTGGGGAAAGGGTCGCTTTCTCACGGTTCTCGGGCGGTTGCGCGATGGTGTAACACTCGCCCAAGCAGAACAGGACATGGCTCGCGTTGGAGATTTTACCGCCGAGCAGCGGCCCGACTTCAACAAGGGTTGGAGCTCCCAAGTCGTCCCTTTCCTCCAGGATGAAACGCACGAGGTGCGCCGACCCCTGCTAGTCCTGCTCGCAGCAGTGGGTTTCGTCCTGCTGATTGCCTGTGCCAACGTCGCCAATCTGCTCTTGATGCGAGGAACCGGGCGTCAGCGCGAGATGGCCGTCCGGGCGGCGCTTGGGGCCAGTCGAACCCGCATTGTGCAGCAGCTTCTGCTCGAAGGACTCATTCTTTCTTTCTCTGGAACGGCAGTCGGCATAGCTTTCGCGAACTGGGGCCTCCGCGGCCTCTTGGCTCTGATTCCATCCAGCACGCCTCTGCCTCTCATCGGTGCGATAGAAATCGACCGCCGTGTTTTCGCGTTTGCGTTCATCGTTTCCTTGCTTACTGCAATCGTCTTCGGGCTGGCCCCGGCGTTGCGACTCTCGCGCGTCAACTTGCAGGATGCTCTCAGGCAAGGAACCTTGCGCAGCGGTGTCGGGGGCCATCGAATTCTCAGACAATCCTTCGTAGTGATCGAGATTGCGCTTGCCTTCGTGCTTATGGTCGGAGCCGGCCTGATGCTTCGCAGCTTTGAGCACCTCCTCTCCGTCAATCCCGGGTTCGAGCCAGAACACGTCCTCACCATGCACATCTTCACCTCGCCATCGAAGTACCGGGACGATCAGAAACGTTCGCAATATGTGGAACAGATCCTCCGCGAAATTCGCAACACGCCTGGAGTGCGCTCGGCAGGCTCGACCCATTTTCTCCCCATGACGGAGAGAATTTCCTCCTCTTGCTTTTCCCCTGCCGATCAGCCTCCCCCGAAGCCCGCTGATGCTCCCAGCGCCCGCTTTCTGATCATCAGCAGCGGTTATTTTGCGACCATGGGGACGCAGCTTCTCAATGGCCGGGATTTCAGCGACCGCGACTCTTTCGGAACGCCCAGCGTGATGATTGTCAACCACGCCTTTGTTGAGGAATTCCTCTCTCACGAAGATCCACTTGGGAAGAAGTTCCACGTTTGCTGGTCGAATCCCGATCCTGCCGAAATTGTCGGCGTAGTTGCCGACGCCCGCCATTTGGATCTGCAGGAAGCGCCGCAGCCCACGATTTTCCTGCCCAACGCGCAGGCTCCCATGTATTTTGCGAATTTGGTGGTGCGCGCCCAGGGCGATCCGCGGCAGATCACGCGCTCGGCGGAGATGGCTGTTCATCGCGTCAACCCCGACCAGGCCGTCTCCGGTATACAAACAATGGAGAGTGTGCTTTCCGATTCCGTAGCCAGCCCACGATTCCAATTGGCTTTGCTTCTGATTTTCGCGGGAATCGCGCTCGTGCTGGCGATGATCGGAGTTTATGGTGTGGTCTCCTACTCCGTTCGCCAGCGGATCCAGGAACTCGGCATCCGCATTGCCCTCGGAGCCCGCGCAGCCGACATCGCGGGAATGATCCTAAAAGATGTCCTGTTCCTGGCCGTCATCGCGCTGACGATTGGCTTGGCCTGCGCATTGATTTTGACCCGAGTCCTCACGACTCTTCTCTTTGAAGTGACTCCGACCGACCCGGCGACTCTTCTCTCCGTTACCTGCCTCGTTTTTTGCGTCGCCACTTTGGCCGCGTTTCTGCCGGCCCGTCGCGCCATGCGTGTGGACCCCATGCTTGCCTTGCGCGATGAATAGGGGGACTTACGAGCGACTGGGTTCGCCTGACCGATTGGGCCAAGCCTGTCCCAGCCCGCCGGTTTTCCACAGGGTATTGCCCAAGCAACTGTCCTTCAGGACGGCTTGCGGCCCACTCGCCCAAGTGCTACGTTTAAATTGACCTTGTTGCATTGATGCAGCAAGCGTCCGGCAGTGATTCGGGAGCCCTGAGGGAATTTTTCGAATTTTTTTTCGAAAAAAATTTCGACGGACATTTCGAAACCCACGCTGTAGATTTTTTCGTGACGCGAGCATGTCCCGGCTTCTCGCGGGACGGGCGACGAATCGCCCTGAGGAAAGCGCCGTCCGTTTGACGAGCGCAACAAAGAACACTCGCGCGCGGGGTTTTCGTGTCGTACTGGTTTCGCAACGACAATCGTTTGCCACAGGCCAGGCTGGCCATCGCCTCCTACGTCATCGTGGGCATGGTCGGTCTGTTGCTGGTCGGCTTCTGGAAACTGCAGGTCGTCGACTCCGACAAATACGGTCAAATGGCCGAGCGCAATCGCGTGCGTTCCATCCCCATCATTGCGCCCCGTGGTCGCATGCTGGACCGTGATGGCCGCGTCCTCGTCGACAACTATCCATCTTTCAGCATCCTTCTTCTTCGCGACGACCCCGCTCTCATCGATAAAAATCTCCCCGCCATCGCCGATGGACTGGGCATCCCGATTAGCGATCTGAAGGATCAGCTCGAAAGCACCAAGAATCTTCCGAAGTTCCAGCCCATCGTCATCAAGCCAGAAGCTACCAACGCGGACGTCGCGTTCATCGAATCGCATCGCTCCGACATTCCGCTGCTCGAAATGCTTATGGTCCAGCGCCGCCGCTATCTACCGGGCGGCTTCATGTCCCACGCCAGCGGGTATGTAGGCGAGGTCAGCGAGCAGCAAATCGAAGCCAGTAATGGCCGTTTCCGCCCTGGCGACCTTGCCGGAAAAACCGGCCTCGAGCGCCAGTACAACGACATCCTGACCGGCACCGACGGCATGCGCCGCGTCGTCGTCAACAGCGTCGGCAAAGAAGTCAAAGAGCTTGGGCATCTTACCGAACAGGAACCGATTCCCGGCAAGCAGATTCAGCTAACCATCGACTATGATTTGCAGCAGGTCGCCGAGCAGTCCCTCGGTGCGCGGCCCGGTGCCGTCGTCGCTCTCGACCCGCGCACGGGGGAAGTCCTCGCCATGGTCAGCCGCCCCACGCCGGATCCAAACGACTTCGCCATCCGGGTTTCGGCCGACGAATGGAAGAGTCTCAACGATGATCCTCTCCACCCTCTCTTGAACCGCGCCATTCAAGCCCAGCTTGCTCCTGGCTCCGTTTTCAAGATTGTGACCGCGACGGCAATGCTCGAGGACCACATTCCCGAGGAAGGTTTCACGACGTTCTGTCCCGGTTACGGCACGTTCTTCGGGCGGCAGTACCATTGCTATGTTTTCTATGCGAAGTCCGGACCGAAATCGCACGGCGTACTGGGCCTGCATGAAGCAATTCTGAAATCCTGCGACGTCTTTTTCTACAACGTGGGCATGCGCCTTGGAATCGACAGACTTTCGTATTACGGCACAAAACTTGGCATCGGCCACAGAACGGGCATCGACCTTCCTTCCGAGGAGCCGGGCCTGATGCCTTCTCAAGAATGGGTCGAGCGAACTTTTCATCGCAAGTGGTACGCCGGTGAGGTAATTTCCGTAGCCACGGGTCAGGGTGCGGTCACCACTACGCCGCTTCAGCTCGCGCGCATGATCGGCGGCATCGCTTCCGGCGGTGTCTTTATGCAGCCACATCTTCTAAAAGATGCCCAGAACGTAGGTGTGGACCGTTTTCACATTTCCGAATCCACCGTTGAGAAAATTACGGACGCCATGTACGGCGTCGTGAACGAGCCCGGAGGCACTGGCGGACACTTGAAACTCACTGGCATCGAGCTCAGCGGCAAGTCCGGCACCGCGCAGGTCATCGGCTACGACAAAATGGCGCTGGTGCGCAAAGGCTCGCAGTTTGCCGACAACGCCTGGTTCGTGGGCTATGCGCCGAAGCGCGATCCGGAAATCTGCGTCGCCGTTCTCGTGCAAGAAAGCGGACAGCACGGCGGCGAAGCGGCGGGTCCAGTGGTTAAGGACATCGTTAAGGCCTATTACGAAAAGAAGGCAAAGAAGACACAAGGCCAACTCACCGCCGACGACAAACGGTATGATTTGGGAAAGAGTGCGGCAGCCGCGGCAACAATTCAGACGCAACCGGCTCTGAAATCAGCGGCCGCCTCCCCTCCGGTGACGACGCACGCAGCAAGCGCCGGCCCGCAGCGGTAAATTAGAGTTCGAGTCGTCCCTGAATTTGTGGGTAGTACGGCAATACAAAGGTTCACTGAGGCAAGTAATTCTTGGGGCTTTGACTTTTAACTTTCAACTGTCGACTTCCAACTTCTTATGAATGACGCACCCGGAACTCGCGATTACGACTGGTGGCTGCTAGCCATCCTCGCCACCATCTGCGCGCTCGGCGTTGTAGAGATCTACTCCGCCACGCACGGCAGCTCCCTCGCCGGCATGCAGAACAAGCAACTCCGCTGGCTCGTCGTAGGCTTTGTCCTGATGTTCGCTCTCTCCCGCCTCGACTATCACCTGATCCTTGACCAAGCCCCCATCCTTTATCTAATTGGCGTCGCCGCGCTCATCGCCGTCCTCGCCTTTGGCCACACGCGCTTTGGCGCCAAACGCTGGATTCCCATCCTCGGCGAATTTCTTCAGGTGTCGGAATTGGTCAAATTGATTATAATCATCGTGATGGCGCGCTTCTTTGCGGAAGTGCGCACGGATGAGCTTTCCCTTCAGGATTTGATCAAGGCAGGGCTTATCATTGGGTTGCCCCTGGGTTTGATTCTCAAGCAACCCGATCTCGGCACAGCGCTTGTACTTGTGCCGTTGCTCGTCGTGGGCGCATTCCTCGCGGGTTTGCAGTGGAAACATGCCGCGGCCATTGCGCTTGTCGGGCTCTTGATGCTCCCCGTTGCGTGGCGCGTCTTGAAGCCTTATCAGAAAGAAAGAGTTACGTCGTTCCTGCATCCAGAAGAAGACGCCAAAGGCTCCGGCTATCAGGTCCTTCAATCGAAGATTGCCGTCGGTTCCGGCGGCTTCTGGGGCAAAGGGTTTGGCAACGGTACGCAAAACCAGCTCGGCTACATCCCGGTCCGATATTCCGATTTCATCATGTCGGCCTGGGCTGAAGAGCAGGGCTTCAAAGGCGTGCTTCTTGCCCTTGGGCTGTACATGGCTCTTCTGTTACGCTTAGTACAGAATGCTCAGCGC
>Ga0308309_10000957_pt1 | contig 17295 bp, 13 predicted proteins | sample HubBroMetageWFT5_FD_192491 | JGI IMG/M metagenome (GOLD analysis project Ga0308309, IMG submission 192491) | Warmed and freeze-thawed soil microbial communities from the Hubbard Brook experimental Forest, New Hampshire - Hubbard Brook CCASE Soil... | ecosystem: Environmental > Terrestrial >...
GCGCTGCTGACCGCTTCCCTGCTGATTCTTTTTGGCGGGGTAACGGACCGATTGATTCCGCTGTACGCGATCGGCGCGTTCCTGGCATTCACGCTTTCGCAGGCGGGCATGGTGGCGCACTGGATGAGAGTGGGCGGGAAGGGCTCGCGCCGCAGCATGATGATCAACGGCGTGGGCGCGTTCGTCACCGGAATCACGCTGATTGTCGTACTGGTTGCGAAGTTCACATCGGGCGCGTGGGTGAGCGCGCTATTGATCGCGCTGCTGCTGATGATCATGATTTCGGTGCGCGGCCATTACAACAAAGTGGCGGAGGAAACGCAGAGCTCCGCGCCCTTGATGATTGCGGCGATGAATCCGCCCGTTGTGATCGTCCCAATCCAGGCGTGGGGAAAAGTTTCGCAGCGCGCTCTCGAGTTTGCGCTGACGCTTTCGTCCGACGTCCGCGCCGTGCACGTGGCAACCGAGGAAGAAACAAACGCGCTGCAGGAGGAATGGAATCGAGTGGCGGAGGTTCCCGTGAAAGCGGCCGGGGGAACTCCGCCGCGATTGATTACGCTGCCGTCGCCTTATCGTCTCGTGATACGGCCTATTCTCGATTACGTTGCGCAGGTGGAAAAGGAAAGTCCCGATCACCAGATCGCCATCATCGTCCCCGAGCTTGTTGAGAAGCATTGGTATCACTACCCGCTCCACAACCAGCGCGCCGAACTGCTGAAAGCGCTGCTACTGCTGCAGGGCCGCAAGGGCGTGGTGCTGATCAACGTGCCGTGGTACCTGGAAGCCTGACGGAACGGGTGCGCCTGAAATGCAGCGGGAGGAAAAACGCAACTCCATCTTGACGCCGCACCGCAGGAAAACTACAGTTCCTCCCGTAGAATTCACGAAATACAACTGGAGCCCCCATGAGAGTGACCGCCGCGATTCTCGCTGCTTCCGCAATCTTTCTCGGCGCAGTCCCGGCCCCGCTGCGCGCGGACGAGCCCGCGAAGAAACCGTTGACGCCGGAGATGAGCATCACGCTGCGCTCGGAATCCGATTTGCACTTCTCGCCCGATGGGCGACGCGTGGCCTTTGTGGTGAGCGAACCGCTGCAGGGCTCGACGCGCCAACGCCACATCTGGGTGATGGACGTTGCGACGCGGCGCGTGACTCAGTTCACGCAATCGAAGAAATCCGAATTTTTGCCAAGATGGTCGCCGGACGGCTCCGGGCTGGCATTCCTTTCGAGTCGTGGCGACCAAACACAAATATATTTCCTCCCTGCCGACGCCGGGGAGGCCTACGCGCTTACCGAAGGCAAGCGCAGCATCGATTCCTTCGAATGGTCGCCGGACGGCAAGCAGATCGCCTTCATCGCCCCGGACCCGAAGACAGACGACGAGGAAAAGAAAGAAAAGGACAAAGACGACGCGCACGTGGCAGACAAAGACGAAAAGCGAACGAAGCTGTGGCTCTATGATATGGATTCACATAAGACGCGCGAAATTGTGGGCGCCCCGTGGGAAATCAGCGAGATCCAATGGCTGCCCTCCGGCGATCACATCATCGTCGCGGCGACCGATCATCCCGAATCCGATGAAGAAACCGACCGCATTTTTTCTGTAAACATTGCCGATGGAAAGATGGCGCAACTGGTAGCTCCGCGCGGCCCCTTCGGGAATATCAAAGCCTCACCCGACGGAAAATGGATTGCGTATAATGGTGCTCGCGTGGATGGCCCTCAAGCTCCGGACCTATTCCTGCTTGCGATCACGGGAGGAACGCCGCGCAACTTGACCGCCGAAAGCCTCGACCGCCCCATCGGCCCATTCGTATGGCGTCCGGACAACGATATTGTCGCGCTCGCCGAAGTGGGATTTCATTCGAAGCTGTACGCAATCTCCCTGGACGGAAAAGTGCAGGCTCGCGAATCGTTGCCCGTGAATGCCCACGCATTCGACATTTCCGATCCAGGCGATCTCGTCTTCGCTGGAGACACCGGCACGACGCCTGCGGAGGTGTGGCTCACGCGCCGGTCCACGACTGCCGAATGCGTTTCTGAATTCAACAAATCGTGGAAATCCGTGGCACTGGTGAAGCCGGAATTTTTCACGTACAAAAGTTTCGACGGCACTGAAATCGAAGGCTCGCTTTTGCTTCCCGCGGGGTATGACGGCCATTCCAAGCTGCCGCTCATCACCCTTGTTCACGGCGGTCCCACCGGCGCGTGGTCTGATTCCGTTCAAATGTGGGGACAGATGCTGGCCGCGCGCGGCTACGCGATTTTCTATCCCAACGTGCGCGGGTCAACAGGCTACGGTGAAAAATTCGCGGAAATGAATCGCGCGGATTGGGGTGGCAGCGATTTCAAGGACGTAATGGCCGGCGTGGATTCCCTGATCGCGCGCGGAGTGGCTGATCCCAATCGCCTGGGAATCGGCGGATGGTCCTACGGCGGCTACATGGCTGAGTGGGCCATCACGCAAACGGATCGCTTCAAGGTTTCCGTGTGCGGAGCGGGCCTGTTCGACCTAGTCGCCGAATTTGAAACCGAAAAAGGAAATTCCTACGACGAGTGGTTCTATGGGCAGCCGTACGAATCCTCGGATGCTTTCCGCAAGAGTTCGCCTGTCTATTACATGAAGAATGCAAAAACGCCCACGCTGATTCTGCAAGGCGAGGAAGATACCACCGACCCCATGGGCCAGAGCACCGCGCTCTACCGCGCGCTGAAGCACTACGGCGTAAAGGCTGAACTGATCACCTATCCGCGGGAGCCGCACGGCATCGGCGAAGAAAAGCACGTGGTGAGCATGCTGAACCGAATTCTCAGTTGGTACGACGAATATTTGAATCCGCCCGCAAGCCCCGCCGCTGCAAATGCGATGGCCGCGGGAACCCACGGCGCAACAGCATCCACGGAACAATTCGGCAAGGTGAACTTCCCCACCTCCTGCAGCGCGCAAGCCCAGCCAACGATCGAAAAGGGAGTTGCGCTGCTGCATTCGTTCCAATACCTGCAGGTGAAGCAGGCATTTACTGAAGCCTCGGAACAGGACCCGCACTGCGCTATCGCGTTCTGGGGCAAGGCAATGTCACTTGATCATCAGCTCTGGGATTTTCCGGACGGCGACGCGCTGAAGGAAGGCCGCGCGGACGTGGAGCAAGCCCAAAAACTGGCGAGCGCTCCCAACGGCTCCACGGACCGCGAACGCGAATACATTGCCGCCGCGGCAGCGTTTTATACAGACGACTCGAAATTGACCCACACGGACCACATGCAAGCCTATTCCGTCGCCATGGGCAAGCTCCACGCGGATAACCCGGGCGATCCCGAAGGCGCGGCGTTCTACGCGCTGTCTCTTGTCACGCTTGGCGAATACGACGTGGACGCGCTGGCAAACCGAAAGAAAGCCATCGCGATTCTTGATCCTCTGTTCCGCGCCGAACCCGATAATCCCGGCCCGGCGCATTATTTAATCCACGCGACGGACACGCCCGAACTTGCCCCGCAGGGATTGGCGGCCGCGCGCGCCTACGCGAAAATCGCGCCGGATTCATCTCACGCGATTCACATGCCCTCGCATATTTTCCGCCGCCTCGGCCTTTGGCAGGAATCCATCGCTTCGAATATCGCCGCTACTGCATCGGCGGAGCACGCCGGCGAAATGCACATGTCGGAAGCGCACTATCAATTCCATCCCATGGATTTTCTGGATTATTCCTATTTGCAGAGTGGGCAGGAGGCGAAGGCCCGCGCGCTGGTGGATGAACTGAAAAGCGTCCCCGGAGGTAGCGCCGGACAGATTGCCGAGGAGCAAGCATATTTTTCCGCCCGAAATGCGCTGGAGACGCGTCACTGGAAGGAAGCGGCGAACCTTTCCATTCCCGATGTGGCGACGGATAAGAAGGGGGACACATTCTTCGCGCGCGCTATCGGAGCGGCCCGCTCGGGCGACGTTGAATCCGCCCGCAAGAGCATCGCGCAGCTTCGCGAAGCCGATGCAATTCGCGACGACGCGGCGAAAGCGCGCGGAGAGACGGTTCCTGCCGGAAAGAACAACGATCTGCGCGAGGTTGACGGCTGGCTCGATTATGCTGAAGGAAGGCCGGACGCCGCGCTCGAAGAATTGCGGCCCGCCGCCGAACGCCAGGAAGCCGAGGGCACCGACCCGATCGCGCAGCCCGCGCGCGAAATGATGGGCGACATGCTCATGGAACTCAAGCGCCCGTCCGAAGCGCTGGCTGCCTACAAAATTGTCCTGAAGAATTGGCCGAACCGATTCGATGCGGTGTACGGAGCCGCGCGCGCCGCGCAGTCCGCGGGGAACGCAGCAGACGCCCGAGATTATTTTGCGAAGCTGGCGGAAATTTCCGGGCCCGGCGCCGACCGCCCGGAATTGCGCGAGGCGCGAGAACAAATCGCAAAGAAGTAATGCAGGGTTGAGAAAACGAAATCTGGAGAGTACGCCATCCTTGGTTTCTGAGGGGTTGGGCTATTGAATTTAAATCTTTGTTCTGGGCGCTGGCCCCTAGCTACTGATCCCGCTTCTCAGGCGCCTGGCTGGTCGAATCCGGATTGTGAAGCAACTCCGCTTTGGCCTTCTTTTCGTTCCGGTATTCGAGCGCGACTTCGGCCAGCGTCTTGGGCTTGGCCGCTTGCAACTCTTTCCCCAGCTCCACTGCCTTGGCAAAGGGAAGATACGTGGACGGGATGAAGTCGCCATCCGAGCCGCTGGTCACGGACATGTGAAAAGTCGCCACGGGACTGCTCTGAAGAGAATGAAAGCTTATACCGTGCGAACTGCTTCCTGCGTTGAGCCCGCCGCCGGAGTTGAGAGAGCTGCCACCACCAACATTGGCGCCGAAAGATTGCGCGCGAGCAGGCATCGAAAACAACAGAATTAGCGCCCCAACCCCAAGCATCAGTTTCATTTAGGCCCCCTCGCAATCCGCCAGACAACACAAGAACATACTTGGGACATCGGCAATCCCCTTGCCACAAGTGAACCGACCATATCAAATTGTAAATAATAGGCTTACGGCGTTTCCTGAGCAACTTAGAAAGGCCGGTGAGGCGGAAATTGCCAGTCGCGCTCCGCAACTGGGAAATACTCTGCGCAGTCCTAGGACTAGCTTGCCAGGTTGCCGACACCTTTCGCTCTTTGCGGCAAATGCGTGGTTTTGCATTCGATATAGCGCGATCGATTGCAAATTCAGGAAATTTCCTGGAGTCCAACGCAAAAGCACCCTTTACACGTTGTCTTCTCCATGCTAATTTGGCTTCCCGTAACCGCCGATCCGGTAGCGCCAGGCGGAAGGGCCATCATTCATCGACCCTCCAACGTTGTTGTCTCAAAAGTCCTCCCCGAAAAGATATTGAATCCGCATCTTCCGCCGCGAAGGCGAGAGGACAAAACTGTGCGAGGGTCAGAGTGCTAAAACTGCGTAAAGTGGAGTTACTTGGATTTAAGTCCTTCTGCGAGAAGACGCCCATCACGTTCTCCGGCAGCGGCATCACCTGCATTGTCGGCCCTAATGGCTGCGGCAAGTCCAATGTGGTGGACGCCATCACCTGGGTGCTGGGCGAGCAGAGCCACAAGATGCTGCGCGCTGAGCGCATGTCCGACTGCATCTTCAACGGGACCGCCAAGCGGCCGCCCATGGGCCTATCGGAAGTTACGCTGACACTCGTGGACCCGGAATTGTCCGAGGCGGTGGCAAAAGTGTTGGAAGCGCCGCAGGAAATTTCCTCCGAGCCATTCACTACGCCCGTGGACGCGCCGGGCGACGGCACGATCGTGATGGACGCGGCAACGGACGCAACGTCGGCTGGGACATCGGACGCGATACCGGAAATTCATGCAAGCGCGGTGGAAGGCGCCGAAGCGAGTTCACCCGCTGAAGCCGGAGCGGAATCCATCGCAGGCCGCAAGCAATTCAAAAAACGCGGCGCGGAAAAATTGGCCATCGCGCTGAAGCCAGGCGAAGTGGTCGTCGGGCGGCGGCTCTATCGCTCCGGCCAGAGCGAATACCTGATCAATGGGCGCGTGGCGCGCCTTCGCGACGTGCAGGAAATTTTCATGAGCGTAGGGCTTGGGCCCGACAGCTACGCCATCATCGAGCAGGGTCGCATCGGGCAAATCCTGAATTCGAAGCCGATGGACCGCCGCGCGATTATCGAAGAGGCCGCGGGAATCACAATGTACAAGACGAAGCGGCGGCTTGCGGAAGCGAAGCTGGAAGCCTCGAAGATAAATCTCTCGCGCGTGAACGACATTTTTGTGGAAGTGGAAAAGCAGCTCGCTTCGCTGAAGCGCCAGGCTTCCAAAGCAAGGCGCTACGCGGAATTGCGCGAACAGATGCGGGGGCTGCTGCGAATCGTGCTTGCCAGCAAGGCAGAGCATCTCGACATAGACGCGGCGCGCCTGGAAAATCTGCTGCGCGGCATGGACGCAATGGAAGAGCGCGAGTCGCGCTCGCTGCACGAATTCGAATCCGAGCAGGAGCGGCTGAGCGCGCGGTCCTACGATCTCGACGGCGAACTTCGCCAACTGCAAAATCTGCTGGGCGCCACGGCTCTCGATCTCGATCGCGCCGAGAACCGCATCACGTTTACGCGCGAACAGGTGGCGCAACTGGATTCCCGCGCGGTGCTGCTGGCTGCTGAAATCGAACACGCCGCACAATCGGCGGCAGAACTCAGCATCCGAATTGCGGCGCAGCACGAAACCGTCGCTGCCCTGCGCGAGCAAACTCTTGCACTCGAAACAAGCCTGAGCGAATCGTCCGAGCAAGCATCCTCAAGCGTGAACGAACAATCGCAGCTCGAAGCGCGCCTTGAGGAACTGCGGCAGCTTGCCGGGCGGCTGGTGGAAGAGTCCGCGCGCGAACAAGCCGAATCTGTGCAGGCCGAAGAAGCCGCTGCGCGGCACACGGCTGCGGAAGAAATCCGCGCAAACGCCATGCGGGCAATCGAAGGGGAATGCGCAGCGCTGGCGCTGGGCGTCCAGGAAGCCGAATCAGGATTTGCAACGGCGGAACGCCGCGCGCAAGAACTTGGCGCATCGGCTCGCGATACGCAGTCTCATTTGGCGGAACTTCGCCGCTCCCAACAGGAAACCGGCAAACAGCTTGAACAAACGAAGGAAGGGCTTTCCGCGGAACGCGCGCGCCACGCCTCCATCGAGCAGATTTTAAGCGAACGCGCCTACACTGCCGACGCGGTGCAAAAACTCTTCAATGCCAGCGGCGAGGAATCGCAGGGCTTCCGTGCCGTGGGCTTGCTGGCCGACTATGCCGAAGTTCAGGAAGAATACGAAGGAGCGATCGAGCAATTCCTGCGCGAGGAACTCGAATACGTGGTCGTGGAATCGTTCGATCAGGCGCGCACCGGCGTTTCGCTGCTGCGCGATGAACTCGGCGGCCGTGCGACATTCTTCGTAGATTCCGCAAGCACACTTGACGTGGACAAAATGGAGAACGGTGCGTCCATGCCCGGAAATTTCATCGCGCGGCTGGACCGACTGGTGGAGTTTCGCGAGCCGCTGGGCACCGCGACAAAATATTTCCTGAAGAAACTTCGCACGGCATACATCGTGGAATCCACTGCGGTGGCGGAGCAGATGGCGGCGGACAATCCCTACAGTTATTTCCTGACGCAGGACGGCACCTGCTACCACGGGCGCACCATTTCCGGCGGGCGCAAGGGCGAAGCGGGTCCTCTGGCATTGAAGCGCGAACTTCGCCAGCGCGAAGCAGAGTCCATGCGCCTGGAAGGGATCGCGGAGGAACAGCAAGCCGCGCTGACGAGCCTGGAGACGGAAATCACATCGGGCGAGGAGCGCGTGGCTTCGGCCATCGCGCAACACATGGAAGCGGAGAAATCGCTGGTGGGTGCGACGCATCAACGCGACCAGATCCGCGGCGAGTGGCGCCGCATCGACCAGCAACTTGGAATGGAGCGCGAAGAAATCGCGCGCCTGCGCGCAGCCGCCGAAGCGGCACGCCTACGCGCCGAGCAGGCTCGCCGGGAACACGCGGAAGCGATTCGTTCGCGCGCGGCCGCCGAAGCGGAAACCGCCGAGGCTGCGGAACGCCTGACGGTATTGCGCAGAGATTTTCAGGGACTTCAGGAGCAAGTTGTTGCGCGCCGAGAGGAGCTCGCGGCGATGTCCGAACGGCTTTCCAGCGCCGTGGCGGATGAACAGCGCATGACTGAGGAAATCACGCTGGCCAATGAACGCCTGAGTTCCCTGCGGCAGCAACACGAAGCACTGGCGCAGGAGAAAGCGGAACTCGAATCCACCTGCACGCGGATTTTCCTGCAGGCCGAGGACTTGCGAAAAGAGAAGGCGATTCTGGAAGAGCGGAAGAACGCGCTCGAAACGGAATGGACCGACGCGCGATCGCGCACCGGCCAGCTGGAAGAAACGCTGCGCGGCAAACGCCAATCGCTCGATGAGCTGCGCGCCGAGCGCAGCCAGCGGCAAATCGAAAAAGCGCGCAACGATGCGGATCGCGATTATCTGCGGCAGACGTGCGTGGCGGAACTGAACGCACAGCCCGAAGAACTGATGGCGCAGGAGGCATCGCTGCTGATCGGCGAAGAGCTGGTGAACGCGGAGACCAGCTACAACGAAATGAAGGCTCGCGTGGAAGCGATGGGCCCCGTAAATATGATGGCGCTGGAGGAATACCAGGAATGCGAGCAGCGCGAAGGATTCCTGCGACGCGAACGCGACGACCTGGTGCAATCCATCCAGAATACGCAGCTGACGATCAACGAACTCGACCAGGTCTCGCGCGAAAAATTCGAGCAGGCGTTCAACTTCATTAACGCGCAATTCGCGGTGGCGTTCACGTCGCTCTTCGGCGGCGGGCACGGCGAAATGCGGCTGGGCGAACCAGACAGCTCCGGAGAAATGGGAATCGACGTGGTGGCGCAGCCGCCGGGCAAACGCTTGCAGAATATCCTGCTGCTCTCGGGCGGCGAAAAGGCTTTGACGGCGCTAGCGCTGCTGATCGCCGTGTTCCGCTATCAGCCCAGCCCTTTCTGCATCCTCGACGAAGTGGATGCGCCGCTCGACGAAGCCAACGTGGGGCGCTTCAACAAAATGCTGGCGGAAATGTGCGGGCAGACGCAGTTCATCGTGGTTACACACAACCGCAAGACGATGGAAATGGGTTCGGTGCTTTACGGCGTGACGATGCAAGAGCCGGGCGTATCGAAACTGGTCTCCGTGAAATGGGAAGAAGCGGCCATCGCCGCCGAGCCGAAGGCCAAAACCGCCGCAAGCAACGCCGCTTGATTTATTTTTCGCTTGCATCGAGCGGCAAAAATCTTTTCGGCGCCGCGCTGCGCAAAATAATTTTCCTCAGCATCGGTTTTTGAGCGTTGACAACCTTTCGCGCTGCGCTAGAATACCGCCCTCCTGGCAATGAGGACCCTGAATCCATGGCTTCTACACAAATGAGTGGTGTTGTCTCACAAACGGATTTCCCCGGATTGAAACTTAGAGGCCGCGGCAAGGTTCGCGACATCTACGAACTCGGCGACCGCCTTCTGATCGTGGCGACGGACCGGCTCTCGGCGTTCGACGTGGTGCTGCCCACGCCCATTCCCGATAAGGGGCGCGTGCTGACGCAGCTTTCAAAGTATTGGTTCGAGAAGCTGGCGCACATCGTGCCGAACCACGTGATTTCGTGCTCGAATTTTACCGGCGAGCTTGCACCGTTTGCCGCGGCACTGGAAGGCCGCGCCATGCTGGTGCGCCGGACAGAACCTGCGCCGATCGAATGCGTGGTGCGCGGATATATTTCCGGATCGGGCTGGAAGGATTACCAGAAGACGGGCGGCATCTGCGGGATCGAGTTGCCGAAAGGCCTGCGGGAATCGGACCGCCTGCCGGAGCCGATTTTCACGCCCTCGACGAAGGCTACTACCGGCCACGACGAGAATATATCGTTCGAGCAAACCATCGAAGTGGTTGGAAAACCGCTTGCGGAAAAGTTGCGCAACACAAGCCTGGAAATTTACAAGCAGGCTTCGGAATACGCGAGGGGCCGCGGCATCATCATCGCGGACACGAAATTCGAATTCGGAATGCTGGGCGATGAGCTTATCTGGATCGATGAAGCGCTGACGCCGGATTCATCGCGGTTCTGGCCGGCGGAATTGTATTCACCGGGGAAGGCGCAGCCTTCGTTTGACAAGCAGTACGTCCGCGATTATCTCGAGCGCATTGGCTGGAATAAGCTGCCACCGGGTCCCGCGCTGCCGCCCGATGTGGTGGCCGCGACGCGCGCGAAATACCGGGAAGCCTATCAAGCGATCACCGGCAACGAACTCAACTAAAATTTACACTCCTGAGCGCAGGTAGGAGCCCAGACACAGTGTCACTGCGGAGCGTGCAATCGTGAAAGAGCAATTGGAGTCCCTCATCGGCATGATGGTTGACCGTGGAATCTTGCTGGAGGAAGCAGTGACGGAATTCGAGAAGAAGTTCATCAAGCGCGTGCTGGAAGGCTTCGATGGAAACCAATCGCGCGCCGCGAAAGTTCTGGGAATTCACCGCAACACATTGAGCCGCAAGGTGGGCGCGTATAAGCTCGACCGCGCCGGCCATCGCCACCCCTGATCAGCGATTCCATCCGCGTTGCCGAAGCAAACAATCTCTCCCACAGTTCCGCGCTGCCAAAGGAATTGGGCATTCGCGACCTGTTCTTTGCACAAATCCTCATGGTTGTGGTCCCGGAATTCTTCGGCGCGTCGGCAAAGGTCGGGGCGTCACACGTGGTTCTCTGGCTGCTCTCGGTCCTGCTATTCTTCGCGCCGCTCGCGCTAGTTGTAGTTTATTTAAACCGGAGGATGCCACTGGAAGGCGGACTCTACGAATGGGCGCGTCTATCGTTTGGCGACACGATTGGATTCCTGACGGCGTGGAATCTGTGGATGTATGTGGTGCTGTATTTCGCGATGATCGGATTGGTGACCACCACTTTTCTTTCTTACGCGATGGGGCCGCGGATGGCATGGATTGCGTCGAACAAATGGGTTGTCCTGGGGACTTCAGTGGTTTTGATCGCAGGGCTCGTGTTTGTGTCGCGGCTGGGCCTGCGCGTGGGGAAATGGGTGGGCAACGCGGGAAGCGGCCTGACGGTGGTTACGATATTTATGCTGATCGCGCTGGCGACGATTCAGTCCTGGCGGGGAGTTCTGACCGATTATCATCCGCTCCGGCTGGTAATGCCGCCACTCACTTTGTTCGGTCTCAACGTGTTCAGCAAGATGACGTTTGGCGCACTCTGCGGATTTGAATACGTCGCCATTTTCGCGGGCGAAAGCAGAAGCCCGGGCCGGAACATTGCGCGCGCCACACTGTTTGCCGCGCCGGTTGTCGTGCTGCTTTACATCCTGGGCACCAGCGCGATGCTGGCCTACGTGCCACCGGATTCCGTGGACGTGATCGCACCGATCCCGCAGGCCCTGAGGCAGGGCCTTCATGCTTATCCGCTCTTGAACATCCTTGTTCCTATTTCCATCCTGATGCTGCTGATGAATTACATCGCCTCATTTAGCGTGGCGTTCAGCGGAAATGCGCGGCTTCCGATGGTAGCGGGTTGGGATCATTTGTTGCCTGCGTGGTTTTCGCGCTTGCATGTGAAATACCGCACGCCAACGAATTCAATCTTATTTGCCGGGGGGATCACACTTGCCGCCAGCATCGCGGTGATGATCGGCGTGAGCGAGCAGGAAGCGTTTGAGCTTCTGCTGGTGTGGAGCTTCACGTTTTACGCGCTGACTTATCTGGTGCTATTCGCTATTCCGCTGCTGGCGCGGAAGGAGACGGGAATTCGTCCGGGCGTGTGGTTGCGGGTGGCCGCTGCTTCCGGCTTTGTGCTGACGCTTCTGTTCGTGCTGCTCTCCGTGGTGCCCATCATTGATGTCCCAAATCCGTGGGGATACTCGCTGAAGACCGGGGCCGTGATTTTGGGAGCGAACTCGTGCGGATTAGTGCTGTACCGGTTGGGAGCGCGAAGCCGGACGCGCGCGAAGGCTTGAGCACGTTGCGCCGACGGGATCGAAATATTATTGCAGCCTGCCTTAAATAAAAAAAGGCCGACCTATTGCAGGGCCGGCCTTTTTTCGTGAATCGGTAACAATTCCTTAGGACTGCGGTTTCTTCGCCGGGACTTTATGCGTGTGCTTGCCCGTGTCTGTTTTGTCCGGAATGACGGTCGGGTCGACCTTTACCTGCTCCCAGTGCAGCAGGAAAGGCGAGGGGTCATAACTGACCAGCGTGCCGGAGAAGCGGATGCCATCGTCCTTCTGCAATCGAACGACGTCGGGCTGCGGTGTGATCGTCATTCCCGCGGGAGGAGTTGCGGGGGCCGCGGTCCAAACTTTCACGTCCATGTTTGCCGTAGTTGCAGCCTGCATATCCTCAGGCGTCGCACCGGTGTACGCGTGGAAGTCCACGGAATTATCAGGGTTGGTCTGAACATCAATGATCTTCCCCACCACTTCCGGAAAATCAGAGCCGCAGATGGCCAGCCAGGTCAGCTTGGCTTTGTCGCCTCCGCCACCGAGGTCGGTGATCACGGTGAGGATGTTGCTCGCCTGGCGAACTTTGTTCAAGTCGTCAGCGCTGGGAATCGTGTAGGTGGACGGACGGTCGGGCGCGTTAGCGGCAAGCTGGAGCAATTCACTGAGTTGCGAATCCACCTGGGGGTCGCAACCGGGCTGTTCGTACGCGAGGATCTGCGCGCGAAGATAATCTCTGATTTTCTTGTCGTCGGGAATTTTCAGATTGATCGACCGCGAAAGCGCCCAAAAGCCATCGAGAGATTGCGGAGGCGTGGAGCCCAGATAGGCGACGCCAAGGCGATATTCCGAAGCAGCGTCGGTGGGATTATTCGCGAGCGCCATCTTGAACGCGTCAATAGCCGCGGCATTATCCTTCAATTGAAGGTCGGCAAATCCGGCGGCTGCCTCGAAAAGCGCGACTCCCGCTTTCACCTGTTGATCGAATTGAGCGTCCGTGACTTTTGAATCGGGCGAGTTCTTGAGATCCTTGAGTAACTTGGTGCCGTCGAGAGAGGCGTCGCGTTCCTTCACAAGCTGATCGTGCGCGTCGGCCGCCTTCGGATTAAAGACCAATGGAAACAATTGGGTGTGGGTCTGGATGGCGCTCAGGCGGGTCCGGGCGTCTATTTTGTCGCCCATCGCGGCCAGTTTATCGGCATATTCCATCGTCTTTGCGTAATTCTTCAACTGGTAGAATGCGGGATAGTAGAGTTGATAGACATACTGCAGAAGGCTTGAACTCGGATACTTGGCGACGAAATCGTCGAGGCACTTTACAAGAGCCGTGGGGTCTTTTTCCGCGCGGCACGCCTGGAAGGCGTTGTACTCAGGAATCGTGTAGGGAGTGGCCGCTCCCTGTTGGGCATCCTGCGCGGCAGCCGGCGGGACAGCTAGGGACATCAGCGCAAGAGCTGTGAGAAGAACCGCCGTAATGTTGAAACACTTTTGCATCATCACCTGGCTGCCTCCTGGGCAAATTTGACATTGGGTAAGCGGTCAACACAAGGACCACAACCCTTGCGGGCTAACGGGAACAGCGAAATCCAACGAATTATAGGAAAAGCCTTGCGAGCAAGCAAGGTCAAATGCATTTCCGCCGCCAGTGGATTCGACATGCTCGTTCACCTCGTGACGTCGGCGTCTAGATGTTAAGATGGTGAATCGCGGCGCCGTGTCGCCTCGCGCGATTCACGCATGGAACTAAACGAGCAACTCGACGGCAAAGTAGCCCTGATTACCGGTGCCAGCCGGGGAATCGGGTTCGCCATCGCGCGAAGCCTGGGCCGCATGGGCGCGAAGCTGAGCCTTTGCGCCAAAGACCCCGCGAAGCTAGAAGCCGCCGCGAAAAAACTGACGGGTGAAGGCATCACCGCGATTTGGATGGCCGCGGACGTAACGCAGGCAGAACAGATCGCCGCGTTGGTGCAAAAAACCGAGCAGTCGCTTGGCCCCATCGAAATCCTCATCAACAACGCAGGAATCGGGTATTTCGCCCCCGTGCAAGACGCGGTGGAAGCGAAGTGGGACGCCGTGTTAGACACCAATTTGAAATCTGTGTTCCTGGCGACGAAAGCCGTGGCGCCGGGGATGATTCAGCGGCGGAGCGGGCACATTATCAATATCGCTTCGCTTGCGGGGAAGAATGCCTTTGCCGGCGGGAGCATTTATTGCGCGTCGAAGTGGGGGCTGGTGGGGATGACGCAGTGCATGGCCGAAGACCTGCGGCCCTTCGGGATTCGAGTAAGCGCCGTCTGCCCCGGGACGGTGGCGACGGATTTTTCTCCGCACGCGGGAAAAGACCCGAGCAAAATGCTGCAATCGGAAGACGTGGCACACGCGGTAGAAGTGATCGTGACGCAGGCGCCACAGAGCTTTATCAGCGAGATTCTGCTTCGGCCCACACAGAAGCCATAGCGTTCGACGGAAGCTAAACATCCCATTTTCTTGAGCTTGCGGACTTTGCATCTTTGGGACAAATACGGCATCAGATTGTTTGATATTGAATCATTTGATTTGAAACGAATATGCCGACCCACTTCAAAGGCTGCACCGAATCCGTGAGGGCGCTGAACGCGTTCATCAATCTGATTCGCGCGTCCGATTCCCTGGCGGCGCGGCTAACCGCCCAATTGGAATCCCAGGGGCTCACGATGGGGCAGTTCGGCGTGATGGAAGCGCTATTTCATCTGGGGCCGATGTGCCAGAAAACGCTGGGCGAAAAGCTGCTGCGCAGCGGCGGGAACATCACGCTGATTGTGGACAACCTGGAAAAACACAAGTGGGTGGTGCGCGAGCGGCAGAGCCAGGATCGCCGGATGGTGATGATCCGCCTGACACCAAAAGGCCAGAAGCTGATTAAGAAAGTGATGCCTCACCATGCCGAGGTGATCGTGAAAGAAATGAAGCGGCTGACGCCGGAGGAGCAAGAAGAGCTGCGGCGCATCTGCCGGAAACTCGGGAAAGGCGACGGCGAGAAATTGTGCGCAGAGAGAATGAATAAGGAGACGCATCATGATTCAAGTGAGACCAAGTGAAGAACGCGGCCACAACAAGCTTTCGTGGCTGGATACGCGTTTCAGTTTTTCGTTTGCGGAGTATCACGATCCGGAGCACGTCCAATTCCGGTCGCTGCGCGTGCTGAATGAAGACGTAGTTGCTCCCGGGCAGGGCTTCGGGATGCACCCGCACCGCGATATGGAAATCCTGACGTGGATTCTGGATGGATCACTGGAGCATCGCGACAGCATGGGCACGGGCGCGGTGGTCCGGCCTGGCGAGCTGCAACACATGACCGCAGGCACCGGAGTGATGCACAGCGAATTCAATCCGTCGCCGAAGGATCCCGTCCATTTGCTGCAAATCTGGATTCTGCCGGAGCGCAAAGGACTGAAGCCGGAATACGAACAGCTTGCGTTCGCGGACGCGGACCTGCGCAATCAGTTCGGATTGGTTGCGGGGCCCGAAGCGCCGGTGACGATTCGACAGGATGCGAACCTCTACATCGCGCGGCTCGATAAGGGCAAGGAAGCGAAGCGCGAAATCGAGGCGGGGCGCCATGCATGGGTGCAGGTGACGCGCGGCGCGGTCAACGTGAATGGCGTGGAATTGAAAGCGGGTGACGGAGCGGCGGTTTCGAAAGAGACCGAAATCCGCGCCGAGGCGAAAGAATCTTCGGAAGTACTGTTGTTCGATCTGGCGTGAAAAGCAAACCGGGCCCTGAGCTGAATACAATTCAACAGAGGAGCGTGAACATGTCGAACCCTTCGGGAAGTGTTACACCCTTGATCGGGCGTATTTTGCTGAGCATGGTTTTCCTGCTGAGCGGGCTTCAAAAAGTTGGAATGTATTCGATGATGGTGGGTTATGCGGCGGCGATGGGGTTGCCCATGGCCAAAATATCCATTGGCGTGGCGGCCGCGATCGAAATTCTGGGCGGGCTCGCCATCCTGACCGGGTTTCAAACGAAACTGGCGTCGTGGATTCTGTTTCTCTTCCTGATTCCGACGACGCTTCTGTTTCACAATTTCTGGGCAATGAGCGGAATGGAAAAGATGGACAACACGGCCCATTTCCTGAAGAACCTGGCGATCATGGGCGGCTTGCTGATCCTCGGTGCGAATGGCGCGGGAGCATACTCAGTGGATTCTTCGCAGGCAGGCAAGGCTTAAATCGCGGCGGGGAGGGGGCTGTATGGTCTTCACCTCGCAGCAGCAGCAGAATCGGAATCTAAAATAAATTGCGTCTTCCCAGGAGGAATGATGAGCGTCTTGAAAAATCCCGCCGAAACGGAAACTCCGATCCACGAAGTACTTCGACACCGATGGAGCCCGCGCGCATTCGATAGCCGGCCCGTGGAACATGAAAAATTGCGCAGCCTGTTTGAGGCGGCCCGTTGGGCGGCCTCATCCTACAATGCGCAACCCTGGTATTACATCGTGGCCACCAAGGACGACCCGGAAAACTATAAACGAATAACGGAGTGCTTCGTGGAATTCAATCAGGGCTGGACGAAGGGCGCGCCCGTGGTGGCGATCAGCGTTGCAGGAATGAAATTCCATCACAACGGCGAACCGAACCGGCATGCATTCCATGACGTAGGTCAGGCCTCGGCAAATCTCGCGTTGCAAGCGACGGCGCTCGGCCTGCAAATTCACCAGATGGCAGGAATTCTGGCGGACAAGGCGCGCGAGGTATTTGGCATTCCGGAGGGCTTCGAGGCCGTAGCGGGAATCGCGCTGGGATATCCAGGCGATCCGGCGTCGCTGCCCGATGGCTTGCGTGAAAAAGAGGTCGCACGGCGCGAGAGGAAGCCGCTACATTCGTTCGTGTTTACGGGCAAGTGGGGAAACGCCTCGCCGATCATAAAGAAATAATTGCGGGCACTACGATTCAACTGGCGAAGTAACGCAGGGGCGTGGTCCCGAGCTGTTTTCGAAACATGGAGATGAAAGCGCTCGTGCTGTTATATCCCGAGCCAAGGGCCGCGCCCGTGACATTTTCGCCGGAAGCCAGCAACTGCAAGGCATGCAGCAGGCGCAGTTGCTGACGCCATTTTCCAAACGCCATTTTCGTTTCGGCCATCCAGAGGCGCTGAATCGTCCGCTTGCTTGCGCCGGAATCCCTGCAAAGATTTTTCAGGGTGCGTTGACCGCCGGGATCGGCGAGCAACGCGAGCATGACCCTCGTTGCGCGGGCGTCAACAGGATGGGGCAACTGCAACGGTG
>Ga0308309_10000959_pt1 | contig 17291 bp, 14 predicted proteins | sample HubBroMetageWFT5_FD_192491 | JGI IMG/M metagenome (GOLD analysis project Ga0308309, IMG submission 192491) | Warmed and freeze-thawed soil microbial communities from the Hubbard Brook experimental Forest, New Hampshire - Hubbard Brook CCASE Soil... | ecosystem: Environmental > Terrestrial >...
TGCCGGGTTAATTGGTGACGGGTTTTGTCATCAAGATTGGCGTGCGTAAACGCGATCCGACGCAACACCCTGCTTCCTGAAGACGAGAAGGAAAATCTATCGAGTCGGTTGGTTTTGTTCTGTGTCGCGGTACTCGGTCTTGTATCTACTTGGGCCGCACTTGGACTCAAGTTTTGACACCAACTCCTGTTTTTCAGAGCACCTGCTTTGCAAGCACGCCTTCATCTCACCTAAGCGCTTGAATCGGCGTCTCTTTACAGTGCAGAACCCTCTGCTTGTTGGGCTACCAATTGGGCTACAAAAAGTAAATGTACTTTGTGCAAGTTTGGACAAAGGCTCCGAAAAATGCATTCGAGTCGAGGCAGCACTCTACCGGAAGAACGGTCTCGGCTCGTCTTTCTCGTGACGTGATTCCTTGCAAACGCCGCCGGAAAGAGCATCGGGACCGTCTCGCTTCATGCCGTTCGCGAGCGTAAGATTCACGGCCTTCGTTGCGAAACCCTCGGTTTACCACCCGGCTTGGAGAATTCTATTCAGTGTGGTTCGCTGTGATATCGATGAAGACGTCGGCAACAAATGGCAGCGCGAGACGGATTTTGCGATCGAGATCATCCATCGCTCGCGTGAGCTTCTCGATATTCATGTGTGCCGATGGGTGAATCTTAGCCGCGACGATGACTTCCTCGGGTCCCGAGTAAATCGCACGAAGCGACAGGATTCGTTCAACAGCTTCGTCCTGCTGGACAATTGCTTGCAACTGCTCGAACAGGGGCGCAGGAACTGACCGCCCCACGAGGAAATCCGCGAACGGGCGCGCCAATCCAAAAGCCGTGACCGCGAGCAGTAGCCCGATCACTAGCGACGCAAGCGAATCCGGCACGCTCGTTCTGAAAATCTCACTGAGGAAAAGACCGGTTGCAGCAACCAAAAGGCCGATGAGCGCAGCGCTATCTTCCACGAGAACAGCGCGGACGACGGGATCGCTCGAAACAAGGAAGTAACGCCACACGCTCAGCTTATATTCTTTTGCTTGGCGGCGCGCCTGGCGCAGGCCCTGCAGCCAGGATGTTCCGTCCGCGGTAAACGCAACGGTCAGAACGATCCACGCAGTCAGACCGCCAGACAGAGGGCGGCGTGTCTTCAGCTCTGCAATAGCCATCGCGATGGACAGACAGCCTCCAATCAAGAATGACGCGATCGCCGCCATGAAAGCCCAGAGGAATCGCTCGCGTCCATGACCAAAAGGATGCGCGGAGTCGGAAGGTTGGCGGTCACGATGGATGCCGACCGCGAGAAAGACTTCGTTTACTGAGTCAGCGGCGGAGTGGGCGGCCTCGGCAAGCATGCCGGTAGATCCGGAAACCAATCCACCAATCAACTTCGCAATGCCGATGACGATGTTGGCAAAAAACGCGATGAGGATGGTACGCAAACTTTCCCCTTCCGCGGCTCTGCGAAGGGCCGTAGCCGAGCGTCTTTGGAGCCTGGTTCGTAACATCTGCAAGAGTCAGTCGCGGATGGACTGACTTTTATCATCTTCCTCTATTACTACTCTCAGCGCGAGTCCCTCAGCTGTGCGGAAGAACTGCCGGGATCGTCTTCCAGCATTTCCGACGCCTTGGCTTTCTCAGTTCTCTGGGCCGTCGCGCTTTTCGTTTGTACGTCCAAAGTTCTTTTCGCGCCGTACTGGGCAAATGAGCCAGCTCCATCCTTTGTAGCCGGCACGCGCTGAAAGATCCGTGAGAAGGCAGATCGAACTGAGTAAGCCACTAGGAGCCAGAGGACGGTAACCATAATCGCGAGGGGCAAGCCGGCACGGGTCATGAATATGTGAATGCAAAGGATATTGAAGATAATCGGACCAAGCATCGTGAGCGCCAGAGGAACGTAGCGGTTGGCCAACAGACGCAGGGCAGACACGATCTGAAGAAGGAAGATGACCACATAGAAGTGCGACACAAAGATTGCGCCAAAAAATTGAGCTGGGACTCCGGTAAGCCCGGGCATGTGAAGAAAGTTGAAGAACCCATTGAGTCCAAACACCAAGAGGATCAAACCGAGCAAGTAGCGAGCAGTTTGAGAAACGGATTTCATTTTGTTGCTCCGTCGCAAGCGTGGCGTGGGGCAGAACGCCTAATAGTCATTTTGAACGCGGCCAAATCGTCTGAACCTACGGTACGGCTTTTTTCCCCGGGTAGATCACGAAGATCCGGATGACAGACAAGGTCGCGAGTCTTCCGAGGTAACACCAGTAGCCGTGCGGCTCGTTTGATTTCAATCACGGTCACTCAGGCCGGCAGGTTGGGTACGTTCCAGGATCCGGCGGCTCGTCTCCGATAGTTCCGATTCCAACGTGCCCGTACTTCTTCCTGCCCGTGTCTCGGCACCGATTTCAGTATTTAACTGGATGACCGTTGCGAAATCGGCGCTACATTCGAGACAGAACCTGTCGGGCATTCCGGGAAGTTCGAACAAGCCACTGACACGACCACATAGCCCACAGTACTTCGCTACATCCTGCTCTATGTACATATCATTTAGCATTGCAGCTCCTTTCTTGGCTCTGCGCAGAAAACACGGGGCTCGATTCGTTTCCACCTTCGTAGCGATTCAACTGATCCACTACTTGCGGAAACCTCTTGTCGGAGGCGCTTGCGGATGCGTTAGTTCCTTTACGTCCAGCTTCCCCTCCTTTTCTTATCCAGCCCCTCGAATTCAGCTTGCATAAGACTCGTGAACTCCTGGTTAGAGACCTTGCCATCGCTGTCGGTCTCCATAAGGAGGAGCAACTTCTTGACCTCGCCCTCTCCGAGTGCCAGATTGGCTTGCGGATTCGGCGCGGATGCCTTTTGCGCGATCGCAATGATTCGCATGGCACCCATTGGGCCCAACACTCCAACGATTATCATGACCAGCACAACGGCGCTTTTCTTCAGCATGAGTATCCTCCACGTTTACGTGTCATTTCCTTTCGTCGCCTGGAGATATGTCTCCGCTACTTCCCGACGTTTGGGAACGGTCTGGCCCGCAATCTTGATCGCGCCAATTCCTTGGCGTCGATCTCTCCGCTCTTGTTCTTGTCTAGTCTGTCGAACTCTTCTTCCATAAACTTCATCCATTCTTGCTTTTTGATCTTGCCAGTCTTGTTCGTGTCGATGAGAAGCAACAATCGCTCGACCTCATCCTCTCCGAGTGCAAGTTGATCCTGCGGTTTCGGAACTGAATCCTTCTGTGCGACCGCAATGCCTCCCAAAGCCCAAGCCAAGACCAATATTACAAACAGCACCATTACCGCTGAGATAAGTGTCTTGACAACGATTGTGACTATGGCCATGTCTGAACCTCATTTCCTTTCGTCGCAAAACCTTCCTTGTGTAGTTGTTGAGGAAAGTTTGTCCGTTGGCACCCCACCGACCTATTGCGAAAGCGGTGTCTTCGATTGTTGTTACTCAAACTAGCTTCTTGGAACGAATCTGGGATCGCCAGACGAAGCAAGGCGATCCCATTCTCGCCGCCGCTGCGAATTAGAACTCCAGCCGCAGTGCCACTTGTCCAGTGCGATTTCCGCCGTACTCCGCGGTTTGCGCGGACTGCACGATTCCGAACGTGCTCGGGTTGCTCACGTTCGTCGCTGGAGGCGCATAGTTCGTATGGTTAAGGACATTTGTGAAAGTGGCTTCAAAGCGCAGTCGCAAACCGTCACGGAGCTGCGTCACCTTCGCCAGGCCGGCATTGACGGCGATGGTTCCCGGTCCTTCCAGACTGCCCACGCCCGCATTGCCGATGCGCGGCGCACCCACCGGTGTTGGGGCAAAGGCACTGATGTTGAAGTATTCGCTTCGCGTCCGACTGTCAGGAATTGGGTTGCCAACCAGATCAGGACGACAGACGGATCCGGCAGCCACGGGGTCGGTATTGGTTTGGTCGAAGCTGCAGCTGATCGTAGGGGTCAAATACGGACCGGTTTCCAGCAGCGTTACAGTGTTGACACTCCAACCTCCGAAAACCGCATTCACCGGTCGGAAGGAACTCGACCATCGACGGCCTTGGCCAAAAGGCAGATCGTAAGTACCGGTCAACAGAAAACGCTGCTGACGTGCACCGGCAACGTTGCCCCGGTCCAGCCCAATGTCAAAGCGATCTACAACAGACAGACCGTAGTTTGTCTCACCTCCGTAGCCAGCCGGAGCATCGCCTTGCGCGTCACTGATGTCATGAGCCCAGGTGTAGTCGGCCTGGAAGAACAGGCCATGGCCGCTCTTGTGAGTGGCTTCCACCTGCAGTTCCTGGTAGTTCTGATTCCCAGCGTTTTCCGTGGAGTAAATGATTCCCCAGTTCGGGAACGGGGCCAGTGCCGGATTAAACGGCAGCGCACTCGGCCGCGTTTGATTCAAGTTTTCGCTCACGTTCAAGCGATACGAGTTCATGCCTATATAGCTCACGCGCAGAGCTGTATCGAAAGGCAGTTGCCGTTCTAGCGTTACGTTCCATTGCGCGGACTGCGGATCGCGATAACGAGGGTCGGTCGCCTGTTCAATGGTCCCGCCGCCGATCTGTACGAGCTGGCTTGCCGCAATCGTATTCGGGAACTGAATCAAAGGTGTGCCATTGGGACCGATCGCATTCGAATAGGTGTGGACCGAGGATTGCGGATTGCTCTCGTTGTTGTTCTGGAGTTGCCCCAAATTGGTCACCGTGTAGATGCCAAAGCCGGCGCGCACCACGGTCTTGTCGTTTTTGAACGGACGATAGGCAATGCTGATCCGCGGATCAAGATTGCGAAGATAGAACTGCCGCAGGCCCTCTGCTAACCCTTCCTGGCTATTTGAAACGACGCGAGTGCACGGCAACGAGGACGAAGGAGCATACCCTGCGTCTGCAGGCGCAGAGAATCCTGGAGGGGCTGCGTTACAGGCATTAAAGGACTGTAAAAACGCGGGAACCGGGCCTCCCAGCGTACGGTATAGGACGTTATTGACGATGACAGCATTTGTCCTCGGATCAAAATTGGCTTGAATCCCGTGCTCATCTACAAAGGGTGGCAGCAATTCCCAGCGCAGACCGAGGTTGACCGTCATGCGATCGGTAACGCGCCATTCATCCTGCGCGTAAAGGCCAGTCTCCAAACCGCCCGCATTATTTCTGGGGCCTGTCACCGCGAAGTACGAGGTAGTAGGAAGCCCGAGCAGAAGGTCGCCGAAGGCGCTGCCTGTAAATACGCCTTGGTTGAAGGTGAACAGGCCGTAATCATCGGACGGCGTCTCTATCTCGGGAACCGCAAAACGCACCCAGCGAAGATCCACTCCCGCACGAAACGTGTGATTACCCTTGGTATAGATAATGTTGTCGGCTATCTGGTTAGTGCCCGATAGCGTAGGTCCCACGTGATCCCTTCCGATGGGTGTGAAACCGGTACCTTCGGAGAAGTTGATGCTGGGAAAGCCACCGTCAGTCGGATGGTGTGAAACATTTACGTCCAGCAACCCGAGTTGCGCGATCGTCGCGGCTCCCTCTATAGGGAAGTTCGGAGAAAGCAGAGTGTGAGTGAATCCAAAGCGGAATTCGTTCAGCAAGTTCGGGGTAATGACATAGTTGTGAGAAATCAGGAAACTGCGGTCATGTTCAGTGTCCGCGTCATTGGGGAGTAGTGGATTCACTACGTCGGCCAGCTGATTCTTCCAATTGAAGCGCGTGTACACTTGCTGCTTCGAGTTGATCCTGTGGTCGATCCTGCCGTCGATTCCATTCGTATTAGAAGGAATGGGCTGCAGGTTTTCAAAGTTAAAGCTGGACGCTGCCGTGGCGTTCGGTACGTTCGGCAGCGGATAATAGTTATTGAGCAGCGTTAGCGCAGACGGATTCAGTAGGGAGGTCGGAATGGTATTATTGGGAAACGGCTGACCGGTCGCGGGATTGATCAAAACCGCGCTCGGCTGGCCGGTCGTTGGGTTCGTAAAGGGCGTTGGATTGCTCGGGGTGACGAATCCAGTGAAATCACCATTCCTTTCCGCTTGCGTCGGGACCAAGAACTGCTCGGCCTGCGAGGTTCTCCTGCGGTTCCCTTCGTAGTCAAAGAAGAAGAAGGTTTTGTTGTGTCCGTTGTAGAGCTTGGGAATCAACACCGGACCGCCCAAGCTTCCGCCAAACGTGTTGAAGTGCTTCGGTGCTTTCACGTCGAAATTGAGCACCTTAGCATCGAGTGCATCATTTTGCAGATATTCGAACAGGCTCCCGTGAAAGGTGTTCGTTCCGGGCTTGGTCGTAAACGTCACGTCACCGACCTGGGAAAACTCCGCGTTATTGTCATAGGCCGTTACCTGAAGCTCAGCGATCCCCTCGGAAGAGGGATAGGGATTAGTTCCGGCTGCACTTAGGAAGACGTTCGTAGTTGAGATTCCGTCGACGGAGTACCCGACCATATTCGCCGTCGCACCGCCGACGGCTATGTTGCCTTGACTATCCTGTTCGACGTTTGGAGACGTGGACATAGAAGCCAGGGGACTCGTCGTCGCAGCTCTGAAGTTCAATGGCAGCTGCGTGATTTGGGAGGCGCCCTTCGCATCGCTGATAACCCCATTCTCGGTATTGATCGGGGGTGCGGTGTCCATCACTTCCACGCTCTGAGATTGACTTTGCAGACTCAAGACGGCATCAATTCGCAGCGCCTGCCGGGCGACCAATTGGGCACGGAACTTTGAAATCGGCAAATCCCGGGGCCTGAATCGAAACCGCATAGTTGCCCGGTTTTAGGTTCACAAATTCAAACGCTCCGTTCTCGTCGGACGACATTGAATGGGTGCTGTTATCCTCCAGACTCCGTAGTTCGACAGACGCCCCTGCCACTGGCGCTTGCGACGGGTCATGCACCACACCGACAATACTGCCAAAGGTCGACTGGCCGGCAACCGGCCAAACCGCGCACATCAAAGCGACTACGATCACTACCAACACCCTACGCATGTCTTTTCCTCCGCAAGAGAGCGGTCCTTGGTTCTTAGGACTTCAAACTCTCTGCTGAAGGGACTCTATTGGTATCTATGTGTAGAAAGCCGGATCGATCTATAAGGCGTCCGTAAAGATTCGCAACTTTCGCATCGCCTTTGGAAGTGTGCTGTTGGGCAGCGATTCAGAGCGCGGACACAGCAAGCAGCGAACATCAGTAACGCAGCAGTTCGGGGACAGGAACGTCAAACCTTGCGGGGAGGCCGTTTTTCATCCATGTGAGGTGGCAATTGAAACATATAACCGATCCGCGGTTCGGTCACAATGTAGCGCGGGTGCGCGGGATCTTTCTCGATTTTCTTGCGTATCTCCTTCACGACTACCCGAACAAGGTCGGTTTCTTCCCCATACTCGGGCCCCCAGACCATTTGTAAGATTTTTCTGTGCGTAACCGGTCTCCCTTGGTGAGTGACAAGCAAACTCAGGACATCAAACTCTTTCGGCGTCAAGTGGACACGGTCACCGCGAACATTAATCATTCGCATCTCGAGATCGACAGTCAACTCTGACGTCTCAATTCTTGGAAGGGTTTGCTCGACACTCGAACGGCGCAGAGCAGCTCGGACACGCGCCAGTAACTCTCCCATCGCAAACGGCTTTACGATGTAATCGTCCGCTCCCGCATCGAGCGCATCAATCTTGTCACGAGCCGAATCGCGCACGCTTACCATAAGAATGGGACCTGCAAAGGACACGCGAATCATTTTGCAGGCGTCAAATCCGCTCATGTCCGACAAGTTTATGTCCAACAAGACCAGGTCGGGGTGCTCCCGAACTACCGTATCGAACCCCTCTCGTCCATTCTTTGCCAAAATGACGCCATAACCCGCTTGGGCAAGAGTTGTTTGCAGCACCCGGCGTATCTGCGGTTCGTCGTCCACCAAGAGAAGCGTATTGTACTTCATGCCCCTGGGACCTTTGGCCCTATCTGACACGAAATTAGATGGATTGCGCATGAGGATTCCATAAGGTATTAATAAAGCTGGGTTTGAGAAGGCAAGCGGGACCCACTTCTCTGGAAAAACCCAATGAACGGGTTTCACAACTGAGGCCTTTGTAATGGCAGCAAGATCCGATTGACCAGCCCGATTCAGATATGAAACGCGCTGGAATGTCGGCAAGCCCGGTCTCGTGTTGCTCGTCCGACGTATACATATTCCAGATCATTCCGACGTGCCTGCGCTTGGGAGGTATCTGCCGGAGAAAGGTCACGATTCCATGTAGTCTTCCGCTTACGAATCGCCAAGAAATTGCCTCCCGCCGAAGCGGCCCGGCGATCTGCTCGGAACTGGGAGTGGATTCTTCATCGTAGTCCGTGGCAAACGCCGCATGCGCTAACCGCAACGCCTCCAGAAAGAAGCCTTGGTACTCCGCGCCGTTCGCTGCCTTCTGCTGTTTGATTTCCGTTTGGCTCATGAATAGTAAACATCCTTAAACAGCGTTTCTCGATCGCGTGCAGGTTCGTCGAAGACTCCCACCACCAGCGAAATCCCGAGCCTGCCAGCCGCTTTATTCTGGCTGACGTCAAATGCGTCACACCTTCATGGCTTACCGAAAGGTGTGCTTCTTTATGTTGAGTTGTTTGATCCTCAACTCTAGCGTCGACCGGTTCATTCCGAGGTTGGCAGCCGCACCGTTTCGTCCGCCAACTTTCCCCTTACTCTCCTTAAGAGCTGTTTCGATGAGTGCCTTCTCATGGTTCTGAAGAGTCTGCGTGAGAGGACCTGGTGCCCCGCGGGCGGGTGCGTTTTGGTTTGAAAGCCAAGCCTCGTCGATCCAAAAGGTATCGCCAGTGCAAATGATTACGGATCTCTCCACGATATTCTGAAGCTCACGAATATTGCCGGGCCAAGGATAGGACTGGCATAACTTGAGCGTATTCTTATCGATCTTGCTGATCTGCTTTCCTGCCTTCTCTGCATAGCGCTTCACGAAGTACTCCACCAGCATCGGAATGTCTTCCTTTCGGTTCCGAAGTGGTGGCACGTGAACCGGGAAAACATTCAGCCGGTAGAAAAGATCCGCTCGGAAGGCTCCCGAAGCGATCGCTGCTGCCAAATCGCGGTTGGTAGCGCTGATTACTCGAACATCCGTGGGAATGACGCGGCTACCACCCACTCGTTCAAATTGGCGTTCTTGGAGCACTCGAAGGAATGCAATCTGAGTTTCCGTGGGAAGTTCGCCGATTTCATCGAGAAAAATCGTCCCGGCGTGCGCCAGTTCAAAGCGGCCCTGGCGCTGCTGCAGAGCGCCCGTGAAAGCTCCCTTCTCGTGGCCGAACAATTCTGAGCCGATGAGTGAGGAAGGAATCGCCGCGCAATTCACGGTGATAAAAGCCTGAGCGGCACGTCGCGATGCCTTATGGATAGCGCGCGCAATCAGTTCCTTCCCTGTACCCGTTTCGCCCGTAATCAGCACCGTAGAATCCGTGGGAGCGACTTTCAGGACGCTGGAAAGGACCGTTTTCAAGGTCGGCGAGGAGCCGACGATTTCCTCAAACATCGAAGAACGGTCAATCTCTTCACGCAGAACAAGGTTCTCGAAGTGTAGCCGGTCTTTTAGCTTCTGGATTTCCTGGAGCGCAGACCGCGCCGCAGTGACGTCCATCACCGCGCCCACCAATTCAACTTTTCCGCAAGGGTGCCTTAGGAGGCGGCCAACCAAGCGTACATGCTTGATCGAACCGTCCGCCAACAGAAGTCGGTGTTCAAAATCCAGGTCGGTGAAATTGTCGAAGGCGTGAGTGAGGACCTGCCGGACTCGGGAGTGATCTTCCGGATGCGTCCGTTGAAGCACTAATTCAAAGGTTGGCTTGGTCGTGGGATCGCATCCGTTGATGCGAAAGGTTTCAGCTGACCAGAACATCTCCCCATCGGGTACACTCCACCCGAAGCTGCCGGTGTGGCTCAGACGCTGGGCTTCTGCGAGGTAAGCCTCACTTCGCCGCAAAGCCTCTTCCGAAAGCTTGCGCGGTGTGATGTCGCCCGTGAATCCCACCATGCGATAGGGCCTGCCTATCGCATCCATGAACATCTGCCCATTGGCCGCAAGCCAATGGACGCTGCCATCGGGCCAAACGACACGGAATTCTGCTGAGATATCCCCGCTTTTGTGAGAGCGCTTCACGGCGTCGACAATAATCGGCCAGTCATCAGGGTGAACCAACTTCTTCCAGCTCTCGTACTTGCCATCGAACGTACCCGCTGCCAGGCCATACAAAGCTTCTTGCTCTGGCGACCAAGTGTTGAAATCTTCTTGGACGTACCAATCAAAAGCCATTGCCCGGGCAGCCTTTTGTGCGAGGTCTAAAAGCTCTTGTTCGCGCAGCAGCTCCTGATGTTCCCGCTGGAGCTTTTCTTCCGCTTTCTTTCGCTTGTGAATATCGGTCAGAAAAGGCACGTAATCTCTAGAACCATGTTGTCGAGAGTGTCCAGCGCTTGTTGGATGCGATCTTTCGTCATGTCCTTACCTTTCGGTTTTCCGCGACAGCCGCTTTTCTCCTCGGATTGCCAGTAGATTTTCGATGTTTCGCTCAATGCGCCTTACCGAAGGAAGGTACTTTGAAAGTGGACAAGCTTGATCGACTGCCCTTGCTGCACATAAACCGCAATCAGCCGAAAGTGCGAATGACTCTCCATTCCACGCCGTGAGCTAACCGCTTGGCTTTCGGCCGTCAACACACCGGTTGACCCGTACACCCGCACCTCAGCCTGACCAAGTTCAATCGAATGAAACCGCAATCCGCCTCTCCGCAGGTCTTGCAACACCTCCTGCTTGTTTAGCACTGAACCATCGGGTCGCACCAACATGTAGTCGTCCGCGTACAGCCCTTCAAGAGCAGCGTAGTCCTGCTCCTTCAGTGCGCGATTGAAAACGTACCTGTGGACGCTCAATATCTCCTCTGCCGTCATGCGGTATCCTCGCCTCTCGTTCGCGGCTGACGTGTTGGATTGTGCCGTCGTCCGCTCCTGCTAAACTGTTTGCGGAGGCCGCGGTGACGGCAGCCGCCTTGGGTTCAAGCTGCGGCGAAGAAGCGCGCGGCCTCTTCGGCGAACTCTTCAGGAAACTGGAAGTGCGAGCCGTGCCCGGAATCCGGGTAGAGGATCAACCGGGCATCCGGTAGATGCTGCTGAAGGATGTAGGAATTGATGGTCGGCACCATGATGTCGTTCTTGCCGTTGACGACGAGCGTGCGCTGCTTGATCTTCTTCAAATCGCCGTAGCGGTAGTTCGCGGGGATCGCACCCCATTTAGCAAGAGCGACGAGCTGGGCCTCGCCGACCTGGGGCTTCGCTTCCGGTTCGCGGTCTAGCTTTCGCGCGGCGATGCGCTTGAGCCAGGCCTCGCCCGCCGCGTAACTCGTCGGGCTCTTCGAAAAGAACAGGTCCAGAGTACGTTCCTGCTCGGTGCTGTTCGGACGATTGACGATTTCCATCACCTCGCGCGAAAATTCCTGCATGCCTTCGCCGCCCGACGGGCCGGTGCCTGCGAGGAGGATGCGCCGCACCAGTTCGGGCGCGTCTAGCACCACCTGCTGTGCGACCATGCCTCCGATCGAGAAACCGAACAGATCGATCTCCTTCAGGCCGAGCGCCTTGACGAAGGCGATGATGTCGGCCGCGATAGCGGGCATCGAATCCGGCATCTCGCCACCCGAGCGACCGACGCCCCGGTAATCGACGAGGATCACCGGGCGGTCCTGCGCCAAGCGGTTGGTGTGGATCGGATCGAAATTGTTCATCGTGCCAGTGAAATGCTGAAAGCACACCACCGGCGGGGCGCCTTCCTTGCCGAAATTCCGGTAGGCGAGGCTCACACCGCCGATATCCTGGAACTGGGTCGGCGCGGTTTCGTTGAGATTAACGTTCGACATTTCCTCGCCTCTCCGCTCTGGTCACAACTTTTTTCTATCCTGCCTACGCGAGAGAAGACTTGATCGAGTCCTGGTTCGGTACCACCGAATCTCCGTCGCTCAAGAAGCTCTTTGCGTGCTCCAAGAACGCTTTTCTGTATTGATAGAACGCTCCATGACTTGAATCCGGGTACATGATGAGCTGAGCGTTTGGCAGATGCTCCTCCAGAATGAAAGCGTTGATCGGTGTCACTACGATGTCTTTGTTGCCGTGAACAATGAGCGTCGGATGCGTGATGCTTTTCAAGGTGGCGTAACGTCCGGTCGCTGGTATCGTTCCCCACTCTCTGATCGCGGCAAGCTGAGCAACGGCCGAGTCCCTGGAGACAGGAAGATCACGATCATTTTCGCGAAACTCGAGTCGCTTCATGTATTCGCGTCCAGCAGCCTGACTTGCTTGGGAGGGAGAGAAGAATGCAGCCAACAAGAACGCCACCGGGTCCGCTTGCTCTTCGGGCGATAGTTCGGCGAAGGTCATGTCCTCTCCGCCACGCGGACCTGTTCCCAAGAGAATCAGCCGCCCGAGAAGTTGAGGATGCTCAAGCGCTAACTGCTGCGCAATCATGCCACCCAGCGAGAACCCCACGACGTGAATCTGCTTCAAGGCGAGGGCTCGGCAGAAAGCCACGCAATGTTTCGTCATCTCCGCGACCATGTTCGGAGTTTTTCCTCCGGAAGCGCCAACGCCCGCATTGTCAAAGAGAATCACCTGATGATCCGCAGCGAGGCTGTTGGTTACGTCCGGATCCCAGCCGTCCATGTTGGAGTTGAAGTACTCCAGAAAGAGCAGCGGAATCGTGCCCGGTTTGCCGAATCGGCGATAGGCGTAACGGATACTATTGGCCTCAACAAACTGTGTGGGGACCGTTTCGTGTTTGTAATTGCTCATCGTCTTGCCGTGTCCAATCTGATCCTTATCGGACCTGAGCGCTTTTGATTTCCGCCTTGTTCAAACCAAATGCTCGGCTGAAGCCGACCGCTGAGGCGCGACCGATGCCGGTCAGCGCCCGGGTAATCAAATCAGGTGACGTTGGTCTTGCGCAGCACTTTCGATTTGCGCAGCGCCGCTTTGGCGTGAAAGACCCGCGACTTAGCAGCCGAAACCGAAATACCGATCTGTTCCGCCGTTTCCTCCATCGAACGTTGTTCCAATATTTGAAGCTCAAGAGCACGGCGAATCGTGGGGCGAAGGGTGCTGATCGCGTCTTTAAGAATTCTTCTCTGCTCTCGCTCTGCGCACCGTCTTTCAGGATTTGGGGTAGAGTCCGGTGCCTCCCACAGCGTCTCGTCTACAGCTGGCCCATGCGCTGAAATTTCACGCGAATTATGCCTTTTCCGAAGGATCATCAGCGCCGAATTGATCCCAATTCGTGTCAGCCAGGTAGAGAAAGTGGATCGTCCGTCGAAGCTCTTGAGATGGATGAATGCCCTTAGGAAAGAATCCTGCATCGCATCTTCGGCGTCTTCACGGTTTCGCGTTATGCGATGCACAGTGCGAAAGAGCTTTTCCGTATGTGCTCGATACAGCGTGTCGAGCGCCGCAGCTTCTCCGCTCTTTGCAGTTGCCAGTAAGCCGGCTTCGTTGATGCTGGTTTCCACTTGTAGAGGCGACGACACCTCTCCATTCCTGCTTTCCATCTTCTTCCTCCGATTCCTCCGACCAGCTTTTCCCTTGTTACACCTACGCGGTGCTTTTGGCCGACCCTCGTTCCCGGAGCATCCATTCCCTGATATAAGGCGAGCAGCGCAGCACTGAGATCCCCTCTGCCTCGCACGCGTTGAGAAAGCGAACACCTTCGACATCCACGAGATCCACCTCCTCCAAATCCAAAGCTATTCGTGGCCCGCCACGCTCGATCTCGGCCCTCACCTGATCACGGTGCTCGGATCGAAACGCCCCGCTCAGCCGAAGCCGCGTTCTGCGCCTACCAGAAATCCGTTCAATCTTGAGAGTCATGCGTCTCTGGTCCGAGGCACACCTTTACGAATGCAACGACCGGGCCATTCACAATTCGTTGCACGGACGCGACTTAGAAGCGCCGGCCGTGCTCGATTTTGAGTAATTGTTGTTTAGTGAGCAAACGCGATGGGATTGCTGGTTAGAGAGGGATTAGTTCGACTGGTGAACTTTAAACCGATATTTGTTGATTCCCAGTCGCCTGATTTTTGCATCAAGCGTTGGTCTTGGGAGCCCCAATTTGGCTGCCGCACCACCCGGCCCCGAGACACGGCCCGCACTTTCTGCCAGTGCGGCCTCAATCATTTCCTTTTCCTGCCTTTGCAGCGCGCTGTTGAGCGCCGCTGTCGGACCAGCGAATTGTGGCGCCTGCCGTTTGAGCCACGTCTCATCCACGCAAAAAATGTCACCTTCGCTCAGGATCACGGCTCTCTCAATCACGTTCTGTAATTCACGAACATTGCCCGGCCAACTGTAGGCTTGCAACAGTTTGAGAGTTTTTCTGTCGATTGTTCTGAACTTCTTTCCGGCCTTTTTTCCGAAACGATCAATGAAGTACTCGACAAGCAAGGGAATGTCTGCCGCGCGATCGCGCAACGAAGGCATCTCAATGGGCACGACATTCAGTCTGTATAAGAGATCTTGGCGAAACTTGCCTTCGTCCACGAGCGCGTTCAAATCACGATGGGTGGCCGCCAGCACTCTCACGTCAACGGGAATGGGCCTGTTACTACCGACACGTTCGATCTCACGTTCTTGCAGCACTCGTAACAGTGCGATTTGGATTTCCGAGGGCAAATCGCCGACTTCGTCCAGGAAAATCGTCCCGCCATTCGCCGATTCAAAACGTCCCAGGCGCCGCTGCGTCGCACCGGTGAAGGCACCCTTTTCGTGACCAAAGAGCTCGGAAGCAATCAACGATGCGGGGATTGCGGCACAATTCACACCAATAAATGCCCGTTCCCCGCGGTTGGATCGCTTGTGGATGGCGCGCGCAATTAACTCCTTTCCCGTGCCGGTTTCGCCCAGAATCAGGACGGTGGAATCCGAATGTGACACCTTGTCGACTTGGCGGAGCACCTTGCGCAGCGCTTCCGAGGAGCCGACTATGTCCTCAAACATCGAGTCACGATCGATTTGCTCCCGCAACGCGACGGTTTCGTTTCGCAGGCGGTCTTCGGCGCGTTTACGGTCGTCGATGTCCGTCCCTGTTGCATACCAGCGAATGACCTTTCCGCTCTCGTTAAGTAACGGGTTGTACCGGATCAGGAACCACCGATACTTACCGTCCTTTCCCAGAGCCCGTTGCTCGTTTTCGAAGGGAGCGGTGCCGGAGAGAGCTTTGTAACGTTCCTCGCGAAGTCTCTGAACGTCGTCGGGATGGAAAACGCGCTCCCGAAAATCGTCGGTCTGCACGTCGTCCAGAGACAGTCCGGAGTACTCAAGCGACACGCGATTTGCATAAATGGACTTCCCATCTGGATTCAAGACCATGATGCTTTGCGGAATGGCATCGGTCATGCGCCGAAGTTCTTCTTCATCCTTTCGGAGCTTAGCTTCGGCGCGCTTAAGGTCATCGATGTCCGTGTCCGTTCCATACCAGTTGACAATGTTGCCGGATTCGTCGCGAAGTGGCTCAGCCCGAAACAAGAACCATCGATACACTCCGTCAAATCGACGCAGTCGACCCTCGCATTCGCCAGGCCGGCCAGCGGCCAGATTTCCGAGCCATGTATCTGTTATTTCCTTCAAGTCTTCCGGGTGAATGGCATTCTGCCATCCCCAGCCGCGAACCACTTCAAGAGATAAGCCCGTATATTCGTGCCATCGCTGGTTCCAAAATATTCCCGTACCATCCGGCAAGGTACACCACGCGAGTGTCGGGATCGTGTCGATGATTTTCCGAAGTCTCGCTTCCGAGTTGCGGATCTCCTCAAAGGCGCTTCTCAACGCTTCCTGCGATCTCTCTCCCTCGATGGCAATTACGGCGATATGACCCGCGCCTTCGATTAGTCGCAGATCAGTCTCGTTTGGGGCCCGAGGCTCGGCATAGGAGACGCAGAAGGTGCCAAGAATTTCCTGATTTTTGGAGAGTAGCGGTTGAGACCACGCGGCGCGCAACCCGTGCCTCAAAGCAAGGTCTCGGTAGTCAGCCCATAACGGATCTGTTGCAATGTCGGAAACGATCACCCGTTGTTTGAGAGATGCGGCGGTGCCGCATGAACCGACACAAGGGCCAATCTTTAGGGGAGTGATGGCCTCAATCCAGCCGTTAGGAAGTCGAGGACCAGCTGCGGGTCGAAGGTGCATGCCATCCGCGTCCATCAGCATTACTGACGACTTGGGCTTACTGGCCTGAGCATCCATCGTTTCGCACAACCTTTCCAGAATATCTGCCAGGCAAGCCCCGTTGGCAATCATTTCCAAGGTTCGTTTTTCTGCGGCCAGTAGTGCTTCGGCGCGCTTACGATCCTCAATATCGGTATTGGCGCCATACCATTTGAAAATATTGCCGTGATTGTCGCGCACGGGCTCTACACGAAACAGGAACCACCGATACTCTCCATCGTGCCGGCGCAGGCGTGCTTCGATCTCACCGGCCTCGCCAGAATCCAGCAGGTGGCGCCAAAAATCCATGAGCCTGTCGCGGTCTTCTGTGTGAAGAGCCGCAGTCCAGCCCCAATCCGATGCCTCTTCTGCAGCCAGGCCGGTGTAATCCAGCCAGCGCCGATTGAGGAATTCAACGGAGCCGTCGGGACGAGCGGACCATGCCAGAGTTGGAATAGCGTCAACGTCTTGCGTCTGGCGCGCCTGCCCGTTACCTTCCGCTGCGGATGCCATTCGCAAATTATAGTCCCACTGCCTGATCCCATGCACTTCAAGACCTGCGCAAAGGTGGACCGAATGCACGCGCATCATCTTCGGTCGGATCACGGACAAACCGGAAATTATCTGCCAGCAGACCGCCGTCGAACTCGGAGCTGGAGGAGAATGCTCGATATCCATAGCGATGAAAATCACAAATTCGGATGGTTGCAGGGTTTGCGGAAGTGATTGAAACGGACGAAACGTTGGTTGCAGAGGCCCGATACGTACCGAATTTAGACACTTTGTGCATCCCATTCCGCAGTGAACTGATTCGCTGCGTTGCGTAAGCTGCACAAACTATAGCCATTTCAAGGGTTGGTTTCCGTGTAGCCGACAATCCAGGAGTCGCTAGCGCTACGAGCGGCTTGTCCCAGGTGGACTACGGCGCTGAAAACGGAGCCGGTAAGCGCTGGGTGTAACCTGCAGTTGTGAGAGAAAAGTACGTCTCATAATCTCAGAGCTGCTGAAGCCACACGAAGCAGCGATTTCCTTGACGGCCTTAACAGTTTGTTCCAGCTGTCGACGTGCAGCCTCCACGCGCAAGCGTTCCGC